>ERZ777011.330-NODE-330-length-75315-cov-3.753123_pt1 | contig 75315 bp, 65 predicted proteins | sample MGYA00374964_ERZ777011 | MGnify/ENA primary metagenome ERZ777011 (study PRJEB29310, sample SAMD00008975) | mouse gut metagenome | study: EMG produced TPA metagenomics assembly of the Metagenome analysis of fecal microbiota from mouse which was promoted... | reverse complement strand
CGAGGTCGGTGAGGAGCCTGCGGAGATTGCAGAGCCTGACGGTGCATCACAGGGGCTGACAGACGTGGCGGGGGAGAATGATGACTTTGGTAGGCCGCCGGAAGATGAGTGCGTAGCGTGGGAGGAAGATGACGGCATTGAAGAGGAAGTTGTCGTAGCGGAAACAGGCGAGATTGAGGGGATAATTGTGGTGCAGAATTATTTTTACCATGCAGACGATGGAGTTAGCAATATTTTTGTATACTCTGTGCAGGCTGTTAATCCAAATACCGGCGAATCCACCAAAATTGCGGAATTCTCTGTCAGAAGGCCATATAATGTAACCAGTGAGGATTCTTATTATTTGTTACCTTTGATTGGTGACACTAATATGGTTGGATATGACCAGAGATATTTTTCCAGCGACTTTTCTAAAATGGCAGCTACCAAAATTATCAATGACAAGAATGAAGCCCATGCGGGTTGGTTTGACCAGTCTGGAAACTTCTTTGACGTGACGGAAGCATTGGGTGAGCAATCAAGCGATTTTGGTGACCCGGTGACTTATAATGCGGTTGGCTTTACGGAAGATGATTTATTCGTGTATAATGATAATCCATACGCAATCTTTTCTGCATGGGCAGAGTTGAACTTTCGTTTTACGGACTTAAATGCATTAAATATAAGTCAGGAAGGCAATCCGCTGGATGATTCTTGTCAGATAATCAACGGTAACAAACTTTACGCTATCTCCGACTACATCGATGACACCATGTGTTTGGTTTATTATCATGATAAAGGCAACAAAACTGTCAGCGCAAAATATGATATGAACTCCGGTGAAGTTATCCCTTATATCCCTGGTGAGTCCAGGAGTAATTGGAGCGGCGTATCTAGCCCAGATGGGAGCCAGATAGCATTTCTGTCAATGCCGAAGGAAGGTAATGGTAACCCGGAAATATTTATAATTCCTTTTGAAGGTGGTGAACCGGAAAAGTTAAATTGTGATATTGTGTTTAGTAACGATACCAGCACGAGTCCGTCATCGATTCTGGAGTGGAAATAATATTGATTCGTTCTGCGCCATATCATCCCAGCACATTTTAAAGGCGTTACTACATGTAGTAACGCCTTTAAAAATAGCTACTCCTTTTACAGAGCAGCTAAAGACTTCGTGAATAGGTGGAAGCAAAATGTAATTTCCAACACTATTCAAAACAACAGAGATGAGCGCTATTTTACGCTGGGATTTAACGAATCTGGCATGTGACTTTAGAAGAGTCGACAACTTTTGCGCTTAGCTTTGCTTATAGCTGCTTTGCGGTCATCCTCTTCTCTTTGTTTTGCCTTAGACTGTATATACTGTATACGATTATCATACATACGTTCAGCTTCTTGCTTGCTTAGCGCTTTGCCTGGCTGAATTTGGAGGAACTTATACTCATTATCGTTTAGCTTCTCTCCGGATAAGACTAGCTCAATTAGATAAAAGTACCGCCAATCATCTAAATCGTACCCTCGCTCGTTAATTCCGGGAGGAATTCTTGGATTACGTGCGCGTTCACCCATGCACCCAGAGCAAAGCAAAGTCGAGTCATGTGACCCATGACATATAGAACATCTAACTTCCATACTTTCACCCCCTTAGAATATCCTGTATTCTCTGTCCAATAATCTAATTTTTAATGTGATGTACGCCCATCCGCTTTTTAACAGATTACTACAAGATAGGCAATAGCGCAAGCATAAGAAGCTACCTTCTATTTCGTCTTCGGCGACCACGATTGCGGACATTAACATTCCCACCCGAATCAAAGCGTCTAGAAGTATCGATTCTTGCTAGTCCGAGAGACTGACGAATATCGTTAATCTTTTGCCCAACTTTAGGTTGAGTATTAATATTCTGATTAGTTAATGCATCTGTAGACGCCATATTAAAGTCGTTAATATCTTGCTGAGTCCATTCACTACGATGATTACGGGCAGAATACAGCATGCGATCAAGCCCGGTTTCATCGGCACCAGCCAGCCTGGCTCCATCAAGACTGCTAATTTTATTATGATCGTAGAAACTGGAATGATAATTCTGGTCCTCGGCTCCCGGTGTTGGTGCCGTAAAAGTTCCCTCTGGTCGCCTACCCGCAGCAGCAGCAATGAGGTAAGAATGAAATCCCGGGTTCTTTGCTTTGATTTCTGCTCCAGATTCGTCCGACAACATACTGTGGGCAAGACGATGTCCTTCATTACCGACTCCACCATTTGCAGTAGATGCATAAAGTGCATTTTGCATTCTTCCTCTACCGGTATCGCTTTTTGCCAAAATGCGTTGCGCAGCCAATAGTCGAGCACGAACATCTCTATCTTCTGGGCTATCCATTAAGTCGGAAAGTGCCTGTGTGTATTCATTGCCCATAACTTCTTCATCGTCAGCCTGACCGCTAGACTTATACTGGCTAATATAACTCTTTGCGGTTGCATCTAATTCGCCAGCCTCAAGCTCTCTTAATCTAGCATTATATCTATCGGATCCCTCGGTCATAGGTGACTGCCCAACTCTGGCTTTAAGGTCTTCCATAACTGAACTATCATATTTACTAATAGCTCTAGCTCTACGACGTTGGGCGGCGGCCTCTAGCCCTTCGGCTTGGCCTGTTGCGCCAATACGCCTCATTCCCCGGGCGAGTCGACTGCGCAAATCGCGACCACTATCAATACGACGGAAAGTGCGCTCAGCATTACGCATTTCGTTACGGCGTAGTCCATCTTTGTATGAATCGGTGCCGCTAATAGAACGATTGATGCCTTTACTGAAGCGGGAACCAAAGTTGGACATTTTAACACCTAGGTTACCGAGAGCCGACATCGAGCTTCGAAGAAGAGATGGGATGAAGAAGAATGGGATAACTTGCAACAACACGGCAACGAAATAAAAGAAGAAAGTTACGCCACTAGCATGTAGTAATAGACTTGAAGCAAATATCCCGCCACCCATCAAGGCACCACATATCGGGAATAAGATCAATAGACTTGAAAATAGTTGCCACCATCTAGTGAACAGTTTCTTTGTGTTTGGTAACGCATAACAAATAATTGCAAGTGGCGATATAACAACAAGTATTATGATGCCAGCTTGACGCACTCCGAGTAAGAGATAGAAGAATAAAATTGATATAATTGTTGCTAGAAGCGTAAGTAACAATGGGAGAATCCAAGCAGGCCAGGCGTCCGCCGCAGCGGCACCTGCAATGCCAACAACCGATCCAGTCAAAAACGTTCCGACTATGCCATTTAATATACTCCCAAAACTGTATTTATTTGGTGTATCCACAGATAATGATTCTAACATATCCTTGAGACTGTACCCCACTATATTAGATACATCTACTGCGAATTGACAAATGAAGAAAGAGATATTTACTAGGACCGCAACGATAATAAGTGTCGGAAGTAGTTTTTTGATGCCATAGTTAGTAATGCCAAAACCCGAAATCTGCGAAACAATAATTACGGCAAGAGCAATAGCAAATGCAATGTTGGCGAAATTTCTAAAATAACTCCAGCCGGTACGAGTGCTACTGCTCGAAGATGTTAACTCCGGGTTCACATATAAGAATTGGTTTTCTATACCCTCGTAAATACTATCGACTGCACTGCCAAGTAGTTGAACAACCGGACAAATAATCCAGCCTAACGATGATGCCTGGCCAAAACATGTAGATAAATCACCATTACTGGAAGAACTAGTCGAGCCACCGCTGTTGCCCCCACTTGTCGTTCCACCATTATTATCGCCACTAGTGTCTGGTGGCGTATCTGGCGCGCCATTAACTGTTGGTAATTCCAGACAAACAACCTGGCCGTTTTGCGTTTTATAAGTGCCTCCGGTTTTGTTTAGCATCTGGCGGATTTTTTGCTGTTGTTCTTTATAGTATTTTAGTTTAGCCGAGTCTTTATTGTCACCTTTGGCATATTCATCTTTCCATGCTTGCACAAACTCATCATAACACTTCTGTGCATTCTCTACGCACATATCACCGGCCGTAGCATATCCTTCATTACGATTGGTGATGATTTTAAGGATTTCATCTGGCGACGCGGCATAGAGCCCTTTGAGTGAGCTTCCTACAACGTTGTAAGTCTTACCAGCGGCAAGCCCGGTATTCAAATAGACTGGGCACCACATTTGTGGGTCCATATTTGGGTTAAAGTGTGCATAAGAAGTTCCTTGCGCCAATGCCTCATCTTTACCTACGAAACACTTACTGTCTTCATTGATTATACCTTCACTTTTCATTTTGGCATAAGCTTTATCTAATAGATATGTTACGTCTTCAGTCGTAAACTTTTGGCTGTCCATATTGGATGAACCAGTATAGTATTGAAATGCCGTCTTGGCAGCATCACCGTAGTTGTTGATTGTATAAGATGCAAACGCGCCAGGGTCATCAGTCTTGGTCTGGCTCATACTTGGGTTTGTATACCCGTATTCACTGCCTAGTTTACTGGCTTCTCCAGATACCGTGTTATAGAGGTAGTCCCAGCTCGTTGCGCTACTATTGTTCATCGCGTTGCCATAATACGCAACCTCCATGTCATAGTGCATTCCATAATTATCTTCCCACACGATATATACTCTACCCAAAGCATCCGCTGCCAAACATACCGGCTGGTCGCAATCCGAGGCAAATTCACTACCTTCTGGGAAAGAGTTTTTATCAATCGTGCCATCGCTCAGAACACCAAAGCATAAAGAGTTTGAGGTAAACTGCTCAACATTACCTGAACTTCCGGGGTGCTTGTAGCTGATACTCATACAACGCGTAGAAGATGGGTTATCCCCCGGGGCTTGCACGTAACCCAGGCTGGCAGGGCTGCTCGGGTTTTTGCCGAAAAGCGAGTTGAGCCCCTGCGCTTTATTAGAGCCTAGGAACACTTGTTCGCAGCTCATCTTACCGCCCAAATCATCCAGAACTAGGATATCGCCCTTTTTGCGGTTAGCGTAAACAAACATATCGTCTTCCATTGAGAAATGCCCAGCAGGCGTGATGTCCTGATGAATGTATGTACTACTGTAACATTTGCTAATTGCATTCGCTAGCGTTTTTTTCATAATGCTAGTGTCGTCTGGCGATGCCTGAACCCGTAACGGCATAAGCAGTAGCGTGCTAACAACTATAGACAACGTCGCTACAATGCCAGCAAATATCTTTATAGACTGTAGGGAACGCTTACTCATTAAGTCCTTTCTGAACGGCTGTCGTATTAGTTTTAAGTTCCGACCAAAGTCTTAGTGAATTTTGTTCCACCGCTGACGCTAAGAATTTATTACGCTGCGATAATTCAGTGTACGAAGTATCATCATCCAGTAGCGCTACACATTCACTGTCAACGTCTTCATCCATAAGACAGAAATTATCATTGTAAAAGGCATAAATCTCTAACTCTGAAGCAATATATTTAATAAGTACTTCTCTCATATCATTATAAAAATTATTATCAGAGCGCTGTGGAACAATTTGTGTAGCCAGACTTTCTGCATTAACCTGTTCATCGGCTTTAATATAATTATTAACAAGTGACCTTATTTGATTATCTAAATCAATATATAAAATGGCGTATTCTAAAAGGGTATCTTCCGTAATGATTGCATTTTGTAAATTATTGCCTAGTGTAATACTAGATTGTTGAAGTTTGGATTTAAAATCTGAATATAGACTCTTTATTTTTTTGGACTCTTCTTCCGCGTCTGGCGTATCATATATATAGCTTGTTAGTTGAGATATGTACCAGCCTTCATCGTTGCCAACGTTATCTGGTCCATATTCAATATAATTTTTGAATACATTAAAACTTTTAACTACATCCGTTTTGCTTGGTTTTGACATAGCTTGCACCACCAACAAAACTACCACGCAAATCAGAACAAATACTGCCAAAATTACCCCACCAATAATAAATGGTCGTTTATTTTGTTTGGGTTTTGGCGCACTAGTATTTAAGATAATATCACCAGCCTCAGTATTAAAAGTTTGCGTAGGATGGCTAGAAAAATAAGGATGTATAGATGAGCCATCCGAAGCCTGAGCGGAAGCTGGTATAGTGGGAACCTCGCCTTCCACCACAGGTGGCTGAGGCGTAAAAATTGCCTGGCGACTGCCGCCAGCGCTGTTCTCGCCCTGGTTTTCTTGATTTGGGTCCATGTTCTTTATATTATAACATAAGCATATTGTTTTATGTGGAAGTTTACATATACTTTTGCATATAGTTTATTAACGTATTACGATGAACATGTAGGCTGTTAGCGATAAACGTTCGCGAATTGCCTAAACTCTGCAATTTCCTAATTACATTTTCTTGTCGATAAAGTTTGCAATACTTTCGTCCCGAAGTTCCGTGCGGTCGCCCAAGAATTACTCCGTCAGCGCGCTTGCAATGCAAGGCTTCTCTAGTGCGTTGGGAAATTCAATTACGCACTCGATTACAACATCTTTGGGCGACATCAGTGGAGACAATGGATGTATTTTGAAGAACAGCCCATGTTGCCACAATATCAAGGTTATAGCATTAGCGATATATGTAAATTGCTTCAGAAACTCGTAGAAAGACTTGTGCTTTTACAAAAGTTACAGTAGAACAAGCCAAGAAAACTCCGGGTGCATCCATGGGGCCCAAGGGCGGCCTGAGTTCACTCCTCCGCTAGCCGGCGGTTCTCATCAAAAGATCGTGAAACTCCCTTAATTATTTCTTAAAGGAAAATGCAAGGTTAGCTAGATTTTTTGCTACGGCTTATAATCTTCAAAGTAGTTTCGCAGCTTTACCGGAGCGAGGAATATCTCCTGAGCTAGTTCGGTTCCATTGTGCGCAGCGGGCACGTAAATCCGGCTAACACTGCTGGTACTTTTAGGAACGCTGGCATCAATGGGCAATACTGGTCGTCGCGTATGGCTAATAATATTTGGAGTTCGGCTGGCGCAGGTGGTTATGACCTCAACGTTTATACTGAAGTTAATCCTTCATGGGGTCCAGACGCTCGCTACATCGGTTTCTCCCTCCGCTGCCTGTTTTTCGCCGCAGTGGGTGCCGATCTTTTTCAGCAACCATCAAAAATCCCCTCTCGCGAAGAAAGGGGATTTTTGACCATAGTTGGAGCGATCAAGATATAATCCAAGATTATATCTTAGGGCTACGCCCTAGAAATAGTCGGTGTGTGCCTAGCAAGGCCGAAGCCCTGCTAGGCAACCGAAGCTTAACGCAACTGACGGCGGCTAGCAATGTAGTAGCCAGCAGCAGTAGCGATGGAACCAGCGGCAATTACGCCACCAGCAATCGCAGTTGGACCAGTAGTTGGAAGTTCTGGCACGACAGTTGGCTCTTCTGGTTCTTCTGGAGTTGGTTCATCAGGAGGAGTTGGGGTCTCACAAACCTTGTTTAGATGTACGCGAGCGTCATCCTTGACCACAGTATCACCAACACGGACCTGGGCCCAGTTGATGAGAGTGTTAGAACCACAAGCCAGGTTGTCATCGACAACTTCAGCGGTAATACGGATGTAGGCGTTAGCATTGCCATCATAAGATCCAATGTTTACACCACCATTAATCACATCATCAGTGTCAAGTTTTACACCATTCGGGTGGTTACCATTGTAAACAATGGTAGAGCCTTCAACATAACGCAAGTTGCTTGGCAAGAGGTCACGTACGACTACACCAGCTTGATTGTACTTGCTAGTGTTGAGGTATTGGAATTGAAATTCAACTTTATCGCCAACTTTAACTTCTACGCTTTCCTTCCAAGATTTATCAGTGTCACCAACAACGCGGACTTTCTTATCTACGGTAAAGTCGTAGTCATAGACGGCCTTCACACGGATAGAAACATAGTTGATGTACTTGTAACAGCCTGGAATCTTACCATCAAGACCGTAGTAACCAATTGTGGTCCATTCATCTTCAGCCTTGTTGGATGGGTTACCCTGGTTAGTAATAGTGTCGGTCAATTTGACACCATTACCTTTAGCGAAACCGCCGTTCTCCAAAAGGGCAGAACCGCTGACATATTCCAAATGGAATGGAGAGCCGTTTGCACTATTGAAGTTCACCGTATCAGAGTAAGTGTTTGGGGTGGCGTTAGAAGAACGCAACCAACCATTCACAGTCTGGGTAGTAGCGGAGCCGTAAGGAACGTAGAAACGCACCTGGGTATCCAAAGCGGTGTTTGCATCACCGCCGGAAGCGTTGTTGTGGACATAAAGACGCACGATGTAGGTCTTGCCATCCTCAGCTGTAATGTTGGAACCTTCCCAAACATTTTGAGCACCAGCATTTATACCGGTGTCTTCACGAGCACCAACGAAGTTGGTTTCGTTGCCGAGAAGTGGCATTTCAAGGCCGTTCTTCTTTGCCCAAGCCGCATCAGTATCAACGACTTTGATAGAGTTAAAGGTGATATTCTTGATAGCACCTTCGTTGGCTTGCTGGTACGAGTATAGTGGACGACTATAAGCCGACACTATAGACGGTACCGCAGCTACACCAGCAATAGCCGCCGCAGTGGCAGCTACCGCGAGGGTAGATTTGATTGCTGTTTTCATATTAATCTCCTTTTATAGATTAGTTATGATTTACTTAATAAAATGAGTTAAATTTGATATAAATTTTGTTTTCTTCCCTGGTCCATCTTGTTAAACTTCTTCAGTCCCACAATCGAATCATCTCAAACACAAACTAAATCTTGGGGTTGTGAGGAGCCGAAGCCCCCCACATATATATTGAAGTTGGTACCTTCAATGTTGTTTATTATCGCCTTTAGGGGCGGATTTATATTTATCGTAAAGTACGAAAGCTAATCACATAATTTATTCGGGTGCGGAGCCGAGGTTAGTACTGCTATTTTCATTGCCAAGATTAACATTCTTATCGACAACAGTATCGTTGCCGTTAGAATCCGTAATCACACTAGATTCAGTACCAGTTGCTTTGGTGGCATCCTGCGAAGCGTCAGGCTCATTGTTTTCAGTATCCTGTTCATAAATGGTCTGCTGATTCTGATTCTGATTCTGATTCTGGTTCTGATTCTGATTCTGATTCTGGTTCTGATTCTGATTCTGATTCTGATTCTGATTCTGATTCTGATTCTGGTTCTGATTCTGATTCTGATTCTGATTCTGATTCTGCTGTTGACGATTTTCTTCTTCAGCACCCTCATCAGCTTCAACACCATCCTCAGTGTAGTTGGAGTTTCCTCCGCCTCCAGTGTCGCCACCGCCTTCTGTACGTGCAGCTTCCTGTCCAGCATCCTTTTCGAATGTCTTCTCCTCGTCATCCTTCTGCTCATCTTTGTCCTTATCTTCTTCCTCCGTCTTCGTCCCAGTTTCTGTCTTACTTTCGGTGGTGGAAGAATTGTCCTGCTGCCCTTTCTTCCGATAGACAACTTTATAATACATGTCGCGTGCCGGCATCGTGCCTTCCACGACAGGCGTATCACAGGTGTACCCCCGAATCTCCGGTGAAACTATACGATAAGCGTCACCGAACTTCAGTACTGCATGGTAGTGCGGAATATTCGTCGGGCTACCATTCGCATAGACATAGTCTATGTCGAGATTGTATTCCGTCGGTTTAGTGTCCCGCGGCGTACCAGTCTTTCTGGACTCAACTTTGATTGCCAAACGACCATCATCTAAGTTGACCAGAAGGTCTTCGACATCCTCGCCATATTTACCTTCGCTCAGCTTCCGCAAGAACACACCGTTCTTTTCGGTATAGGAAGCCGGTGCTACCTGGCGCAATGCCGTGGTAGTGGTCTTCGGATAACACCAATGTCTGTCTGTGGTGAACTTACCAGTTTCCTGAGCAGTAAATCGCATATAGAGCATGCTTATCTGCCCAGAAATATTATCGTGGAAATCCTGAGTATACACTGCGTTCAGCCAAGGCCTATCCGGATCGAAGAACTCAACGTCTTCAGGATACTCCATAAAACATTCCCTTCCGACCGCCTCTGTCTTCTTATCCTTTTCGATGATGTCATATGCTACCTCATACCGGTAGCTGATGTCATCTAGAATAGATTTCGCCGACAAGTAAAACCACTCCATATCGCTGAATGTCATGGCTCCCATTTGTGAGAAGCTGGACATGTTGTTAAATGCGTAAAGCATCAACTCATCCACACGACTATTCTGCTCCTCCGTAGATAACTCATAGTATTCCTTTTCCCACGCCTCCATCTTAGGCTCAACGATTTTCCAGACCGCTTCATGGTCTGTTAAATCTACGCCCTTTAAATCTTCGGCCGTGACTTCACGACAGCCAATAGCCTGGTCATACCAGAGCCAGCTCTCAATACCGCCATATACGGGGAACCCAATCAAGTCATCCGAGTGACCACGCCCGGCCTCAGAAATACGTTCTTTCAGCCAATTCGCATCCTCAAAGTCTAAATGAAGCGGAATATCGAGGTAATACTTACTGAACAGTCTGTCAATCTCATTCGGGTTGATTTTGACGATAGAGTTGGTTACACTAACTTTCTCCATCGCTTCAGCGAAGTTGCTCAAAGCCAAAGTAGACTCGGACGCCACCCGCTCACGGATAGCTGTCGCCGTCATGGCTTCGGATTCAGACTGTTCGTTAGTCGCATCTATTACTGCGGAGTCTTTCGCAAGCTCCACGAATGCCTGCATGCTTGCACTGACACTTTTTGTTACGTTCGCACGAACTGTGTCAGTGTCCGCCTGAATCTGTTCTTCAGTATTTCCGTCTTCCATTTCGCTAGCGTCTTCACTGGCATCCTCCGCTTTAGGAGCCTCCTCGGGATTATCTCCTCCAGTTGCTTCCTCTGCGGGCGACTGAGATTCCCCATCGGGGTTCTCGTTGTCGGTTACATTAGTGTCAGTGTTGTTATCAGCGTTGTCTGTTCCTTCCTGTGCGGTGTTCTGCTGTGCTTCGGATTGATCCAAAGTCTTATGCAAATTGCAACTAAACAGAACCACGGATATGATGAGAATAAGAGTAAAAAGCGCGATTCTTCTGCGCTTCATATACTTCACTCCATCCGCGTACCCTCGACTACCGTCGGACGGGCCACCAGCGTCACTCATGTTGGCGGTGATGATAATCACACCAACACTTACCAGAAACGTCAAACCTCCGATAACAGTAAAAACGATATTTGACATAATAGCTTCCTCCTTTTTTATTTTGCTCTATTTCTATTTATTTGATTTTATATAGTTAGCAAAATAGGAGGTACCAACTCCCATTTTGCGAAAATGAAAGTCAGTAGGAGCCTAACGGCTCCAATCTATATTGAATGATTAGCTTCTTTTTTTCAGATACAATTGTTGTATCTGAGATGATTCGATTGTTGTAAATGGACATCTATACGGACCTCTAATGCTCGGTTCGTACCGACTACTTCCATTGTAGCACACATGCTTAAAAAAGTCAAGTGTTTTATCATAAACTAGCATAAGTTATATAAATATGGTGCTTTCCCTGTTATTTTTGGCATTTTTCATGGTTTTATTGCTATGCTTATAATTTCAAAACCGCTTATCTTTAGAGGTGATATGTGATTTGACGATTTTGCGCTATAATTGTTATGCTTATTTATATAAAATTATACGGCAAAATTGTCAAAATCCCAGAAATTGTAAAGGCCCTGTCTGGCAAAAGCAGGCAGGGCTCCTCACGAGGAATTCGGTAGAGCATGAATTCCATTTTTTTGCTGGCACATCGCTTTAACAATACTTCAATTGTGCTTTAACTCTGCTTCGGCAATTTTGTACTGCTCCTCAGCGACGTCCATGATATACGTCGGGACTTCCTGTCCGGCACGCAAAAACCTCAAGCACAACTCAAAAACTGTCAGCTCAATGAACGGCAAGCCTTTCAAGGCGCCACTACTACGAGCTTCGTTGTAAGTCGGATTTTTGCCGAACTCTTTATCCCAATCGTACGGCAACTTTTTTGCGACCTCTTTGAGGTCTTTGGATTTCTTTTCCGCGCGTTCGTACCAACTTATTTGGAGCTTTGTTTCTGAGGGGACCTTAGTTCCTTCATCACCTCCGTCTCCGGATTTTGTGCCGTTGTCGTCTTCGGGTTTGGCCTTCTTTGCCTCTTTCTGAAGCTTTTTAGCCATTTCCAGAATCTTATCGTGATTCCCGGAAGATGCCAACAAATCCATAATACCTTCCGGCTTGAAGCCGTTTGCAAGCAGCTGGTCAATGGTTTTTACCACTTCTTCAGCATATCCTTTCTTGCAAGACGTGTCGGTTTTTTCCAGCTCATCAGCCGCCTCTTTGACAAAATCGAGGATGGTCTTCTTCGGCCCTTCATCTCCCTTCGTCTTCAATGCTTTGTTACTAACAGCCTTACTGGCGTTAGCATAAAGCTGGCTGAGACGGTTCAGACTCCGCACAAGCAGGGTCTGACTCTCCGGAGTAAGATTCTCCAGAACTTCCGCCGGAATCTTAATTCCACCTAACAGCACCCAACCGGAGTCATCGCTAACCGTTATATCGGCAAGCTCAATGCCTTCAGTTTTCTTCGGGTCAGGCACTTCCTTGACGCTGTCCTTGACGGTAGGGTCCAATTTGATTCCGAGCAAGGGTTTAGCCAACTCATAGAAAGCATCAGCAAATTTCTGTGCCTTCTCACCGGTTAAGGTCATGTCGTTAAGCACCTCAGGTTCTTCCTCCTCGTTGCTCTCCGCCAAAGTTCTGTAATACAGCACCGGAGCATAATCGTCACGCTCACGGTTAGACAGTTTGAGCCATTCCCACCAAGCAATTTCGGAAACGTCTTTAGTTTTATGACGGTATTTGAAAAACCATTTAAAATTGCCCACTGTCATATAGCTAGGCATGGTCACCGTCACGGATTTCTTGTCTTCAGCTGCTTTTTTGGTTTCTTCCCAGTCTTCTTCATCGAACTCGTAAATATTCCAAGCCCAAACGATACAGGTTTTCGCAATCGCCGTCTGCAGCTTCTTGCCCTTGAGAGCAGAGAAGTCTACTGAAACATCGGTTCTCTGCCACTTAGGCATAAGACTCTTTCTACTGAAACCAAAATAACTTAAAACTCCGCCTTCTTTTTTCATGCTCTTTCCTCCTTTTAACTCCACGTTCTATGTGGGGGCACTAGGCCTGCTCTAGGGCAAGCCTAGTGCAACGACCTCTGATTTCGTGAACCTAATTGACATATTTTTAGGTTCACGTCCATGATAGCACAGATATGCAAAATTGTCAAGTGTTTTGGCATGAATTCTAGCGTAGTTTTTACGTATAAGCATTATTGTAATCTGTTTAGTATAAGAATTTTACTTGACATAACTATAAAAAAGACGCCGCGGTGCGACGTCTACTATATTTTAAGATCGGTTTATAAGTTTTTCACTACAAATTGGCCGCGTTAGCCGTTCTTAAGCCACGCTGCTTGAACGCGGCTATCTCGTCCTGATCCTTTTCTGATAGCAAGCTGTGATGCGGGACACCCGCCATACTCAGCTTGTACTGTAAAAACGACCGCGAAATGCCCAATTCTTTAGCCTGTTCCTCTACAGACGGCCATACTTTGGGCTGTTCCTGAGGTTGTTTAGGCTGTTTTTCCGGCGAATCCGATTGTTTTTCAGGTTGGGCTTCACCAGTGTCACCATGAATGCTGTTCTTGACGAGCGTAACATTAATCTCACCAGTGTGTTCCCCTGGACCAATCTGAGCAATGATAGGGTTCTTAGGCTGGACAACTTCCCCAACCAGAGGCTTTCCACGATTGTTATCTCCAGTATCACCTTCAGCTACTCCGCCCTGTCTTTCGACAGCTTTGACGTCGGTGATAACTTCATATGCTCCCTGCTCATTATGCGCTTTTTGCTGACGTGCATGCCTGCGTAGCCAAATTGCGTCCATATCTGCTACATAGTCATAATTGCTCAGCTCGGTCCATATTCGTATAAGCTCCTCTCTTGGTAATTGGTCAAGCTCGTGCTTCCGTTTCTCGATATCAGCTCCAGTTTGTCCCGACTCAGCAAATTTTACTAAACGCGCCTCGTCATCGTCCAAATCGATTTCTTCAAAGTCGTCATAATAATCATTTAAACGTTGAATCGCAACTTCCATCTGAATAATCATAGTTTTGATTAGTTCAGTATTGGTGTCGCTGACGGCGTTGTTTCTCATCTCGCTGGATACATCACGAAAAATGGCAGCAATCATCATAACAAAAATTACTAAGAGAGCAACTGCCGCCATGGTGGTAATGGCTGTGGTAGGGGTTGACATGTTGATAAAATACAACACAATTAACACCATTGTAGCGCAAATGACGCCTACCATGCAAAACACCTTGGCACTGGTAGAAATATTTTGCCACCAGCTTCGTTGCCCGCGTCTATTTGATTTATTCATATATTTAACCCTCCTATTTTTCTATATCGAAAATTATATGAAAAATCTGTTCTTGCGTTCTCAATTTATATATTAACGTGCTATATTCGTTTCCCCGATCTGGATAGAATATACCACTGTGACTTATTTATAGCACACATTGCTTTTGAAGTCAACCATAGTACCAGAGTAAGCACGGGCGTCAAATGAAAGGCAGTTATGTTGCCTAAATACACTTTTTCCTTGGGCCGCTCCGGGGCGCTTGCCCGAGTCTAGCCCAGGGAAAAGGTATTTATGCAACATTTCTTACTTTCTCCTGAAGAAGTGTGCTATAATGGACGCAGTATTTCCCATTTGGTGGGATTAGCTCAGATGGTTAGAGCGTCTGATTGTGGTCCAGAAGGTCGCTGGTTCGATTCCAGTATCCCACCCCACAATGGAAATACTTGCGAGTGTAGTACAGTGGCTAGTATGCAAGTTTTCCAAACTTGAGATGAGAGTTCAATTCTCTCCACTCGCACCAAGCCTTGACAATTTCGATAATGTGTGCTACAATGGTATTATAAGGGCGTTTTGGGCCCGTTTTTTTGTTATTTGGGGCGGGTTTTATTGGAAGAAACAGAGGTAGGCAGCAGCACCAACCACGGCACCAAGAATAATCGTGAACAAAATCAAGAAGAAAAGTGGTACTTTGGAGCGTCGGCTGGCAGGAACAATCACCGTGGGGCGTTGTGGTAACTCTTGACGCGCCTCAGACTTGGATTTTTTCTTGCTATAGATATTTTTGCGCGAAGCTTTGGCGGGCTTTTCCTCGATTACCGGGCGGGCAATTTTGGTGTAACCAGGAGCAGAATTGTCCGAAAGTGGACGCTTCTCTACAATAACTGATTTGAGAAAAGGTGATTGACCACCGAGGGCATAACGATTATTATCAACGGGTTTTTTCTTGAGGAAACTGTAATTTGCGGTGTTATCCGCTTTGACTTCCCTGGCGACACTAGCCGGAGACTCGAGCTGGCTAGCAGGCTTAGTGTCTAGCGGCTCTGGCACTGAGCTAGTATGATAATCCTCTACGACACCAAAATCAGCTTCAGCGGTATGGTGGCGCGAGAAGTTAATCTTGGGTGGCGTAGCCATCACATAGGAACTATCGGCCGGCACACCGGTAGGAGTGGTACTAGCGTAGCCCTTGGGGGCAGGGCGGAATTTGGGCTTGGGGCTGAGGGCTGAAGCGGCTGCGGCGGGCCAGAGTGGGGCGGCGCCAGGTTTGGTCGTGCGACGCGCGGAGCCGCCGACCATCTGTGGGTCACGCAAAGGTCCGGCTGGACGTGGTACGCGTGCAGGCTGAGGCATGGCGGGCGCAGATTTAACCATCTGAGCCGGGGCCTTTGCGGGAAGAGATTTGGGACTAGACAAAATCTGGACTTCAAGTGCGTTGGGATCCCCAGACGATAACCGTTTAGCGCCACTAGAAATACGCTTGGATGAACTGGGGTTAATGGAATTAGGCTGGATAATCTGAACGTCGCCCGAACGGCGCGCGATAATACCGGTCTTGGGGCGCAAACCACCGACTGGACGAGCGCTCTTGGCCATGCGAGCATTAGGTGGCAAAATTACAGGGGTGGACTTAGGCTTGGCCGAAGAGCCAAGTTTAAGCGACGTGCGAATCACGGGGATTTCCTGTTCGCCAGAATCCTCGGAAGCAGACTTTACGGACGACAACCGCGAAGCTAACGGATCGTAAGAATTGGACGCACTAGTTTCTTTGGTTGAGGGTTTGGGAGATTTGGCACGCGTAAGCAAAGCAGCGGCAGAGGCACGCGTAGTATCAATGTTTTTCTCAATGTTCTTCTGGATTGAACCGTGGTGTAAGTTGGCGGCCGACTTAGCATTACGCCCAGCACCCTGGCTGGCAGCCGCATTAACCGCCTCCCGGGCAGATGGCGCCAAAATTGGCTCGGTCTTGCGGGCGTGCTCGGCATACATGGCGTTGATGGCGGCTTTAGCCGAAGTTACTGGCACAGGTGGCTCGGTGTCCGGCTTAGATTGGCCAGCCTTGTTGGCGACAAAATCCATCTGCCGGTGCCCTAAACCGCCTCCCACAGATTGATTTGATGTCGCCTGGTTCATTAGTCCTGTACCTTCTTAGCAGTTTCGATAATATCTACAAATTGGTCAGCAATCAAGGATGCGCCACCCACGAGTAAACCATTCACGCCCGGTACAGTAAGGTATGCCCCGGCATTGGACGGATTGACGCTACCGCCATAGAGTACGGGTATACTCTGAGCAACATCGTTACCATAAGTATCGGCCAACGTGCGACGAATAAAACCGGTGATTTCGGCAATTTCGTCGGGAGAAGCCAAATGTGCTCCAGTCGTGGTACTGATGGCCCAAATTGGCTCATAGGCAATAATAACTTTGGAGATATCTTCGGACGATACCTCAGATAGGCCGCCTAGAAGCTGATCACGAATGACGTCGTGAGTTTCGCCAAAAGTGTGCTCAGTTTCGGTTTCACCAATGCAAAGAATGGGGGTGATTTGATTACGTAAAGCTGCCGCGACCGAGGCGCGGATGTCTTTGTCGCTCGCATGAAACAGTTGGCGTCGCTCGGAATGCCCAATAATACAATAATCTACGACTCCACGCAATTGTGTGAAAGATACTTCGCCGGTATAGGCCCCAAAATCATGTGGATTGGCAGTCTGTGCGGCGAGGCGGAGTTTCTTGCGGTCAATTTGAAGTGATAATGGTTGAAGCGCAATCAGCGACGGCGCCACAATTACCTCAACACTCCGGAAAGCGCGAATTTTTTGCTGCAGTTTATGAAGATAGACGGAAGATTCCCCGACCGAAAAATTCATCTTCCAGTTGCCCACGATATATGATTTCATATGTTAATTATAGCACATTCCTTGGTTCAATAAGGACTTTATTATCGGCATCCTATGCTACAATAATCAAAAGAAGGAGAAATTATGCGGGTTTTATTGAAATTGAGTGGTGAAGTCTTGGCGGGAGCTAAAAAGACAGGGTTTGATGAGCAAACTGTACGCGGAGTGGCATTGCAAGTGAAACAATTGGCGGATAGTGGTGTGCAGGTGGGGATTGTAATTGGTGGTGGCAACTTTTGGCGCGGTCGCACCGGAAACGAGATTGATCGTACTAAGTCCGATCAACTCGGGATGCTAGCTACAGTGATGAACTGTATCTATACTTCAGAGATTTTCCGTGGCGTGGGGCTAAAAACGCAAATTTTCACTCCATTTTTGTGCGGTGGTTTTACAGAATTATTCTCCAAAGACAAAGCAAACGCGTGTTTTGAGCGGGGCATGGTAGTGTTCTTTGCTGGTGGAACGGGGCATCCATACTTTTCCACGGACACTGGTGTGGCGTTGCGTGCAGTTGAGATGGAGGCAGATAAAATTTTGCTAGCTAAGTCGATTGACGGGGTGTACGATGACGACCCAGCAAAAAACCCGCAAGCCAAGAAGTATGACGTAGTATCAATTGATGAGGTAATTGCGAAGAATTTACAGGTGATGGATTTGACGGCTTCGGTGTTGGCGCGGGACAACAAAATGCCACTTTTGGTTTTTGGTCTGGACGGAGAAAATAGTATCGTGAATGCTGTAAACGGCGATGCAGGTGGTACAGTGGTGACAGTAGGCTAAACAAATATTACTTTCAACAAGTGACACCAAGGATGCCGCGCAAAGCGTAGGCCGTGTCTTCGTGTGAACGCACAGTGATAGTATCAATACCCATTTGCACCACGGGATAATCATTCCCTCCTGGCTGGGTCATGTCGCCGAAATAAAGAATCTCGGATTTATCAACATCCAACTCCTCAAGAAGGTGCGTCATACCGAATTCTTTGTTCATGCCTGGAGCAGCGACGTTAATAGAGGTGGTACCACCGATTTCATAAAGGAAGCCAGGGAGAAGTTTTTGGCATTCCGCCACAATGGCTTCACGTTTCTTGCAGTCTGGATCCCAGCTATATTTCTCGGACGTACCCATGGCTTGACCAAGCGCCGAGAATGTGACTTGAGAGAGGCGATTTTCGATGATTTGATCGCCCGGAAGGAGCTTGTCGACCTCCCAGTAGCCGAGTTTTTTGGCCGCCTGCTCGAGTGTTGTTGTTATTTTTACAACATCTTCCTCTGTGAGAGGATAGTTGTAAACCTGTTCCCAGTCATGTTGGTCAAGATTGTAGCGATAATACTGCGTACCCTGCGCCACAAAGAGGTGGAGATGGGTGAGTTGCTCTTCAGTCACGCCGACTTTTTGCAACTCATCGACAATTTGAATCAAAAATTGCTCGAATTTTTGGCCCGAAATCGGACAAATTTCGTAAAAATTAAGACAATTTACCAAAAGTTCGGCAATCTCCGGTGGGATTGGGGTTTTGGCGATGTTTAATGTCTGGTCGATATCGAAACTAAGTACTTTTTTCATAGTTTTAGTGTAACACTTATTGACAATTTTGGAAATCTGTGCTATAATGAAAGTAGGATGGGTGTTTATGACCTTAAATCCATCGGTTGGGGGTGAAGGTTGCCCTTTTGAATTTGGATAGTAAACGGCGCGATGTTCATGTTCCCATAAAAGGAGGGGTTTGGATGGAAGGAACAATGAACAAAAAACAGATTTTTGTCACGCTTTTCTGGACAGCAGTGCTGATTGGTATCGTATACGCGTATCTGTCGAATCGCAATGAAATTGGCGAGGCGGTGGGGTATTTGCAGGATATGAATATCACAGTTGTATTGTTGCTGGTGCCGGTAATTTTCTTCATGTGGTGCGCAGCGGGTCGGATTTGGCATCCGTACCTGAAAGCTGACGGATTGAGTGCAAGACTTTTAAGCAGTATTCAGTACGAGATTAACTTTGTTGATACAGTATTGCCATTCTTCAGTATTACGGGAGCGGTTTATGCATTGGCAAGGTTGAAAAAGCTGAATGTGCCTGAGGGTAAGGCGAGCGGGATGATTGTCTTTCGCTACATCATCTCCATCTCTACAAAATGGATTGAAATCGCGATTGCGATGGTGATTCTGGCGGCGATGGGCAAAACGGGAGAAATGCCGGCGTGGGTCGTGTGTGTGGTCTGCATATTGATTGTTGCGGTTACGGTAGGTTTTACAGTTGGTTTAATAATCTACCAGAGAAAGGTGCGGGTGCCGAGAAAGCTGGCACGTAGTCAGGCACTTGGCAAAACCGCCGCGGCAATACAGGAGCAGCTGGATAATTTATTCCAGACCTTAGACCTGATTTTTAGCCAGAAAGGTGCGTTGCTACAGTCGTTCGTATGGGGAATGGTGTATTCACTGCTGGAAGTACTGCCGTTTTGGGTGGTAGCAACCGCAATGGGACACGCAGAATTATTACTACCGATTATCGTTGCATCCGGCGTAGCGATTACGGTGGGTATAATTATACCCACTCCGATGGGAATCGGAGGATTTGACGGCGCTATGATATTATTCCTTGGTAGCATAGGCTCCAGCGTTGCACTGGTGTCAGCTATCGTAATCACAACACGTGTTTTGGTGCTGGTTGGAAGCGCAGTTACAGGTATTCCGTTTTGGATGAACGGAATGAGAAGCATCGAAAGTGAAAACTGAAGACTGAAGACTGAAGACTGAAGACTGAAGACTGAGCATTGCGACAAAGTTGCTATCCAAATTAGCTTAGGGGCTCCATCGGTTGATGGGGCCTTTCGGCATTTTATGGTATAATTACCCTATGAATTTATCGGAAGAACTAATCTGGAGAGGTTTTTACGCCGAAACCTCGATTAAAGACCCGGCGGAATTAGATAATCGGGCAAACAAAAAGTTCTATTGGGGTGCCGACCCGTCGGCTGATTCCCTAACGATTGGCAACCTAGCGGCGGCCATGATGTGCGCTTGTTTTGTGCGCCATGGTTATCAGCCGTATTTGCTTGTGGGCGGTGCGACCGGACAGATTGGTGATCCGAAAGACAACGGTGAGCGTGACTTGAAACCACTGGAAGAGGTGGAACACAACAAGGCTTGTATTGGCGCGCAGATGAAAAACATTGTGCGCAGTGATGAGTTGGTGATGGTGGACAACTATGAGTGGTTCAAGGACATGAACTATCTAGCGTTTTTGCGCGAGGTAGGCAAAGCATTCTCGATGACGCAGTTGCTTGACCGGCAGTTTGTGCAGGCGCGGATTGGTGAAGGTGGTAGCGGGATTTCTTATGCTGAGTTTTCTTATACTCTGATTCAGGGGTACGATTTCTTGCATTTGTACCGCGAATATGGGATTGATTTGCAACTTTGTGGGGCAGACCAATTTGGCAATTGTTCGAGCGGGATTCACCTGATTAAGCGCTTGGAAGGCGCGACGGCCGATGCTTGGAGTACGCCGCTAGTGATTGACCCAGCAACGGGACGCAAATTTGGTAAGTCGGAAGGAAATGCGATTTGGTTGGCCGGGCGTGATAATGGTAGCGGGAATTATACTTCGGTGTTTGATTTTTATCAGTTCTGGATTAACCAGCCAGATACGGCGTTGGAATACTTGATGAAGATTTACACATTATTGGAGAAGCCGGAGCTAGAAGAGATCTTGACGAAGCATGCCGAGCATCCCGAGCAGCGGATTGCGCAGAAGGCTTTGGCGAAGGGTGTAACTGAGGTAGTACATGGCAAAGAGGCGGCCAAAGCGGTGATTAATCTGAGCGAGAGACTATTTACAGAGGATTTATCAAGCCTTACGGGCGAAGAAATTGTGGAAATGGGTAAATATCTAGCCAAGGGGCAGATGAGCGATAAGCTGTTTGATATCTTGGTAGCAACTGGACTAGCGAGCAGCAAAGGTGAAGCGCGAAAATTAGCCGCGGCTGGAGCGATTACGGTGAACGGCACCAAAGTGACCGAAGATGCCGTAATTGACCAAATTGCGATTGTGAAGCGCGGTAAGAATAAATTTGCCGTGGTGATGTAGATCGATTTAGGGATTTGAAAAACCGCCCGATGGTGCTGGGCGGTTTTTGCTTGTAGTGTACAGGAATGCTTAATAAAAATAGTGCCGACGACCATTACGGTCTTTATTTTTTAGGTCGTGATTATAGTTAAAATCGCCGTGCTCTCTGATATAAGCCCGGTAGCAAACCTTCTTGGCTGAGTAATCCTTTTCCGGCATTACGATGCCAGCTGGTATCTCCATTTCATACGGAAAGATGTCCCATTCCCGATGGGTATACCCAGAGTATTCTTCTATATAGGTAGCATACGGTTTACCATTGTTATAATCTTTCTTAGTATGAAAACCAATGCGATACTCTGAAACTGGAGGTAAAATTCCTAACTTGCGCAACTCTTTTACGGCTTTTTTAACTGGCTTTGGCGCCCTGTAAAACGGCTCAAGGGTTAAGTGGAGTGCATAGCCGCATAAGTCTTTAAGACAAATAGTTGCACTGCGCCCGCCCCATTGATCACCATATTCTTCAACACTTAGATGAATATAATCCGCTCCAACAGAGACTTCGGTAACCCACCATTTTGAATTGTCTCCCCGCAAAATACTGGGGATATCTTTACAAAATTCTGTCGCCATCTTTACTGTAGCCTTATAATATTCTTCCGAAAAGTCGTCTTTCAGCTCTGGGTTGGTGTCTCGTTCCTCATGACTAGGAAAAAACAGAATATCCTCTTGCGGGTTAATCTTCATCATGATGTCATCCATGTCTGTTACTACATCGCCATAACGGACACAGAGTAACTTAGTCTGAATTGGGAACGGTTTACCAGCTCCATTAAACTCTGCATTCTCCGCGTCTGCACAGATAAAGAAATGATTCGTCATATCTAAAACATATTCAACTCCCTGCATATCAATTCCCTCCTAATGATATCTAATTTCTGGTTTTTGAATTATTTATGATATATACACCACAAGCTTTTAATCTACCTAAGGCTCATAAGAGCCACTAGGTTTTAGTATTAAAAACTTGTGGCTCCGTAGTATGTATACTACGGCCTTATACTTCCATTGTAGCACACTTATCTAATTTTGTCAATACAATTTATGGTAAATTTGTGAGTTTGGCAAAAAATTGGCATTATAGCACGGTTTTGCAAAAACATACAAGCACAAGTTTGATGAAAAAGACAAAAAGTGCTTGGCAAAAGTGACAACAAAATGACAATTCCCCGCCGGGTATGGTAGTTTTTATAGCATTTGTGTTATAATTGATATATGGTAAAAATTGCGAATAACTCTGGTAGCAAGTCTACCAAAAGAGCAAAAATGGGGGTTTATTCTAGCTTAGTGACGGATCGAACTCGGAAACTAGCCAAGAGTGTCCAGGCAAAAGCCTCTCAAGTGACAAAGAAAAAAACTGGAAATAAAACTAATGCGAACTTGCGCCCACTGCCCAAGGAACAACCGGCGAGGTTTTTTGCGCACTTCCGTTGGGAGCGAATTAAGGCCTATTGGTTCTCTAAGGAGGGGTTGAAGCGCATTGGCAAGATTTTTGCAGCTTGTGTGTTGCTTGGGATTATCTTGGTGGGAGCGTTGTTTGTGTATTATAAGAGCCAGCTCAAAGAGATTCAGCTGGGCAATTTGACGATTTCCGAGACCGTAAATACCTATCTAGACCGCAATGGTGTGGTACTTTGGGAAGACAAGGGCGATGCGGATTATCGTCTTGTGGTGGAGGGTGACCAGATTTCTACCTACGTGCGACAGGCAACGGTGGCAATTGAGGACCGCAGTTTTTATAGCCACCCGGGCGTAGACCTTTCCGCATTAGTGCGCGCGGCGCTGTCAACTCTGACGGGGCGAGGCGTGCAAGGTGGGTCCACTTTGACTCAGCAGTTGATTAAGCAACTCTATTTCTCAGATGAAGCCGTAAGTAAAAATCGTGGTGGTATCGCACGAAAGGTAAAAGAGCTAATTCTCTCGATTGAGCTCGAGAAGATGTATAGTAAAGAGCAGATTATTACCATGTATTTGAACGAATCGCCTTATGGTGGTCGTCGTAATGGTATTGAAAGCGCGGCACAGACCTATTTTGGCAAGAGTGCGAAAGATTTGAACTTGGCCGAGAGCGCGCTTTTGGCTTCAATTCCGAATAATCCAGCTTACCTAAACCCTTATTATGAAGCCGGTAACGAAGCTTTGATTGCGCGCCAGCATAAGACTTTGGACGTGATGGCAGAGATGGGATATATCACTGCAGACGAGGCGGCTGAGGCCAAAGAAGTGCCGATTTTGGATCAGATTTTGCCAGAGTCGACGCAGTACGATAATATCAAAGCCCCACACTTCGTGATGGAAGTGAAGAAGCAGCTAGAAGAGAAATATGGTATCCAGACGATGCGCACCGGTGGCTATACGATTGTGACGACCTTGGATTACCGTGCTCAAGAGATGGCTGAAGCGGCCGTGGCGCTGGGTGCTAAGAGCTTGAGTACCAATGGTAGTGACAATATCGCTTTGGCTTCGGTAGATGCCGAAACCGCACAGGTGATTGCGATGGTAGGCTCAGTAGACTGGAATACACCAGTGTATGGCGAGGTGAATGCGGCAACTTCTCCGTTGGAACCGGGCTCTTCGATTAAGCCGTTGCTTGACTTTACGCCACTATTCTCGCTCACTGGGGACAAAGTATATGGCCCGGGTACGGTGTTGAAAGATGAGAATATCGACTCGATTTATTGTGCAGGATATACCGGTTCGTGTGCTTTGCGCAACTTTACCGGTAAGTTTTATGGAAACGTGACAATTCGACAAGCTCTGGGCAACTCGCTTAACATTCCAGCGGCAAAGGCTTTGGCGATTGTGGGAATTGATAATGCGCTCGAAATCTTGCATGGTCTAGGTGATAAAAACTATTGTGCTGATAGTAGTACCGCTGGGCTTTCGATGGCAATTGGTAGTGGTTGTACGGTGTTACCAGTGGAGCATGCTAACGCTTATGCATCGATTGCACGCGGTGGCGTATATAAGGAGCTAGCTTATGTGCTAGAGCTAAAAGATCAGACTGGCAAGTTACTAGAATCTTGGGAAGATGTAGCTGGTGAACGCGTAGTGGATGAGCAGGTGGCTTACGAAATCTCTAGTATTTTGAGTGACTCTTCAGCACGGCAACTCGTGTTTGGCTCATCAGGTACAGCACCAGGATTCGTGGTGAACGGGGTTTGGACTGGTACCAAGACCGGTACTTCGACTACATCCAACAGTGCAGTGGCAAAAGATTTGTGGATGGCGAGTTACTCAACCGCGATTGCGACGGTGGTATGGAATGGTAACCATGATGGTTCTGGCCTGCGCAGTAGCTCTAACAACGTGACACGGATTGTGGTGAATAGTTATATGGAGAATGTCCACAAAAATCTTTATGCTCAGGAGGGCAAGTGGAAGTCGGGTGATCAACCGGTGAAGCCATCAGGTATCCAGAGCTTGACTGTGAACGGCAAAACCGACATCTGGCCATCTTGGTACAGTGATAAGAACTCTGGCATTATCAAGGAAACCGTGGCCTTCAACAAGAAGAATGGTCTACGTGCGCAAGAATGTACACCAGAGAGCCAACGGATTGAACTTGAATTGACGAAGTATGTTGATCCGGTGTCAAAGACAGAGACTTGGCATGTGCCAGAAGGTTATAATTACGAAGAGATGGATACTTGTGAAACTGTAAATGCGGAGATTACAATTACGCGGCGAATTGTGACCGGTACAAGCGACAACTTGGAGATTAAGATTACTGCGGGCTCGAGTGATTTGGTGTCTTATCGTATCTTGGTAGATGGGAAGGAGTCAAAGAAGGGCTCGGTGACCAGCACGGTGCTGACGAATGGCTTGACCTATCCGGTAACTGGTACAGAAAAGAATGTGACGGTGGAAGTGACGGATGCCGATGGTAATACGGTACGCAAGTCTTTTACCTCGTTTACAAACAGTGATGTAAGCGGTGGGACGTCTTCCGGGAATAACTAATACCTGAACAACTTGAGGCCCCGCGGATGCGGGGCCTCCGAAGTGGCTATCGTTGCAATCTACTACCGAGATTTGTTTGCATTAGATTTGGCTGAGGTGGACCTTGTACTGGAGGTCTTGGTAATGGTTTTAGTTGTCCGAGTTACAGGCTTGCTTGCGGGATTATTAGTGATTTTGCTAGCAGACTTATTTGTAACCTTGTTCACGACAGGGCGAGCAAACATCATAGTGCCAGCAGCAGTTTGATTGACGCGCACGAACTCAACTTCGATTTCTTCACCAATCTTCTTACTGGCGTGGTCTACAACTACCATAGTGCCATCTTTGAGGTAGGCTACGCCCTGGTCGGCGCCACTACCGGCAGCAATAATTTTTACTTTGGTCTTTTCTCCTGGGAGATATTCGCCACGCAAGACCAGAGCCAAAGCATTAAGGTTGAGCGTGTCAATATGTTCGGTGGCGGCCACTTTTTCTAGATTGTAATCATTGGTAAGAATGGCGCCACGGTTTTGGTGCGCGAGCTCGAGCAGGCGATTGTCGACTGGGGTGCGGTCAAGCTGATCGGGCAAAATCGTGACATCGAAATGTATGACGCGCTCGAGCTCGCGCACAGCGTCAAGGCCCGCACGGGCCCGCAGACGCTTATCATGATCCTTGCCGTCGGCCAATAATTGCAATTCCTGAATGACGCTCCGAGGGACAATCAAATCATCGCTGATGAAGCCGGTCTGGGCGACGGCAAGCAAACGTGGGTCCATCAAGGCCGAGGTGTCCACATAGACTTTGCGTTTTTGATTGGACCCCATGAATGGAGTCTTCTTGATATTTTTGACGGTAAGCACCGTGGTTTCTGCTAAAATTAGCAGAATGATAACTAATATAAATAATTCCATATTTTCCTATTATAACACGTCAAAAGCAGTGCCTTTGCAAGGCTATACCATCATAGTAGCACAGTTTGATGATTTTGTCAAGACAGGAGACCTGAATGTTTAGATTGCATGGTAGTTTTTGAGATGGTTTAGATCTAATTTTATAATTTTACTTGGTCAACACCATGCTCGCGAGCGTATTTAGCATTGTCATCGAGAATCTTCTGGTATTTTTCGACTAAATCGTCACGTTTTTCGAGCTTAGCTACATCCATTGCCAGGTGATAACGTGAAGCGTGGTTGACGCTGAGCATCTGGAAAGGCGTAGTAGTACTACCATGTTCCTCAAAACCGTGTATGTGCAAACGGCTCGGACTAGTATACTGTGTGAGAATCTGTTGCAAAGTGGCGGGATAACCGTGGAAGTTAGCGATAATCGGACTGTCTTTGGTGAAGAGCTTCTCAAAATCGGCCAGTTTAAGCTTATTGTCAGTAGTACCGATGGCGTTGTAGGACAGCGCGGAGATATTGACGAAGCGGAACTTTTTGTTGGGAAAATCTTGACGCAGGATCTCGAGCGCTTTGATGGCTTCGCACGATACAATATCACCAGCGGCGGTTAGAACATAATCGGGGTTTTCATCAGAGGCAAAATCAAAAATGCTGGCACCACCATGACTAAATTGATCGTCGGCCTGGTGCGAATCGAGCCAGCGTGGTTGCTCGGTTTTATTGAATGTTGTAAGGTTTACAACATTTGTGGAGCGGAGCATATAAATAAAAGCAGCTTCGGCGGCAACATCATCCACTGGGAAAAGACAGTTGCTACGATTGCTGGGGAGGCTGAGTAAGGTAGAAATCAGGGCCGGAGACTGATGGGTGAAACCGTTATGATCTTGGCGCCAACAAGTGCTGGTAGACAAAAGGTTAGCTGCGGGATAAGGCGGGCGCCAGCTAACTTGGCTAGACTGGTCAAGAAACTTGAGATGTTGGAGAATTTGCGAAGTGATGATAGTGAAGAAGGCTTCATAGCTAGTCATCATGGCAGTGCCGCCAGCAATCAAATGTCCGACCATGCAGGCAAATAAAGTGTTCTCAGACAACAGTTCAACAATTCGCCCATCGAAGGCCTCGGGCAAGTCAAAATCTTGCTGTGGTAAATCCCAGGCACGGGCGGAAACTTCAAAAACTGCGTCGAGCTTATTGCTGGTGGTTTCATCTGGAGAAAAGAGGTAGAAATCTTCGTGTTTGGACATATACTCGGCCATGACGGCGCCGAGACTGCGCGCGGGAGAGAAACTTTCCTGGCCATGGTTATCGACAACATCTATCATAGAGTGAATCCTTTCTCAGGGTTAAACAGTTCAGCGAAATGGTAGCTTTCGAGCCAGCTCTGAAGGGTTTTAAGCTCGGCAGGGTTAATCTTGGCTTCGGGGAGCGGAATCTGATGTGCCAAAAAGTTACCGGCGACTTTATGACCATCAACCTCTTTGGGACCAGTGGCACCTTTTTCGGTGCGGAGCACGAGGAAAGGATGTTCGTATTTGGCAGATTGCTCGAGGGCAGCCTGGAAGACTTCGGGGCTATCACCCTTGATAGCAATTGGCGTATAGCCAAAGCCACGGATGAGCTCGTGCAATTCGCGCTCAGACTTGCGAGCATAAAGTGTGGGTGCAGAAATCTTATAACCATTGAGGTGCAAAATTGGGATTACCTGACCGTGAGCACGATGGTTGCCGACCAACTTTACCAAATTGAGTGAGGATAATGCGGTAGCGGTTTCTAATTCCCCGTCACCTAACATTACGGCGACGGTGCGCTCGGGGTGACCCAAAACATAACCATAAGCTGCGCCTAGGGCATAGCCCAGTTCCCCACCTTCACAAATGACGCCAGGAGTGAACGGGCTAGCATGGGAAGGGAATCCTTCGGGCCAAGAAAAATTGCGACAAAGATATTTGATACCTTCGACATCACGCGTAGCCTTAGGGTCGACTTTTTCTAAATCACCATCAATAAACAGGTTAGCTTGCAAAGCCGGAAAACCATGGCCAGGGCCAAGCACAAAGGAAAAATTTGGGTCAACCACGCTAGTGTCAATGTCTTGCTCTTTATCCTCGACTAACTTGGCACCAACGGCAAAAGGATTGATGGGCTGCGTAGTCTTGGTGGGCTTGGTAATTGGACGATTAACTTGCTCATCTTTACTAAAATAGGCGCGCAAGTTAGCATAAGCAACGTTAATACCGTGGCAAGTGCCCCAGTGCCCAAGCAGGCGCGGCTTGATATCATCTGGTGTGAGCGGTTCATTTAAAAGAAAATCGCTCTGCAAAAATAACTGTGCTACTACAAGATAATCGCAAGCACGGACGCGACGGCCGATGCGAGCAAGCACTTTCCCATCATGACTCTTCATATATATTATTGTAGCACTGTTTAGCGCTAGCGCAAAGAGTTCACAAGAAAATTATTGATGTTTGACTTTGACCATAGCGGCACGAATCACGGCGCCGTCGTACATATAGCCGGGGCGGAGAGTTTCGGCAATGACTTCGGTATCACCTTCATCATCTTCGACCGAGATTGCTTCGTGCAAATCTGGGTTGAACTCAACGCCAGGAGTAGATTCAATTTGTGTGAGACCAAGGCCTTGCAGAGTCTTGTCTAGGCTCTTGCGCAAGGGAGAGAGTTGCTCGGAATAAGCGTCAATGGCGCGCGAAAAATCGTCTACCAGTGGCAGAAACTTGGTAACAGTGGCATACTTGGCGGCGGCCATGGCCTGAGATTTTTGCACTTCCACTTGCTTGCGGAAATTCTCAAAATCGGCGCGGGTGCGCTGGAGATCATTTGTTAGCTCGGCTAGGGCAGCTTCGGTGGCGTTGGGGGCAGTGGACTCAGCAACTGGGATTTCTCCGACAACGTTTTCCTGAGCGACAACTGGCTCTTCGGGATTGGCGTCTTGAACTTCGACTTTGGCTTTTTTCATCTTTTTCCTCCTTGGTTATTTTAGGGCTAATGCGGTTTCGAGCATGCCGCCGGCTTGGCGCACAAGTGACATGACTTTGGCGTAGTTTTGGCGAGTAGGACCAAGAACGCCGATATAACTGCAGAATAAGGCGAGCGGAAACGGCTAATAATCAAGGAGACTTGGGAAGTCTTGCCAATGGGGTTTTCTTGACCGATGAAAATATTAAGCGGCTGGCCGGGAGCAGCTTCACGAAGCCAAGGTTCAAGATTATCCAGCAACTTAGCCACGGCCTGCACGCGCTGGTTGTCTAAGAACTCGGGCTGAGTGAAGAGTCGAGCAATACCAGACATGTATAATTGATCGCCAATAGTGGCGAGGCCAAGGTTACCAGTGAGCTCAACCAGCGAATCAACGGCGCCACGAATGGCATAATCAGCACGCTCTTGCGAACTAATACGCACCTCGAGTACGCGATTGCTACGTTCCAGAGGTTTGTCGTCACGTGCTCCGAACATCTGCTCAACATTAGATACATGCTCGGGCTGTTCAGCTAGAGTGTTAACATAGTAGCGATAGCCAGCATCAGTTGGCACGCGACCAGCAGAGGTGTGGGGCTGAGCAATCAAACCGTATTCCTCCAGGCGAGCCATTTCTGCCCGGATAGTCGCGGAAGAAACATTAAAAAGCTTAGCCAAGGTGATACTACCAACTGGAGTGGCAACTTCGGCATATTCTTCAATGATAGCGAAGAGGATTTCCTCTTGGCGTTTGCTGAGATTCATAAGTATATTATATATGATTAGCACTCATTTGGCAAGACTGCTATTTTGTGCTTTTATCCACTGGTTTTACACAGCAATTCTAGTATTTTTCCACAGGTTATACACAAGTTTTCCACAGAGTAATTTGTAATTCCCTATCTAGTATGTGGTATAATGCGTTTATGGAAGAGCAGCTACAAACAATTAAGAAATGGCTCGGTACGGGCAGTATCAATATCTTTGGCTTGCCGATGAGTGGCAAGGACACTGTTGGCGTAAGGTTGGCAGAAGCATTGAATGGCAAATTCTTGTCCTCAGGCTTGATTGTGCGAGCGCTAGAAAAATCAACTAATCAAGATATCACCGGTAATGGTAAATTGATGCCACAAAACCTGTTTTATGATTGGGTGTTACCATATTTTGAGAAGAAAGAACTTTGGGAATATCCACTGATTTTGTCTTCGATTGGGCGGTGGAATGGCGAAGAAGACCAAGTGATGAGTGTGGCAAGGTCAAGCGGGCATCCGATTAAAGCCGTGGTGATGTTGCAACTTTCGGAACAAGACGCAATTGAACGCTGGGAGGCGGCAAAACTCCTGAATGACCGTGGCTTGCGAGCAGACGATGCAAATCCAGAAATATTCCAAACCCGAATCAATGAATTCCGCGAAAAGACCGTTCCCGTGTTGCGGCATTACCAAGAGTTAGGGCTTCTTGTGCCGGTGAAGGCTGATGCCCCGCGCGACCAAGTCTTTGCGAATGTGATAGAGGCGTTGGCGAGCTTTGCGAGCCGCGCGGGCAATTTCGCGACGGAATTGTAGAACTATATAAACTACACCGATTGAGACCAGCAGAAATACAATACTAAAAGCAACAAAGGTGGTTTTGCTGGAATAGGTGGTGGGGACGAGGGCATAACCGGCACCGTCGTTTTCGGCTTTGATTTTGCGACAACGGTTAGTTTCAGGATTGCGTTCGTAACCTTCGGCGCAAGGTTTAGGCTCGCTAGCACCAGATTCGATATTTTTGCAACGCCCAGTGAGGGGGTTGCGGTATTTCCCTTCTGGGCATTCGCCGGTTGTCCTGGAAGCCGTTGTGACTTTGATGCAGTTACCAGTGGCGGGATTGATAACTTTACCAGCAGGACAGGTGCGAAACTCTTGATAGGCATTAGTTTTGCCCGGAGTTTGAGCGTAAGTAAAATCCCAAGATTCAGAACCGTCAACGTCAATAAACTTGGCGTAAGCGACGGATTTCTTTTGACCATGAGGATATACCAGAATATCTAATACGGCTTCATCAGTATCAAGCAGTTCGATTTCATTGGAAGAACTTGGATTCTTGGTAAGCGAAAAACTAGGAATAAGCTTGCCAGGATAGACCACAAAATAACTATCAGCAGAAATTGTGCCGATGAGTGGATAAACTTTTTTCTTATAACTTAATGTACAACCTTCTAGACTGATACTTTGGTCAGTAGCGTTGTAGAGCTCAATGTATTGCTCAGAGGCATCTTCAGTATAGTATGATAGAACTTCGGTAAACTCAAGGCCGCGACAAGTTGAAGTAGGTTGCGTTTCGGAAGAGTCGTCAAAATCAGTGCCCGGAGTAGTGTCTGACGGGATTTCTTCTGGGTCAGGCGGAACTAGTAAGGTGGGAGAATCTGGATTGTAGTGTGGTTGATAATCAGAGTAATCATGAGTGAAGTCCCCCGAGGCGTTGCGCACTAATGTAGAGGGCTTTTTACCATTAAACACCGTAACACAGCCTTCGTCTTTGGACCAGCAAACTTGGTCCACGACTTCGTCATGATACAGAACTTCGAGCCGCGCGTTAGACATGGCAAGGGTGGTAGTATAGACTGCCTCGGCTTCGGAGCTATTAGCCGTGCGTGCCAAACGTAAGAGGAGAAACTCGCCGACCATGGAACTCCCCTCAGAAAAGTCAAGTAGGGTAGTCTGCTTGCCGCTAGAATTAACATAGCGGAGCGAATAGCCGGCGAGCGAAAGTGAAGCGTCGGTAGTGTTTTGGAGTTCGATGAATTCGCCGACGTCGCGAGTTCCATCCACGGTGTAGCCTGGGTTGATAGCTCTAATGATAAGCGCACTGGAAAGTTTAGGTAGTTCGATAAGCTCAGATTTAGAATCGGAAATGATTTCGTTTGTGCTAATTTGTGGCTCTGATGTTTCCGGAACAATTTCTGAATTAGCAGAAGCAATAATCGGAGGAATAATATTTATGGTATTTTGAGTGCTCAGACTGATTAGTAGCAAAAAACCGAGCAAAGTTTTTATGCTTAAATAGGGTGTTATTTTCTTCATGACGGGAGTGTAGCACAAATTTGAAAAAATTAGCAAGCATAAGTGTGATATAATTTGAGTATGGAGATGGTCATTCCCTATAGTGAGGTGTTTTTGGCCGCCGTGATTCATGCGACTTTGCAGCTAGAACTCGGTGCTTTGTTGTTGTTATATCATGCTAGTATTGGCAAACATGTGCGCAAAAAAACCAAGCATTTGGTAAGTAGTTATATTTCTGGAATTGGAACTTTGATTTTGCTGGGATTGGCGGCGGTAGCGTTTGTCTTTGACCGTTATTTTGGCAAGGCATTGTATGCCGAAGAGTTGATGATTATCGTGGGAATGCTAGTAGCGCTTGCAGCTGCATCGTGGATGTTTTATTATCGTCGTGGGCGGAGCACGGAATTATGGCTGCCCCGTAGTGTGGCGAGATTTATCGACAAGCGAGCAAAACTAACCAATAGTAATACCGAAGCATTTTCTCTAGGATTACTCACGAGTCTAGCAGAAATGCCATTTACTTTGATTTTACTAGTGGTGGCTGCCAATAGTATTTTAGATTTGCCATATTTACATCAGTTGCTTGCTGTAACAGGATATACGATTATCGCAATCTTGCCGTCAGTGATTTTGCGTTTGGCAATCCGCAAAGGGCAGACGGTAGTAGATATTCAACGGTGGCGAGTGAAGCACAAAACCTTCTTCCGCGTGTTGACTGGTGTTGGATTCTTAGTACTGGCGTTCTTTATCTTTTCATTTGAGGTACTATCGTGATGCAAAAGCAAAATATAATTAAGCGCAAGCCCAAAAAACCTGCAACTTTTACTTTTGATGAAGAAAAGTTGAAAGTGGAAATTTTAGCAGAAGCGAAAAAGTTACACATCGCCGAAAGCACAGCCGAAATGATGGCTGGAAAAGTTGTAGCAAATGTGTCTAAGTGGGCTAAGAAGCGAGCGGTAGTGACTTTGGATGATATTAATCGGCGAGTGGCAACGGAAATGACAAAGTATAGTGCAGATTTGTCTTATGTTTATCAAAATCGTGGTAAAATAATATAAATATGGTGGGCAAGAACTAATGGCAAGATGCGATTATCAGTACCTAGTGGTCGGTAGCGGTGCGGCTGGCAGTGCAGCGGCCTTGATGGCTGCTGGTATGGGTTTTCGTACGGCGATTGTAGAAGCAGACCGCTGGGGGGGTACTACTTTGAACTATCGTGATATCCCCTACGGCGCGGCGCTAGGCTTTGGCCAACTGTATGCTGAGGCTGTGGCGGGTTCGCGCTTCGGTATGTCGAGCACGACTTTGCGTTATAACTATCCGACGGTTTTGAATTGGCAAGCCGCAGCAGTACGACGCGCGGGCGGTGGGAGCCGCAAGGTGTTTGAAAACGCAGGGATTGATTGTTATCATGGTTTTGCACAGTTTATCAGTTCACACGAAATTGCAGTAGGCAAACAGCAAATCAGTAGCGAGAAATTTTTGATTGCTACTGGTACAAATATTGCGATAAACGGGATTTCTGGAATTGACACAGTGAATTGTTGGTCACCAGACACAGCCCTAAGAATGGCAAAACTGCCGAAAGTAATTGGTGTGATCGGTGGTGGTTCAACTGGATGTGAGCTGGCAGAGTATTTCTCTTCTTTGGGCGTAAGCGTGGTCTTAGCGGAAGCACAAGACCGTTTATTGCCACGTGAGGACCCCGAAGTAAGCGAGGTAATGGAAAAGCATTTGAAAGACCGTTTTGGCGTGAAGATCTTATTAAGCTCACGTGTGATTGCGTTACAGCAGGATTCTGGCGGGCAACAGATAATCTTTATTCGTGGTGGTCAGGAAAAATCAGTGCGCGTGCAGGCTATTGTACTAGCTACGACCCCGGAGCCAACCACGGATATTGGATTAGAAAATGCTGGCGTGAAGTTTTCTTATCACGGGATTGATGTAAACCAGAACCTGCGAACTTCGAATGGTCATATTTGGGCGGCCGGAGATATAATTGGTGGCGAAAGTTCGACGGAAAAAGCAACTTATGAAGGCAAGTTGGCGACTTTGAACGCGCTAAAGGGCACGGGCAATGTGGTGAATTATACTGGCTTTGTGCGGATGACAAATACTTTGCCACGGGTGGCAAAAGTAGGATTGAATGAAATTGAGTGCGCGCAAATTAAGCAGAAGCATAAGTCAGCCATTGTGCCGTTGGATGCGATTAGCGCGGCAAATATGAATGATTTTCGGGCGGGTTTTGTAAAGTTATTGATAAACTCGAGAATGCAAGTAATTGGTGCGACGGTGGTATCGCCTGAAGCGGATTTGGTAATTCAGGAGATTGTGCTTGCGATTCGAAGTGGCTTGAAAGTGGAAGAACTAGCAGGTACGCCACATGTGGCTACAGGATGGGCTGAAGCCGTGCGCATGGCGGCACGAGAATTAGCACAATAAATTTAAAACTCTTGCACGATAGTGCCGGAGCGGCGTTTGAGGGCAAGTTCGAGGTTGTCGGGATTAGTGATGACGCCGAAGCGTTTCTTGCCCGCAAACGCCGCGATGGCTTGAATCTTGGGCAGCATCGACCCAACTCCAAAATGCCCAGCTTTGATATGTTCAATTACCTCGCGTGGGGTAATCATACCAAGGGCGATTTGGTCGGGCTGCCCAAAGTTTAGGTAGGCATTTGGCACTGCTGTAACTGAAACAAAAATATCAGCCTTCACCAGCTCGGCGAGTTTTGCGGCGGCGAGATCTTTGTCTATCACCGCATCTACTCCCTTCAAAACTTTAAGGACTTTGGTGCGAACTACTGGGATACCGCCGCCGCCGACGGCAATCACAATCGTGCCGTTCTGAACCAGCGACATGATTTCTTTGCGTTCCACAATATCAATTGGCTTAGGTGACGGCACGACGCGGCGATAACCGCGGCCGGCGTCTTCACGCATTTCCCAACCACGCAATTTTGCTAAATGCATGGCTTCTTTAGCATCATAAAACTCACCAATTGGCTTGGTGGGATGACGGAACGCGGGATCATTCCGGTCTACTACCACTTGTGTCACCACACTAATTACCTTCTTGCGCTGCTTGTTACGCGCAAAGGCATTATCAATTGCTTGTGAAAGCCAATAACCAATTTGCCCTTGACTCATTGCAACAGCAGTCTCCAAAGGCATAGCTGGTGCTGCCGCCGTACCCGCGTTTTCTTCATGCACGAGGATGTTCCCCACCTGCGGACCATTACCATGTGCAATAATAATTTCGTACTTTTCGGATAACTTAACGATTACTTCGCCAATCTGGCTAGCCACGGCTTTTTGAGCTTCAGCTGTAACTTCCCCATTTTGTTGCAAGGCGTTACCGCCCAGCGCAATTACCACCCTAGTTTTACTCATTTTTTACCTTTTTTAATGTAGGTATCTTCCTTTTCTAATGTGGCACGCAAAGTGTATTCGCGACAGTGGTTTTCTGAGTTGCAGTTGGCAACTTCGTAGGTATAAGAACTCCCTTCGATACCTAAGTTAGTTCCGAGCGGATCAGTAAAGAACTCAGGGTCAATCACAGGCAAAACTTCTTCGTTAATCTCGGCCGGGTAATAACCATACTTAGGATAATAGTACTCTTCCAAAGCATAATACATAGCGTTGATGGCAGTTTTGCGCTCATCATCGCGATTCATCGCCTCGACATTGGCTTTTTGAATGAAGAAAATCACAAGTAGTAATGTGGCGAATGCGCCCACCACCATAAGTTCAAGGACTGTAAAGCCTTTTTTGTCTTTCATGTGCTTATTATAGCATGAAATGCTATAATTGTGGATATGAGAAAAGCACTTGCCCAAACAAATGTATGATATAATAAGGTTGTACTATCTTTATAAAACACAATCAGCATTTTTTGTATCAAACTAGATGTTAAACCAAAAACTGGGCATCGTGTAGGACCCGATTACGGTTTAGCTTTCTAGCTTGATTGTGAATAAGGATAGTACACCCTCGCGGTGCCCTTTTTGTTTGAGGCATAAATAGACTTTTGGGCTTAAGCATGACCAACGGCCGTCCAGAATGCTTTGCCTCATACAGCACCGCGGATAATGATATAAATCTGTCAGAAACCTAATCACTTACGGTGGGTTGGTTTTTGATGGCAAAACGGAGGCAATAAATGTACAGAAGAATCATCAAATGTAATCTATTAGGTATAGCGATGTTCGGCTTAGCTCTAATGGCTTGTTCTAACAATGCTTCCGCCACTTCCTCCCTCTCCGTTTCTCTTTCTCCCACTATAGACCTAGAGCTCGTACCTAGCGACACTAGCACCACTAGCCAAGAAACCACCAATCTCACCATTAGCACCAACAATACCGAAGGCTTCCGTGTATTAGTAAACTCAACTGATACCACTAGTCTCATCAATGCTCACCATAGTGAGACCATCCCTACCATCACTAGCCCTACTACGCTCACTAATCTACCTACCAATACTTGGGGTCTCTACCTTGGTGCCACTAACCCAACTGATAGTTCTACCTTCTCTCCTATAAGCCTAACTCCTACAGAATTAGTACACAACGAACTTGCCAACGCTAGTGGCACCTATAAACTCGCTGTCGGTGCTAAAGCAGATACTTCCCTTCCCGCTGGCACTTATAGTAACGAACTCGTAATATCTGTCGTAGCCGACCCAGCCAAGCTTTTCTCTGGTATCACCTATATGCAGGATATGACGCCAGACATCTGCGCTACAGCAGAAGAAAACGACACTACGCAGCTCATTGATAAACGCGACGGTAAATCCTACTGGGTCGCCAAACTCAAAGATGGAAACTGTTGGATGACGCAGAATTTAGCGCTAGACATCACGGAAGAAGGACTAAAAGCTGATGATACTGATATTTAGGAGGATTGGAATCGAGATTCAAAATACCCACCAAAAGCGACATTGAGGGATCATGAGTACATCTATGAAACTCTTGGAGCGAATACCTTCTCCTGGGATCTCGGACAATATGTTGTTGGATTACCTGCCAACTCAACATCATGCAAAGAATTAACTAATGATATTTCAATTTGCGATAGAGTTGGGATCATCAATGTATCAGATAGTGAATGGAAGCCAACCTTTGTTTCTAAAAACGGTGACTTTAAATATCCAGATGGTACTACTTATAGCGGTTATGTAGCCATAGACGAATCAAATCATACCTACGATTCGCATTACTTATTGGGAAATTTCTATCAATTTAATGCTGCTACTGCTGGGACCGGAGCTCTGGTAATTAGCAATAATGTAAATGCCAAGGGCAGCATCTGCCCAAAAAATTGGTCTTTACCAACGAGTGGGACAAATGGATTTAATACTAACGGCTCACTGGCTTATCTATTAAAACAATATAATTTAGCAACCAGTTATACCAACGGAGTAATATATAACAACGACTATAATGTAACCAAGGCTCCATTCTATTTTACACGCAGTGGTTATCTATATAATTATACTTATTATAATTACGGCCTATCTAACGCATCTAATTATATGATGCTATTATCAAAGACATCGTATAATTCTGGGCAAGTTTATATTGGCTATATGTATGATGTAAATGGTTTTGATATCGCTACGACATATAGCTCAAATGGAAATCGTCAACATGGCGCATCAGTCCGTTGTAGGGCAATGGGGATTTAAACTAGCTCCGTCTTTACAACAGCCAAATTCGTACTATCCCATCCACTCTATATATCTAATACAGTACTAAGGCAGCGGAGGGGGAGACCGACGTAGCGGTTATCCGGGCCATTCGACGGGTTCACACCAGTAGCATTAAAGTAGAGGGTGTAAGCGCTAGGCGTAGCCACGCCGTCATACCGCGTACTAGAGCCACGCGACGACCACCAGTAGCCGACGATGCCAGCGTTCCAAGACTTACCATCGATAGGAGCGAGGAACCCGCTGCGCACGAAGTAAAGACCTTATCGTTTTTCTAAAAACGATAAGGCAAGAAGGCTACAATAACAGAGGTAGGCTATAAAAATTACCTTAGCAAAAAATAAAAAACGCTAAGGTCACCAACAACACTGCTCTTGGCTATTTTTCGTGCGCAGCGGGTATATACATCTAACAAACAGCGGTGTTTTTGTTGAAGCTGGAAGTTACGGTTATAGCTGGTCGTCACATTCTAAATCCAGTATAGTTGATGCATATAACCTATGGTTTGACGAACAAGCCGTCTACCCGTCTAATAGTAATTGGCGTGCTCACGTCTTTGGTTTCCCCCTCCGCTGCCTTAGTACTGTATTAGACATGTAGAGGGGAGATGGGTGGTATGTTAGAATAATTTTGTGGATAATCGTCCATGGAGTCCAAAAGTAGCCGAGTTCACTCCTCCGCTCACTGGCGGCCTTCGTTCTAAAGATCGTGAAGTTCTCCTCTAAGGCTTTTGGAGAGAAGCGTGAGGCTTGGATAATTTGAGCTACGGCGCAAAAATGAATAATTGAACTTCTGAACCTGCGCGAGATTGTGGGGTAGTTTGTTCTGTTTTGAGGAACGTGCGCAGCGGACGTATCAATCTGACTGTGACGGCAGGTACCTTTGGGTACGCTGGCCAGAACGGCTACGGGTGGTCGTCGCGCGCTGCCGCTTATACCTCTAGTACTTCAGCTACTGCTTACAACCTCGAATTCAATGAGTCGACGGTTTACCCGTCGAACGGCCCGAACAATCGCTGGAACGGTTTCCCCCTCCGCTGCCTTTTTTGCCGCGGTGGGTGCCGATCTTTAAGCAAAAAGATGTTGCTATCCACAACATCTTTTTGAATAATTTCAATGGTAGTACCGACTGGGTTCGAACCAGTGACCTTGGGCTTATGAGTCCCACGCTCTAACCAACTGAGCTACGGTACCAGAACTTCTGGCGGAAGGGACAGGAAGCCTTGCTATGCTCGGAATCCAGTCTACTTTCTCAAAGAGAAAGCTTTTTGTAAGACCCGTTGGGCCTTCCAAAAACCTTCTGGCGGAAGGGACAGGATTCGAACCTGCGAAGCTATTAACTTGCCGGTTTTCAAGACCGGTGCCATCAACCACTCGGCCACCCTTCCGTATCTGATTGTATCATAGTTCCTTCTCAATGGCAATCTACGCAGACAATTAGATAGTCTTAGTATTAGCCAGTAGTTCCGCAAAGACCGGTTGCATTTTTTGAAAATACCATTCAATCTCTTGCGGATCATCCGCAAATTTAACGGAATGCTTGAGAAAATTAAGTATTGTTACATAAATAATTTGCTGATGAAAATTCTCCGGGCGAGAGCCATCATAAAGTCCATCAAAAAATCCTTTGGTAAACGCACGTCGTTTATGATTTTCTGGAAGCAGATTCCAAGTCATCTGGTAGTGAAAGTTTAACACATCATAACTGATTTTCATGGCTGCAATATCAATAAAACATTGTTTGCCTACACTATCAACAATAATATTTGAGCATTTGATGTCACCATGAATAAGTTGGGGCGTCAATGCGCGAAAAGTTCCAGTGGCATGATTAAAGGTATCAATAAGTAATTGGACTTGATTAAGATTGCAAAAGCGACATAGCGCGTTGTAAAGTTGTGGAGTATTTAGGAGTTGAGCGTAAAGCCGGTTACCGTCTTCAGTAAGATTATCTATATTATCAGTAGGAATATATGTAGCAATGTCGGACGTAGCATAATTTTTGAGTTTGCGAATGGTGCGACCGGCATCAACACCAGCTTGATGAGTTTCAGATAAAGTATATGTCTGCTCACTCAGAGCATCAATGTTATAGCCCGGAACATAACGATAAAGATAAAAAGCTTTTGGAGTAGCACCATAATATCCATAGCCGAGATATTCTAAGGATTTGATTCCAGTTTGTTGATAAATTTCACAAATTTTTTGAAATTTAATAATATCAGCTTCTGTAATCTGACGCTTAGGGATTTTAAGACAATAGTTGATGTGGTCCATTTGAAACTTGAAAACTCGCGCACCACTATGTCCTCCTAAAATTTCGTCAAATTTTAAGCACGTAGCCATAATTATCATGATAACATATCAAAGATTTTTTACACAAAAGTTAGTTTGTCTGTTAAGATAATACTAATAGAGGAGGTCACAGATGAGAGGTGAATATCGGCCATATGCGGAACGCACGCCAGACGAACAGTATAAGAACTTAATTCGGACAATCTTGAAAGATGGGGTAAAAAGCCCTTCGCCGATGGTAGATGAAAACGGCAATGAGATTAATACGATTGACCTATTGGGCGCGCCAGTGATACGGTTTGATTTGCTGAAAAATGGTGTGCCGTTTTTGACAGAACGAAGCTTAAAAGGGTTTTGGCGAGGCGCTGTGGGTGAACTTTTGGCCTTTGTGAATGGAGCGCATACCCAAGCAGAACTGGAAGAATTTGGTTGCAAGTGGTGGAAGTCTTGGTGCACCGAGAAAAAGTGCGCAAAGCGCGGGCTGGAGACTGGAGATTTGGGCCCGGGGTCTTATGGAGCGGCGTTTGCAAATTTTCCAACTACTGAAGGTAAACCTTATAATCAATTTGTAGAGATTATTAAGCAAATTAGAGAACGTCCGGAACTAAAGACACATTTTATCTCACCATGGATTCCGCAGTATATCATTCGCAATAAAGATTTTCAGCAGAAGGTGGTGGTATGCCCGTGCCATGGGTGGATGCACTTCCGGATTTTGAACAATAAGCTGCACTTGGTGATGTTCCAACGTAGTTGTGATGTGTTAATTGGTTGCCCGAGCAACTGGGTACAATATTCAGCGTTTTTGCTAGCGATGGCGGAAGTTTTGGATTTGGAGCCAGGCGAGTTTATTCATATGATTTCTGATGCTCACTTATATGAGAACCAGTTGCCATGGGTAAACCAGATTCTGGAACGCGAGAGCAAACCATTCCCCACACTCACGATTACTAATAGTCATGACAGCATTTTTGATTACCGGCCAGCCGACTTTGAACTGAGCGATTATGAGCCAGGCGAATCGATTAAGGGCATTCCGGTAGGAATTTAGTATGGACGAGAATTGGCTTGCAAATGTAAAAATTGCCCAAAAATCTGGGCGGACAGTGGGGTTAGTTCAGGGCTCATGGGACTTATTCCACCTAGGACATTTGCGCTATATTATGAAAGCACGCGCGCTATGTGATTTCTTGGTGATTGCGATGGATAGCGACGAAAAAATCCGCAAGCGTAAGGGGCCGACCCGCCCCGTGATTCCGGAAAAGGAGCGCTATGATTTTATCCGCTTGCTCAACATTGCGGATGCGATTGTAATTAAGCAAGTAGGCGAGCCAAAGTGGCATTTGATTAAAACCGTGCGACCAGACGTGCTAATTGCGATTAAGGAAAATTATTCAGACGAACAAATTGAGCAACTGGAGAAATACTGTGGACGGGTGGCAGTACTACCAAGGCAGGCTAAAACTTCAACCTCGGATAAAATTCGCCAAATTACTTTACAAAGCCGGTTGCGCAAAGTGGAAGGCGTGGAAGAAAAGGTAGCCAAAGCAGCGACCGGGATGAAGCGACGGATTCATTATTCTAAGGATATGCCGGAGCCAATACCAGGGCTACTGAAAGAGTTAAGAAATTCAACGGATGACGTTTGTCCGACGGCGGCGGCATGTTTTTGGAATGGACAGTGGATGTACGGGACAAATCAGATTGACTTTACCATTTCAGAATATGACGTGACAAACCGTACGGAGTTGTTTTATGATACCGTGGAGCATGCAGAAATTAATTTGCTGAAAAAACTTGGCAAGGTGAAGAGCCTGGAAGATACGCCGTTTTATGTGACGTTGTTCCCCTGCGATGATTGTATGAAAGTCTTGGCAAACAAGGGCGTGAAAGAGGTCTATTATCTAGAAGATCATGCTGAACGTAACTGGAGCAAGCGTTCGCACGCTTTGGCCGAGAAAAAAGGCATTAAAACCGTCTGTTTGGTGAAGGAGGAAAATGAATAAGTATAAATATATCTATCCGCCGAACGCGCGTCATCAAGAACAATTGGATATTATGCTTGGAATGGAGGCGGCGGACAAAGATCCGATGGCGGAAGAAAACGTAGACCAAGCGACACAACCGACGATTTTCCGCACCAAATATTGGTACGTTTCCAATAATCGTTATCCGCGCCCAGGGAGTGAAATTTCTTTCTTGATTGTAGCGGTAGGTCCGGTGTACAAAATTGAAGATATTTCGCCAGAGATGTGGCTAGATTTACAACAAATTTGGCAGAGGTTAGTGAAAGAATATGATGTGACTGGTGGTGGAATTTGTATGCGCTTTGGCGACCCCGCTAAATCAGGTGCCTCGTTAACGCGGTTGCATGTGCATATTATTATGCCGAAGGATGGTGAAAAAGTGCGCTTCCCAATTGGCGGGCAGTCAGAATTAGAGGAAGGTCTGCATTTGTAAAAATAGCCCCCATGTGGGACTATTTTTATGGTTTGTATTAACAATGTATATACAAATTATTCAGCATTGGTGTGAACAGCAGTGACATCGTCACAATCATCCAAAGCGTCGAGTAGTTTTTCGAGCTTCTCGCCATCTTCATCAGCGACTGCAACGGTAGTAGTCGGCACGTATTTGAGTTCGGCATTAGTAACAGTGAGACCGGTATCAAGCAGAGTTTGGCGAACTTTCATCAAATTACTTGGAGCAGTGAGAATAATCAGGCCTTCTTCGCCCTCGTCAACATCCTCAGCACCAGCGTCAAGCGCAGTCATCATGGCATCTTCGCCCTTTTCTGAGACTTCAATCCAACCTTTGCGGGCAAACTGGAACATAACCGAACCAGGGTCGGCCATGCGGCCACCATTCTTGTTTAGTGTATTACGAACTTCAGGCATAGTACGGTTTTTGTTATCAGTGGCAACTTCAATAATAATACCAACGCCGCCTGGGCCATAACCTTCGTAAGTCTCTTCAATCAGGGATGCGGCAGTCTTGTCGGCCACACGCGCAATTGCGCGCTCAATATTGACCTTAGGCATGTTGGCCTGACGGGCCTTTTCCAACATCATGGCTAAAGATGGGTTCATGCTGGGGTCGGTGCCAGCGCGGGCGGCGATGGCGATTTGGTTAGCAATTTTGGTGAATAGTGCACCACGTTTAGCATCAACAACGGCTTTTTGGCGCTTGGTGGTGGCCCATTTGCTGTGTCCGGACATTCAATTCCCTTTCGTTCTTATAATATAGACAAAATCTGTTGATATTATAGCATATCTGGCGTAATTGTGATAGTAGCACCATTGCCGATTTGACCAGACAAGATGAGCTTAGCGACAAGGTTTTCGATGGTCTTTTGTACAAGACGGCGCATGGGGCGGGCTCCCATCTGTGGGTCGTAGCCACGCTCAGCCAGGACCCGCTTAGCTTCGTCCGTCAACACAACAGAAATTTTCTGTGGAGCCAATGAACGATTGACAGACGCAACCATCAAATCTACGATACGCAATAAATCGGTTTTACTAAGTGGGGTAAAGACACATATTTCGTCAAAACGATTAAGAAACTCGGGCTTAAAATGTCCATCCGTAATCAAAGCATTAATAAGCTCTTCTTTGAGTTGGGTAATATCTAGGCCTTGCGCTACATAGTCGCGGATGTGGTTGGCGCCGGCATTTGAAGTAGCGATGACAATAGTGTCGCGGAAAGAAACTTCATTATTTTTGGCATCACGTAGAATACCCTCATCAAGCATCTGAAGGAGAGTGGTCAAAACTTGTGGATGAGCCTTTTCGATTTCATCCAAGAGCACTACTGAGAATGGGTGTTTGAGTACCTGCGCGGTAAGACTGTTGGGGTTCTCAACACCTTCGGAAATGAGTCGTGAGACATCATCAGCAGTAACGTATTCATTGAGATCAATGCGCACAATGTAGTCCTCACCGTTGAAGTAAACTTCAGAGAGCGCCTTGGCAAGCTCAGTCTTGCCTACACCCGTTGGGCCAAGGAAGAGAAAGGTACCAATAGGGCGATTCTCGTTGCGCACACCGGCAGCAGCGCGGCGTAAGGCATCAGAAACTGCTTTAACGGCTTCGGTCTGATTGACCATGCGCTGATGAATTAGCTCCTCGAGTTGCAGAAGTTTGCTACGGTCTTGTTCATTGTCTGATGTGCGAACTTTTACGCCTTGGGTACTCTCGATGGCAAGCTGAACAGATTTGGCAGTGACAAAACCGTCTTCAGCATAGCTACAGGCCGATTCAAGTAATCGGAATGCGCGTCCTGGCATAGCGATATTATGAATGTATTTTTCGCTGAGACGATAAGATTCTTGCAAAGCCCAGAAAGTACAAACCACGTGATATTTGCGCTCCATAAGCGGAACTTTGTCTTGCAGGACTTTCATGGTTTCATCACGACCAGCGGGCGGAACGATAATTTTGTTGAGGGTATTAGCTAGAGTAGTGTTTTTAGCAGAAATCTCCAAAAACCTTTGCTCATCCATAGTCAAAATCATGCGCAGGCGCCCGGTCTCCAAGATTGGCAAGAGTACCTTGGAAATATCAACTGACCCCGTGCCTTCTTCAAAGAAAAGTTGTGCATTATCCAAAAAGACAATGATATTGCGAGCAGCATAGGCTTCATTGAGAATGCGCATCACTAGGCTCTCAAGCTGACCGGGTCCACTGGCAGCAGAAATCAGCGCTGCAGCATCCAACATAAAAACTTGACGATATTTGAGATTGTTGGAGATTTTGGCGTCAGCATCCATAATCTCTTCAGCAAAAGCATGAACGATAGTGCTGCGGCCGGAGCCCTCCGGGCCAATCAACGCAACATTCTGACGTCCACTATTAGAGAAGACATTGAGCATCTTGGAGACAATATCACGATGAGCGGCCAGTTGTACCTGAGTTCTGACACCGCCGACGGATAGATTGCGGCCAAAACGTTGCAAAGTGGGGATGTAGCCAAAATTGAGATCACGCGCAATACCGCCGTCACGATGACGTTCACGGGCAATTTTGACTAAGCCATGCAAATGGTTGTACCAAATGATGCCAGTGTACAAATCTTGCAAATCGAGGCGCATACTACGGAGAATTTGTTCATGATTGGGATGATTTTGTAAAATTGCTACAGCAATCATACCGCCAGAAATGGTTTCACCGTCAGTTTTCTGCCAAATTTGGCGCGCAATTTCCATGACCGGTTCTAAGTCGGCTGGAATTTCTGAAGCCACTTGCAGGAGCAATTCTGGTGTGAGGCCAAAACGTAAAGCCAAAAACTTACCACTACGAGTTTGCGATAACCGGTTGGCGAGATCTTGCGGAGTGGAATGTAGACCCATGAGGCGCAAGACATTGGTAGAAAGCAAATCATTGATATCATCGGTATGGCCAACTGGTACCGGAATGGCTTCGTGTTTAAGCCAAGTCATAAAGATGCAACCAATAATGGTAAGCCCTAGTAGCAACCAGCCGAGAGAATTATGCAAGAAAAAGAGTACATAGAAAAAGCCCATGAGGCTAGCAAAAATCACTAACCAGACCAAAAAGCGCATCACTGGGTTTTTGAAGATTTTACTAAAGCGAGCTTCCCGAGCGCGGCGGCTATAATAGTTAAACTTGTCCATTAGGAAGCCACCTGCATTAGCGCTAAAATTATGCAAACTACTGACGTAAATGGAATAAGTGGCCAAACTAATACAAGTAGTACACCACCAACAGCTTGTAAGACAATTGTAATAATGCCGACGATGAGAAGCAAAAAGCGAACCACGGCACCAATTAGACGCGATAAGAGCTTGTCAAAAAATACTGAAAGCCACATATTAGAAGTGGTAGCTTCGCCAACAGAGATTTGTCGAAAAGGTGCAAACAAATTACCAACTAGCAAACGAATGGAGAAAAAGTCGGCAGCGTTTTTAAGACGATTAGATAACTTGGAGGAAATGATCTTCCATCCACGGGTGTACCACCATTGAATCATATTGACAGGCAACATATCTATTATTATACAGGATTATAGGCAAAACGGTAAAGGTAAATACACTTGGTCCCCGGAACAGGACTTGAACCTGCACCCGATTGCTCAGACTAGCACCTGAAGCTAGCGCGTCTGCCAATTCCGCCATCCGGGGATACCATACTATTAGTATACCACAGAGGCGGCAATCTGGCTATCGCAACTTGGCTGTAGCTGGGAGTTTAGCATCCTTGAGGATGGGTGCGAGCTCTTTTTCTTCCAGAGTTTCTTGCTTGAGCAGGGCTTCGGCAAGTTTGTCGAGCACGGGGCCGTTAGCTTTAAGTACGGCTTCGGCACGCATAGCGGCTTCATCAGACAGGGCTTTGACTTCAAGATCAATGAGCTCGGCGGTTTTTTCAGAATATGGTTTGCCAGTAGAAATGGTATAGTAGCCAGTTTCTCCCTCGGGGAAAACGAGGTTGCGAGTTTGCTTACCCATTCCCTCTTCGACAATCATTTCCTTGCTGAGCTGAGCGACGTGCTGCAAGTCGGAAGAAGCTCCAGTTGTAATGGCCTCAGGACCAAAGACGAGCTTTTCGGCAATACGGCCACCCATGGCGCGAGCGAGGATGTCTTTGAGATCGTAAATACTCTTGTAACTACGGTCTTCTGGAGGCAAGAACCAGGTAACGCCGCCGGTGCGACCGCGCGGGATAATGGTAACCTTGTGTACAGGGTCAGAGTTTGGCAAAACGTGGCCAACAATAGCATGCCCGGCTTCATGATAAGCGGTGAGTTTGCGCTCTTGCTCGTTCATTACTTTACTTTTACGCTCAGGGCCAATCGCGACACGTTCGAAGGCTTCGGTGATATCGTCATTAGTAATTTCTTTGTGGCCTTCACGGGCGGCAGTGATAGCGGCCTCGTTGGCGATGTTGGCAAGGTCAGCACCGGAGCTACCAGCGGTCTTAGCAGCTAGCGCGTCAAGGTTAACAGACTTATTAACTGGCTTATTCTTAAAATGAACATTGAGAATCTCAAGACGGTCTTTGCGCTCGGGCAAAGTAACATTAACGTGGCGGTCAAAACGACCAGGGCGAAGCAGGGCTTTGTCGAGCATGTCGACCCGGTTGGTAGCAGCAATAACAATTACACCGGAATCATTATCAAAACCGTCCATCTCGACCAAGATTTGGTTGAGAGTTTGCTCATCTTCGCGGCCAGCGCCACCGCGAGCGTCACGCTTATGAGCAACGGCATCAATTTCATCGATAAAGATGATAGACGGGGCGTTTTTCTTAGCTTTAGCAAAGAGGTCGCGCACGCGCGAGGCACCTACACCAACAAACATTTCGGCAAACTCGGAACCAGAGATACTGAAGAAGGGTACGGAAGCTTCGCCAGCCACAGCACGAGCCATGAGGGTTTTACCAGTACCTGGGTCGCCCGCCAGCAAGACGCCGCGCGGGATTTTGGCACCAAGTTTTTCATACTTCTTGGGCTCTTTGAGAAAGTCTACCACTTCCTCCAAATCTTGTTTGGCGGATTCGTTACCAGCCACATCTTTGAAAGTGATGCGTTTTTTGTCAGGACCGTAGAGTTTGGCCTTGGCCTTGCCAAAGCCCATAGATTGATTGTTCATGGACTGAGCTTGGCGCATCATAGAGCTGAAGAAGAGAATAATAATAATGACCGGCACTACAATAATGGCAATATCGAGAGCGTAATCCCAAAAGTTGGAAACTTCGGTATATTCAATCACAGGATATTTAGCCTGGCAAGCTGAAAGGTCTTCGCCGTTTAAATTGGCACATTGGTCAATTAATCCTTGTTCGTAGAGTGTGCCAGAAGGATCTTTGCGGGAAACCTGAGTGTAGCGGTCTTTGCCCTTGAGAGTGATTTTGAGGTCACTGCCCTCAACAGTGATTTTGGCAATGTTACCGTTTTCGTCGTTAGCGCGCGCAAGCACATCCGAAAGTGGTACTTCCTCGATAGTAGACTGCGGGGCAGAAAGTGAGGCGATAGCCCCACAACACAAAATTAGCAAAATAGTAAATACGAGCCAACGAAAAAGATTGCTACTTTTGGCTGGTTTTTTCTTAACGGCTTGTGGCACGACACCTCCTGTTTAACAATAAAATCCCTTTTAGACATTTTAGCACGGTGATAAGAGGGGGTCAAATGAAGTGATATAATAAGTGGTGTAACTAGACAAAAGGAGCAAAATGCCACGACCACGAAACAAAGATGATTTAGTAACTGCTGCGAATGAGCAGTATGAGAAACTGACAAACTTGATCAATTCCCTTAGCGAAAAGGAGTTAGAGACAGAGTTTGACTTTTCTAATGATTCAAAGAAAACTGAGCGCCACTGGGGTCGTGACAAAAACTTGCGGGATATTTATATTCACTTGTATGAGTGGCAACAGCTTTTACTAAACTGGATCAAGGCAAACGAGGGTGGTGAAGAAAAACCATTTATTCCTGAGCCGTATTCTTGGAAAACTTATGGCGATATGAACTGTGAGTTTTGGGAGAAGCACCAAAAGACCAGCCTGGAAGATGCGAAGAAGATGTTTAAAAAATCTCACGCAGAAGTCCTAAAACTTGCCGAAAAATATACCAATGATCAGTTATTTGGTCGTGGGGTTTATGCTTGGGTAAATACCGATTTAGGATCATATTTCGTGAGCGTAATGCCAAGCCATTACGACTGGGCAATGAAAAAGCTGAAGGCACACCGGAAGAATTGCGGGGAGATGAAATAAGCTACGATTGTTCTTGTGCGTAAAAACTACGGAAAGGTTCCATTCATGCCACAGACAATCGCTAAATGACTCGAAAATAGATTATATCCTCCATAAATATGACTTATGATTATCTATGCCCGGACGTGGTTCGCTCGGCTTTAACAGTTTTTCTAGAGGGAGGCAGCTAATCTGTCCCGCTGTTTACGATACTTAAAACCCTACGCATATTTAACGGTAAATACACTTCACGATTAGCATTTTGGTATATAGCCTCGTTTATTGTAAAAATAAAATTGACATCTTTTTCTGTTAGGAAAAAGCGCTTACCGTCAATTGGATTTAAATAGTTGCTATAAACTTCTGAAAATACTTGAACAGCTATTTGTGAGGCCAGAGGGAAGACGAAGGTAGTTTCTTGCCGTCCGAGTCCGTTAATATCTCGATTAAAAGACTTGTTTTGTGTATTATATGTAATGATGGGGTTATCGCAAGTTATAAAGGGCATGGTGTTATAATAAGGATTGTAATATATAGCCCAAACTTTATTGGTGAGGATTGAAGCAAATTTATTAAGGCGATCTTCGTCATTGATTATAGCCAACACGAAATTCTTAGACATTAGTGAGTTTGGTTGCCAGTTTTTCATCAGATTAACATTTTTAGGCTGATCTATTTCAATAAAATCATGAATTAGTTTTCGCTTAAACCTTAAAAGTTGGCATTCAGCTTTAGCGACTTGCTTATTTATAAAGTTTGGCACCCTCAGCCACTGGGCCACTATAATTTTACTAAGGATTAGTTTTTCATCCTTATCTATTACTTCATCTTTTGCTGATAGTATTGTTTTAGCGATTAAATTGTTCACCCCATACGAATACAGAGGTTCAACTGTCTTAGCGTAAAATGTTTCCCAAGCTGTCTTTTCTTCATCAGTCTCACCATCAACAGTATAAAAATTTTTGATGTATCCAACATTGTTGATAGTGTCTATACGACTTTTAATCTTCTTACGTTTACTTAAGACAATTATCTGATACTTTGACCTAGAATTTTTTGTGGCAAAATTTTTTAGATAAATTTGCGGAACGATATGCTGGTTGACTGTAGGCCTATTTTTCTTTGACATCTAAACTGATTAGATCAAAATACTGAACATTAGACTAATTCACCACCCTCAAATAATACCCCAAATCTTCACCCTTCCAATTCTCCAGCACCCAATCATGCCATTCTTCCCAAAGCCCAGCATAAAGTTGACTGAGTTTTGTATTCTTTTTCTCGTACCAATACCAACATTTATGATTAAGCACCATTGAGAGTTTTGTTCCATAAATGCGATCTTTCTTCCACTCGACTTTTGCTCGCTTGTAGGTATCCCGTACGGCTTCTTCGCCAAAACGTTCCGCTATACTAAAGTCGTTCCAAAAGGTAGTTTTACACTCGTAATCTAATAGTCGCATTCCTTATGCTTCCTCATAAACTTATCAACCGACTCATATTTCGCTTCAACATACCTTTTATAGTGATTGTAGTTTAATAAAATATCTCTATACTCCAGACTACTAATACCACAAGCCTTAATGGCTTTGTCAGCTTCCATAACCATGTTATACCTACCGCTTTGACGGAGCTTTTTGTATTTATGGAAAAGTCTGCAACGAATACTCGAGAAGTATACAGTATTTATTCTTGTGTTTTACGATTTTTATGGCTAATTGGCAACTTAAATCGGCATCCAGCTGTAGCGTAATTTGAGCACCCGAAAAATTCTCCATAAGGTCCACTTCTTTTGACGAGACGACCGCCGCACTCTGGACATTCAAAACGCTCGTTTGTGATTTCTTGTTGATGTGATTCTTGTAACTCTTGGACAAATTCTGATTCTAAACCCTTCACCGTAACGATGAAAGACTTTTTCTTTGCTCTGGTAAGCGCTACATAAAAAAGCCTACGCTCCTCGGCATATGGAAATTCCTCTTGTTTTTTAAGCAGTAGATGCAGAATCGATGAATCTTGAATTCTACTAGGAAAACCGGTCTTGGTGTTTTTGTTGTTAACAATAAAAACATAATCAGCCTGCAGCCCCTTTGACTTGTGAGCAGTAAGGAAGCTGATGTCCAAATCTGGACGGCGAGAATATTTTACTGTAATTAATCCACTTTGATTATCATAATAATAATTTAGAAGATCTTGATTATCTAGAAGATTAATATCAAATGTATAGCGACCGATTAGGAAAACACTGCTATCTTTTGGAAGATGCTGGATTTTATCAAGCATAAATTGGATCGCGTATTTGTCCGTATACCCATTAATCTCACCAAAAGCCGAAATGTTAGCAATCATATGGCTAACGATTTTCTTCTTAATTTGCTTTGGGTTGCGCATTACAAAATCACCACTAATTTCTACAAGTTGAGGTGGAAAACGATAGGTAGTTTCGATTTTACTCATTACAGAAATTCCCCAATAATGTTCAAAATTTAAAATATAATCTATGTCGCTTCCAGCAAATCGATAAATACTCTGCCAATCATCGCCAACGCAAAACAACTTATATGCCTTAGAGTCTCGCAAAGTCTTAAGTAAATTATAACGTGATGAAGATATGTCCTGATATTCGTCAACGATGATGTATTTATAATTGTGAATATATTTTTCTTTTTCAACATAATCTGCGGCCAGATTTATCATATCGTTAAAGTCTATTTCTTCATGTTCGACGAGATATTTTGAATAATCTTCAAAAATTGGGTTTACTAAAGATAGCAAGTTTCGTTCAGCATGCGTTGAACTATTTTGGTAAAGATATTCCATTGAATACTGGTTACTTTTAGCTAGATTAATAATCGTTTCAAAAAGAGAGATAAGGCTATCGAGGTTATTTCTATTATTTTGGGAAACCTTATCCCATAGCTCTTGCGGCTTCATTGGAGAAAAATGAACGCCCTGCTCCTCTAGATTATTCTTTAAGTTTTGCAACAGTATGTCTTCTAACTTCTCGTATGCAAAACACTCGACTAGCTTAGTGTAGTTTTCCTTATGCAGGCTCCTTTTCCAGTCCATTGAGATGCGATAAGCTTCCTGCGCCGTCATTCCATGATTGTTCCTAAAATACTCTGGAACTTCAAGTTTACGATTCACGCCAAAATACTCAATATAAAGATCGTATTCTGGAAGATAGAAATCTGGATAATACTGCCCATATTCCTCGTTACGAGTATCGACTTTGTACGGATGCTCGTAAATATATTTAACGCCATTCTCAAAAAGAAAGTTAGCAATGTCCATTTCGCCATAGCTTTTAACTTTTTCTCCGTTGAGTGTTACTGGAGGATTTAGCCTAATGTATTCCTCATACTCGGACTGAGACTTAAAATCAAATTCATTTTTAGTGTTGTCAAAACCATAAATGAAATAATGATTGAGCGTTTGTAGGTACTTCGTTTCTGATATTTTATCCTGAAGCTGCTCTTTAATAAATTTGTGGAGATTGAGCTTTGTAATTTTGGGTACCACTTTTTCCACTTTAGAAATAATTGAAAGTCCGAGCTTATGGAAAGTCATAGCATCAAGCTCGACGCCAGTCTCCATTGCAATTCTCTCTGACATTTCAGAAGCGGAGGCGTTCGTGAATGAGAGCGCCAAAATTTCTTCTGGTTTGCACTCGCCAGATTTTAGAAGATATTTTATCTTCCCTAGAATGGTTGTAGTTTTGCCAGTGCCAGCTCCGGCAATAACTAGATGATTGTCAGCATCTTCGGCTATACACCTTAATTGCTGGTGATCCAACTTTCTACCTTCAACTTCGCCTATCAAGTTTTCAACTTGCTCAATCCGTAATTCTAAAACGTTTTCATTATGATTCAAGATGCGTTGCTTGAACTGTTGTGGAAAAGATTCTAGTGATGCAGTCTTGCTTTCTAGAATCTTATAGCGAGATGCCCGTTTTAGCTCGCGCGGTTTTAGATTATTGATATCGTTAATGAGGCTAGCATGACATTTCTTCCAGTCATCAATCTCGGTTATTTTTATATATGCCTGAGGGTTATCAAAAATCCGATTGACTTCTTTTGTGGCTTCATCAATGCGTTTTATTAGCCGATTACATTTATCATTGTTTGCCTTCTTTTTCCGACGATATTCAACAATAATTTTCTTTAGGAAAAACATTATGTGTTATATTATATACTTTTCTGCAAGAATATCAACTAAAAATCACCCGGCAGATAGCTCCGTAGGTGATTTATTATAACATATTTATATATTTCTGTCCATGGTCGGGGCGACAGGACTTGAACCTGCGACCTCAGCGTCCCAAACGCTGCGCGCTACCAACTGTGCTACGCCCCGGTGTTTGTATTATAGCATAGGTATTCAATAATTTCCAGAGGTATTTTGCGGGACACGCATGATAGAATTAGTCTGTGGAATAATTATCCATGGAGCCCAAAAGTGGCCGAGCTCACTCCTCCGCCAACTGGCGGTCTTCCGTAAAAGATCGTGAAGTTCCCCTTTGGATTGTGTAAAGAATCATTAAAGGCAAGTCCGCATTCGGTTACGGCCGGGTGTACTCAAGCTGAACTTCTATACCTGCGACCGGATTTGTGTCGGCCCATTCGGGTCTCCTTATCTGTGCACGGCTTCGTGCGCAGCGGGAACGTTGACCCGACCGTGGCTGCTGGTACTTTCAGGAACGCTGGCATCAACGGCTACGATTGGTCGTCGCGAGGTTCGTCTACTCACGCTAATGGCTCTGCTATTCCTAGTGCTTACAACCTCAATTTTAATGCTACAACTGTCTACCCGTCGAATGGCCCGAACGAACACTACATCGGTCTCCCCCTCCGCTGCCTTGATTTTGCCACGGTTCGGTGTCGATCTTTTTAGCTTAACATAGAAAAACTCCGGTTTCCCGGGGTCTTTCTATGGCGGAACCGACGAGACTCGAACCCGCGACCTCCGCCGTGACAGGGCGGCGCTCTAACCAACTGAGCTACGATTCCACTGTCCACCATTATAGCTCAAGTTCTCTGATTGTGCAAGAGTGAAGTTGAAGATTCCCTGTTGTCGTGGTAGAATAAAGTCAAGTCAGGGATTGGCGCAGTTGGTAGCGCGCACGCCTGGGGGGCGTGAGGTCGCCAGTTCAAGTCTGGTATCCCTGACCATTTAAGTTTATAATCATAGTATGAAATACGCGTTCGTAGTCCTTGCAATTCTGGCGATTTGGTTGGGCACGATTTTGCTAGCAATCTTTAGTTCGGGAGTTGGAGTTTTTCTGCCTATCTTCTCGATGGTCATGACGGTGATTTTATTCGTAATCGGGTTTGGAAAAAAACGATGAAAACTGTACGGTGTTATGCAAGTTTGATTTGGAAACTGGCCAAAATTGCTTGTTCCAAAGAGCCCAACAAGGATACCGAATATCGCCGAGCGATTTTTTATAGTTTCAAAGAATGGGGCGGAGTTTATATCAAGTTCTTACAAGTGATGGCTGGCGCCAGCAAGTTTATGGAAGGTTGGGGTGGTCCGCGCGAAATGGAAGTGTTTTCGCAAGCGCCGCGTGAAGATTTGAACTTAGCCGATTACGTTGACCTGAAAAACTTTGCAGCAGTTTCAGCAGAGCCTGTGGCAGCGGGGAGTTTTGCATTGGTTTACCGTGGAACGTTGGTGACTGGTGAAGATGTAGCGATAAAAGTCCTGCACCCCTCAATCAAGAAAGGGTTAAAACATAATCTGGCTGTGCTTGGGCGTTTGTGTAAGTTCTTCACACACTTTTTGCCGCAAACTTTGGTAGATTATAACGAAGCCTACGCCGCCTGCGCCAAAATGTTTGCCTTGGAGACGGATTATCGCCGCGAAATGGCAAATCAAGAATTCTTTGCACAGTTTTATCAAGGCCATCCACGCGTGGTAATTCCTAAAATTTATCGTGAACTTTCTTCGCGCGATGTGATTGTGCAAGATTTTATCGCTGGACCAACTTTGGCTGATGTGATGAGTAAATCCACACCCGAAAAGCCCGCCAGCCAGCTTACAAAAGAATTGACTGGTTCAGACTTGTGGGAGCAAGTGGTGATTGCAGGTGGTGAAGCGCTATACACGGCGATGTGTGCAGATTATGTCTATGGCGACCCGCATCCTGGCAATATTATTCTTTTGCCAGATAATCGCATTGCGTTGATTGACTTCGGTATTATTGCCAACCGCCCGCGAAGCCATCGCGCATTTTATGATTGGGTGCGGAGTTACTATGATATTTTGAACGAGACTGGCGGATTCAAGCAGTTACTGGAAACCTCCGTGATTTGCTTCTGCCCAGACATTGCGCTCGCCATGCAAAGATGCAATTTTGGGGAAGATGATTTGTTGGCAGTATTGTCCGATGCAATCACTGAGAAACTCGACCACGAAATGAATGGCAATGTTTCTTATTTGGAATCATTCAAGGCCGGTCATCTTGCTGATGTGTTTATCAAGGTGGTCGGTACCAAAGTAATTGAAGTTAAAATTGATATGGTAAATTTTGAACTGATGAAAGCGATGCAGGCTTCTGGGTTCGGTAACGATTTTGGATAATTCCGAAAACCGGCACGGTTTTGCCGAGACAATGTTTAAATCAATGGAGTATGCGCTTACAAATGCAGAGCTCAGAGGCATTCCGCACGACAATGTGAGTTCAACGCGTTTGGGGTTGACTGAAAGTTATGAACTCTTGGTGCACACGATTTCGGCTTTGGCAGATAATGACGAATATATGTTCGATTTAGTACGAGAAAGGATTTTTGCATGAAAAAGACTAATTTTACTAAAAGTTTACTGTTGCATATTCGCTATCCGTGGACGGCAATTTGTTTGCTAATTTTATGGATTGGCTTGGCGGTGATGTGTGCGATTCTGCATCTTGATGCCCGTGAAGTGATAGAATTGGTTTATTGTGCTGGCGTAGCAACTCTGATAATTGCGTTTGTAGGGTTTAGAGCGTAACATGAATGAGATATACCAGACCGATCTAGCATCTTTTTTGGAATTCTATGAATCTAATCATATCTGCCCATATTATTTTTGTAGTAAAAACAAACTTGAAGATTTTATAGAAGCCCATTTAGTGAAAAATCTAGTTCAGAGTGACAATGATTTTCTATACTTTTTCCGATGTATGCTCAAAAAGTTGGTGGGTAGCTTGGATTCGCATACAATAATTCGCACACGCGACGAGTACGAGCACTGGCCGCTAAAATTAGAAGGAGCTTAACCCAAGTTATATATGCCTAAAATCATTGTTGAGCTAAAACTTATATTATAATATAAGTATGCGCAAATATATACCTGAGTGGGCAAGTCTGATACCAAGAGAAGCTGAGCGTGTATTCTCCGGTAAAATCTATGACGTTTATCAGTGGCCACAGGAACTATATGATGGTTCTACAGCGACTTTTGAGATGCTAAGGCGAGCAGACACAGTAAAAGTAATCGCGATTCTAACACCAGAGGAACAATCTCGATTGAAGAATGTTGTAAGTCTCACAACATCTGAGGAGGATCGAATTGTGGTGACTAAGCAGAAGCAACCACGCAAAGGTTGGTTTTATGATTATCCAGGTGGGCGAGTTGACGACGAGGATGCCGACGAACTAACAGGGGCAAAACGTGAATTATTAGAAGAAGCTGGCCTAGAATTCGCTAACTGGAAATTAGTGGATGTCAAGCAACCGTTCAATAAAATTGACTGGTTAGTTTATACTTTTGTAGCAAGTAGGCTGATACGGCAGACCGAGCAAAATTTGGATGCGGGCGAGTTGATTGAAGTCGAACTGGCTACGATTCCAGAAATTCAAGAACTAGCCAAAAGTAATGATTCGCAATATCTACGGTTTAAGCATTATAATAAACTAACTTCCGTAGCAGATTTATTGAAGTTGCCGGAGCTCGGAAATGACTAGTATTTCCGACAAACGTACTCAAACTTTGCTCGATTTTATCGTATATCTTGCAACATTTTTGGTAATAATTAATTTTAGCTGTTTATTACTATCGTGGCTGGTAGAGTTTATTGTATCCTTAGTGAATTTTTGGACCAATAATAGTTGGAGTGGCATGTCCGAGATGATAGTAGCGGTCTGGCCAACTTTGCGTATCGCGGTGGGGATAAGTTCGATTTTCATTTCCCTACTCTTGGCCTATAATAAATTGCGGCCACATTTTATGGCGATGAACCTGCCCGAAACTACAATTTCTTCGCAAGATGTGCCAAATATTAATGGCTTTGATCCAGCCACCAAGCAACGTTTGGAAGACGTTCTGAACACTGTAATCAGATTACTAACGATCGCACTAATTGTGATTGTTGTCTTGGATGTTTTGCATTTTATCCTCACGCAAAGCACGACGATTTTGCCAGCCAGTTCCCTGCCGATTATCATTATTGGGGTGCCGACATTGATCGGTTTAGCTGTTTTGAAAATAATTGTACATAATAAATAACTAGGACTTTTGCGGTTTATTGCCAACAGCTTTCTTTTTGAGTAAATTCATTATACGCTCACGTTGCCAAACTCCAATCCCCAAAAGAATTACGCCAAGCAAAGCTGCAATTGCAACCATAGCAAAGTTTTCGCCAATGCCGGCACCAATATAATTAGTAAGAATAATAGTCGGCAGACGACCGAGTGTCACCAGGAGCATCAAGCGCTTGATAGAAAGTTTGGTAAGACCAGCGAGATAGCAAACCACATCATCCGGAAAACCCGGTAACAAGAAAATTGCAAACAGAATAAGCGAAGCACTTTTGGCTTCTAGGATAAAATCAAACTTAGCTACTACGGACTTTTTGAAAATCTTTTCCAAAAGTGGGCGACCAAACTGGCGCGCCAGCAAAAAGACAAGCCAGCAACCGATCAAAGTGCCAATAGTAGTCCAGAGGATTCCCCAGGGTCCAAAGATAAACCCACCCACGCTGCCAACAATTTGCCCTGGGATGGGTGCCATCACAGTCTGAGTTACTTGTAGAAGTATATATAATAATGGTGCAAACGGGCCAAAGGATTGGACGGTTGCCACCAATTGTTCACGATTGGACAGAAGTGACATTAATGGCCCATGAAAAGCGATATCCCAAACAAGATATACCGCCAAAATTGCTATCATCAAAGCGACGAGTGCAACCTTAATCTTGGTCTGACGCGAGATGCGCTTTTTAATTAGCGGTTCATTAAGCGGTAAAAGTCCAGGGGTGGGCTTTGCTTGAACTTGTGCGTTGCGTACAAGTTCAACTTTATCCGGCCTATTGGAAGATGTCTTATTTGGCATATTCAACGGCGCGGGTTTCACGAATCACGTTGACTTTAATCACGCCAGGATAGGACATAGTAGCTTCAATTTTGTTAGCAATATCACGAGCAAGCTTGAGCGCGGAGAGGTCGTCAATCTGCTTAGGTTCTACAATTACACGAATCTCGCGACCAGCAGAAATAGCATAGGCTTTGTCGATACCTGGGAAGCTGGTGGCGATATTTTCGAGATCGCGCATGCGTTCAGCAAAGTTCTCGGCAGAAATGTTGCGGGCACCTGGACGAGCGGCCGAAAGCGAGTCGACAATTTTTACAATAATTGCCTCGGGAGTAGTTGGCTCAATATCATCATGATGCGCCGCCATAGCGTGCACTACGGCGTCAGGCATACCATACTTCTTGGCAAGTTCAGCGCCAATTTCAGCATGTTTGCCTTCGATTTTGTGCGTGACAGCTTTGCCGATATCGTGTAGCAAAGTGGCGGTCTTGGCCACGCGCTTGTTAGCACCAATTTCTTCAGCAATCATACCGGCGATATGTGCCATTTCTACAGAATGCAAGAGCACATTTTGACCATAACTAGTGCGGAACTTGAGCTCGCCAAGCAAATGAATAAGTTCGCGTGGGATGCCAACCACGCCCACTTCACGTGCAGCATCTTCACCAGCGCGCATAACTTCCTTCTCAATCTCGCGCTCAGCTTTGGCTACAGCGTCTTCAATTGAGCTAGGATTAATACGACCATCTTTCATTAAACGCTCAAGTGCATAGCGCGCAACCTGGCGCCGAATTGGATCAAAGCTCGACAATACCACCATGCCTGGAGTATCGTCTACCATAATATCTACACCAGTAGCGCGTTGCAAAGCCTGGATGTTACGACCTTCTTTACCGATGATACGGCCTTTCATGTCATCATCTGGTAGCTTGAGAGCGGTCACGGTGCGATCAGCAGTCACTTCCGAAGACATGCGTTCCATAGCAGTCAAGAGAATTGCCTGCGCGGTTTCATCGATTTCATGTTTAATTTCCTTTTGTTCCTTAGCAACCAAGCCAGCAAGATCCTGTTTAATATCACGCTCCGTCATTTGCATCAGCTTTTCACGAGCATCTTCTTTGGAGAGCCCGGCGATTTTTTCTAGTTTCTCTTGCTGTTTGTTGCGGATTTCGCGGACTTCACTCTTGAGGTCATCGAGTTCTTTTTCTTGCTTGGCCAAGCGTTCAGTCTTTTGCTCGAGTTGGTCCAGCTTATTATCAAGGTTGGCTTCGCGCTCGCTTAGGCGGTTCTCAGTATTCTTCCACTCACGGCGGCGCTCAGCTTCTTCTTGCTGAGATTTGGCAGCCATATCAGCGGCGTCGGTTTTGGCTTTGAGGACAATATCTGAGGCTTCATTTTTGGCTTTGCGTACCAAATCATCGGCTTTACTCTTGCCTCCATTTTCATTTTTCTTGTTATAAGCAAAAATTCCACCCGCACCAGCGACAGCACCAAGCGCAAGGGAAACAATTACTAATACTACGGTCATAATGCACCTTTCCTAATTGTTTGTCGACATTTTTCTCTATGCCAACGGGGTAACAAAATATAAAAAATTAATAAATTTCCATTTTTATTATAGCATAGATTTCAAAAAACGCCCCATTTCTGAGGTGTTTTTATTATGTAATACATTGTATGCGATTTGTATATACAATGTATTATTTACGTGGCGCGGAGATATTGGCGGGACGCCCATAATCGGGCAAAATTATTTGGTGTTTCTTGCCGTGCTGATCAAAAAGTGGCACTTGAAGTTGATTAGCCAGAGTATTCACAATTGCCGCGCCAATCCGAAGTCCAGTGAAAGAGCCGGGCCCAGCAAAGAAAGTAATCTCCGTAATATCATACCAATCGGCTTGGTTTTCTTGCAACTTTTCGTGAATAAAGGTGAGGATTTTTTCAGCCATATCATGCTTGCCAGGGCGAGTGTATTCTTTACCGTCCAAACGCAAAAGACAGACATCGGTAGAGGTATCAAGATAAAGTTTCATCATCTACTCCTACAATTGTGCGACTACCATCTTCATTTAACTTGATTTCTAGACGATGCTTGTGCTTAGGCAACAACTCTGCCACATCTCCGCCCCATTCCACAACTACTACAGAGTTTGGCTCGGACAAGGTTTCGCTAAGCTCGTCACGCATAATTCCTGGGTCATCTAAGCGGTAAAAATCATAGTGTACTAGTTCCCCGTCCGGGAAGGCGTAACGCTTAGAAATCGTGAAGCTAGGGCTGGTGACCGCCTCCGCCACACCCAATCCTTTAGCCAAACCACGCGTAAAAGTGGTCTTACCCGCACCAACGTCACCTACCAGTTCAATCACGGCGGGAAGTAGCAAAGTCTGGGCAAATTTTTGGCCAAATTCTAGCATTTCGGCTTCGGAAGCGATATTCATGCATATATTGTAACATCAAACACATTAATAACGGTATATAGATTAGAAAGATTCTTAGGTCGCCAGAGGGGAGATTGAAGATGAACATAGTTTTCTCGCCCAAAAAGTTGACCAACCAAATATGAGATTCTAGAAGTAAGGTAGATAGCTGCGCCACGATTCCGGCTAGCCAGGGCCAAAAACTGGTGACACCGGTGAGAAAAACGAGGAACATAGCGTATGGCAAAGTTGGAAGGATGAAAAGATTAGCGACGAACGACAGCAGTGAAAATGTGCCAAAATTATAAATTAAAATCGGTGCGCAGGTGATAGTAGTAGAGAGACTGGTAAGGAGCATATTGGCGAGCCAGGGTGGTTTCTTACCGCCATAAAAGAGTTTTTGTAGACGTGGTTCAATGACTAGAAGTGCGAAAAATGAAGCAAACGAGAGTTGCCACCCGAGGTTGAGGCAGTTGAGCGGACTAATGAGCAAGGTAAGCATAGCGACAAAAATTAAAAGACGTAAAGGTGTGAATTTTCGTCCAACGTAACCTACTAAGAGCGATAGGCTAGACACGAGCGCCGCGCGCGTCATAGAAGGCGTAAATCCGACAATGAGGGCGAAGCCGGTGATGAGCAACAGGGAGCCGAGCAGGCCGGAAAATTTTGAGAGTTTGCCACATAATTTCCGCGCGGCGCTTACTAGGATGCCTAAGTGAGCACCAGACGCCACAATCACATGAGTCATACCAACCGCCCGCAAGGTATCAGATAATTCGTCTGGCAGACCGGATTTTAGCCCTACGAGATAGCCTAGCCCTAAATCACCTACTGGCGAGGGGATAAAATTTCTCACTATCTCAGCAAAACCTAACTTAATTCGGGAAAAAATGTCACCCGTCGTGGTTCGCCGAACTTCTGCTAATTCTGGGCGATACATAGCACCAGCATAAGTGCCAAACCCGGCTGTTAGCGTCCCATGCAAAGTCACGATGTCTGAGCGCTCAAGTCCGCCAAGTGCACTTAGTTTAACATATAATGTACCAGAAATAGCCAGGGTTTCCTCAAAGGAAGATAGTTCTAGCTGCGACAAGCTTACAGTAGTTTGTCCGGCATCAATGTTAGGATCATCGCCGATTTTGCCCGTGATAGTAATTTCACTTCCCATGAGTGATTGCAAAACTTTTTGCCCAGCAATTTCTGGCGCCAAACGAAAATTGCCAATAACCATCCCAGCGAGAAAAGCCACAATCATCACCATACGGAGAGAACAATGTAGACTATAATAAATCAGCAATATTCCAGCTGCTAGCCATAGCCAGGACGTGCAAAAAACCTGCCCACTCATCACCGTCAAAACGATGCCTAAAATTACACCAGAAAATCCAGCGTAGAGCACCCATGAGGGATGAATCTTAGCCCAAAAATAGCGAAAAAGTCGCGACATGGGCAGAGTGTAGCATATTTTTACAAAAATATACAAACACAAGTTTAATGTAATGTTACCTTCTCACATAAATACACTTTTCCTCGGATCGCTCCGGGCCGCTTAGGCCAAGTCTTTATGTCCTTCGGAAAAGGTATTTATGCATGCAATACATTAAACTTTGGAAAATAGTTGAACTTTGCGCGTTGTTTTACGTTTTTTGGCAACTAAACGACTCTTGCGGTAAGTGGCTAGACCAGCATAAGCCCCCGCCATCATACTCATGAGTAAGTTAGGTGTAACACTTTGATCGGCAAAAACATCGGCCTGGGTAACAATAGCTTGAGTTGGTGTTTGCGTGGGCGAAATAGTAGTGCTTGGGCGCATGAATTGTTGACTCACGGGCGCCTGAACATTGCGCTCCAAAGCAAGCAAAGAAAGATTGAGGTCAAAGACTAAGTCATCAGCATCGGCCTGGGTAGCCGTAGATGAGGCCAGGAGAGCCTTGGCACGTTCGAGATTGCGTAAGACATTAGTGTAGGTGGCAGGGGTGTAGTCGGAAGAATTGAGCTTAGCGATATCAGCCACTACCTCGCGCAGGGCTGACCAGTCAGTAGTGTCATCACTGGTGTGATTAGATTTAGACATGGCGGCGAGGGCAATTGCACCCAGACGACTATGGGGTTTGGTGGCTGGCGCGAGTGTGATGGTCTCGGCGGGCGCTGTTAAGGTTGGAGCTTCGTCAAGTTGTAGTCCGGCGGTGGCAAATTTTACCTCGTCCATAGCGTCAAGAATCTCCGGCAAAGTGGCGTCAGCCTTTTGCAAAATGGCCTCAGCTTTAACAATCGCCACTTGTAGTTCACCAAATTGCTCAGCAAATTCTGCTTGATAATCCTTTAGCGCCAAATCACGCACAGCATCTACCATCAGATACAGACTAGAACGGGCGTCACTAAGAGCAGCGAGAGCAATTTCATCCATGGGTTCGGACACAGGTTCAGCAAGAGACTCTTCTGCTTCAATTTCAGCCGGCTCAGTTAGCGCTTCTTCCTCAGGCAATGGCTGGTCGAGCGTGGCCAAAATCACACTAGCGCCAAGCTCCGCAAAGGTCTGCTTTTCGGTTAAATCAAGTTCAGGCTCAATCATTTCCAAAGCGGGTGCTTCTTCGATAGTGGGCGCAACAACTGGAGTGGGTGTAGACATAGGTAAATCTGCCAGGCTTGGGGCAGGCGCAAGTGCGGGCGATTCGAACGGCGCCGGCAAGGCAAAATCTAATTCATCCTCAGGTTCTTCGAGTAAGTCGATATTGAGTTGTAAATCGCAAAATACCGAATAGAGTTGATTGAGCGTGGCTTCGGGCTGAGCAGTCAAGGCCAGCGCGGCAATGATTGCATCTTTGAGTGCGTTATAACTATAGGATGAATAATCATGTGGGTCAAGTTCCTGAGCAGTAGTTAACACAGACAACATCTCGCCACGGAGTTCGTCGGCTACTTTTTCAATTTCGCGCATAGTAGTGCGGAGGCGTTTTTGCATATGTAAAACTTGCTCTAGCGCTACCTCTTTAGTACCATGCAAAAGTTTTTCACTGGCTTTGACGGCGCGTTTGATAGTAGCCACGGCTTTATTGGCCATATCCTGCCATTCACCTAGCTCGTCACCAGCATAGTTTTTGTCAAGATAGGTCTTAGCGCGAGCAATCAAATTTTCGAGAGTGGCACATTCGAGCGCCAGTTGCTCCACTGGGTCAATTTTAGCTTCCGGTGGATTTGGATCAATCACGGTGGTGATGCCAGTCTTGCGATTAGTATCAAGATAAAATCCCTTGGCCAGATAATCGGTGAGTTCGGTGGCGTTGAGCGCTACAAAGGTTCCACCCGAAACCGCCACTGTAGATTTTACTTTATCGTTATTAGGAGCAACGCCATAAAATACTCCACTCGGAACTTTAAAATTCCCTGCTTTTATCTCTAGGATTTGCAAAGTGGCACCAGTGCCATATTTGGTCACTAGATAGCTCTGCCGGCTGACGTATTCCCCGCCAACAAAACTCAGGCGAATGTCACCAGCGTATTCATCGCTTTCCTCAATCTGCACCACTGCGCCCACACCGATGCTATTATCCCAGCCACTAGGGTTAGCTAGTTCACCAGTAGCCGTGAGTTTGGTGCCAGCAAATTCAAGTTGCCCAGCTTTAACACTAGCGCCGGTGGCACCAGTAATCGTGGCCGCGCCAATTTGCCATTCACCATATCCAACCGCAGAAAGTGCCACCCCCTCATCGGCATCAACTTCAATCAAAGCGCTATCAGAGATAGTAATCTTGGGTACGTGCTTGCCCTTGCCTTGAACCAGGCGATTAATACCGATACCGTCACGAGCGATAATTTTGCCTTTCAATGTAATTTCCACACCATAAGCCGCTTGGAAATTTGGCGCCAGATAAATGCCATAAGCATGCGGAGCATAGAGTGTTACTTGCTCATCCAAAGTTAGATTAGCATAGTGAATATTCTCGGCAGTCATAGCACCTTTAACGCGCACACCACTCGCGCCAGCACCATTAGCCACAATACTTCCCTGGCCAGTAATGACGAGATTACCGGTCTGGAGGTCGATAGCTGAGGCATTCGCGCGGAGAGAAGCGATTTTGTAGCCGTTTAGATTTAAAGTTAACGGTTCTTGACGATTGACGGTAATATCCGACATTACGATGATGTCACTCGTAAGAATGATTTTGGTAATTTCTGGATTCTGGATAGCAAGGTTCAGCTCAGGCTCAAGCGCAACTTTGGCTGTGTGCTTGGCCTCAAAAATTTCCCTGTCGACTAGACGGGCGCTAGCAGCACAGAGTTCTCCAGGCAATGACGACCCTGAGGCCCATAACATTGCTAAAAAATGCGAAAGTTGGTCCAGTTGCATGCTCTACCTATTTTTTCCTATCCATAACCCCACCAGTTATTCCTTTTATTATAGCAAAAATTAGCGTAAAAAGCAATCCAAAAGTAGGCCCTTTGCTAAGGGGTTACAACCATTTTAGCACAACATAAGCATAATGTCAATAGTTTAATTACACGAGCACCCTCGCATAAATACACTTTTCCTCGGACCGCTCCGGGCCGCTTAGGCCAAGTCTTTATGTCCTTCGGAAAAGGTATTTATGTGAGTGTCCAGTAAATTAAAACTACTTTACGCTCCTACTCGGTCTTTGGAGTTCTTACGAGTAGCATTATGCTCTACATATTCAATGATTTTTTCAGCAACATTGCGTCCAGTGACTTTTTCGATACCGAACCCTGGCGAAGCGTTCACTTCGAGTACGAGTGGGCCACGGTTGGAACGCATTAAGTCCACACCAGCTATGTGCAAACCCATAGCCTTGGCGGCCTTGACAGCAATGCGCTTTTCTTCGTCGGTAAGTTTGATACCAACTCCTTCGCCACCCTTGTGTAGATTACTGCGGAAATCATCATCAAGCGACTGCCGCTTCATACTAGCCACGACGCGTGAACCGATTACAAAAGCACGGATGTCAGTGCCAGCGGATTCCTTGACGTATTCCTGTAAGAGGATATTAGTGCCGTCCTCGTTGTAGAGGTAGAAAGCCTGAAGAGCGGACTTGGCGGCCTTTTTGGTGTCGGCCAAGACCACGCCGTTGCCATGTGTGCCAGTGGCGAGTTTGATAATTACAGGGAGTCCAATTTGTTCCAAAAGATCGTCAATATCGGCAATGTTGCGGCTAATCAAGGTCTTGGGCGTGTCCACGCCAGCCTTAGTAAGAATTTGCTGGGAACGCAGTTTGTCGCGTGCACGAGTAATAGCAATCGAGCTGGAGGCCATCCAAGCTCCTTGCATCTCAAGTTGGCGCACCACAGCGCAACCATAACGAGTCATACTATTAGCAATACGTGGAATAACCGCATCGAATCCGGAGAGGATTTTTCCCCGATAGTGGACGTTGGGGTGTTTTTCGTCAAGGGACATGTAGCAATTCCTATACTTGACCACTTTGACTTTGTGGCCCCGTTTCTCAGCTTCTTCCACCAGGCGTTTGGTAGAGTAGTTAGCGTTACCATTGGATAAAATCGCAATTCTCATAATAACCAGATTATACAACACAGGGTGGAAAAAGTCAACGAAACAATATTATTCTGTGTTATACTGGACGTATGATTGATTTTTATAGTTTGCCCGAAGAAAACTTACCCATGTCAATGCGCTTTTTCCGAAAAATGTTGCACGAGCGGGGTTGGAAAGTAGAGAAGCTAACCCCCAAAGGTGCAAACGACCTTATCTTAACCCGACCAGACGGCAAAGAAATTCGCGTAGCATCCAGCACACCGCCAACCACAAGCGTGTTTGCCCTACATCTGGCGGATAATAAGCTGGCAAGTTATAACTTGTTGGAGCAACTTGGAGTGCCACAACCAGAGACCTTGGTAGTAAAATCCTCGGAAGACACTAAACAACTATTAGATAAGTATGGTACGATTGTAATCAAGCCCGCCGACGGAGCGCACGGACGTGGGGTAACAACTGGGACTACACAACTAGGTCAGGTAGAGGCGGCGATCCAAAAAGCCGTTGAAGCCTCTCCAGCGATAAAGGTGGCGATTGCGCAACCACAATTGCCACTCGATGCGATGGAGCTTCGAATTATTTGTATTGGCTACCAATTTGTGGAGGCGATCGCACGCATACCAGCACAGGTGACGGGCGATGGAAAGCATAATTTGATAGAATTGGTTGATTTGGAAAACGCCACAATAAGAACAGAACCCTACAAGAGCGACTTAGCGTATATCGATCGGTCGGTAGCGCTCAGCTTTTTGGGAGATTGTCAGGGAGAAATCCCAGCTGCGGGAGAAAAAGTACGGGTGATATCAAGTTGTAATGTAGGCCAGGGTGGCACAACGAAGGATTATTCGAACTTAATTACTGACGAAATGAAACTTATGTCCGAGAAAATTGCGCGAGCAGCTGAGTTGCCAGTGATTGGGATTGATTTTTATGGTGATCAGGTGATTGAGTTTAATGCCTGCCCTTCATTATACTATCCCACAGGCGACGCAACCGCAATCAAAGCCGTGGCAGCCTATGTTGACTACTTGGAGCGACTATAGCTCATATATTTGCGATAGAACTCTTGTGGATTAGCTTTGAGTTCAGCATTAAGATCAGTGTTGTCAAAAGTAGCTGGACGGCTAATAGCAACTTTGGAAACATCCACGAGGAATTTGTTTTGCAAAGTTTTGCGCCCAATAAGGATTGGGAAACGATTGCGACTACGATTAGAAAGCGTAAATTTTGTGCGGATAGTTTTACCTTTAACTCTCATAGGTAAAACTACACGATAACGAATGGAGACTTGACCATTTGAACTGCGAACCCGCTGCACGCTGTAACTAGCAGTTGAAAGTTTTTCGCCAGTATATAAGGGGTGAGATTTCCCCAGAAGCGTGAATTCTAGCTTATTATCATCCTTGATACGAATCTGGCTCGCCCAGATGGTAGAAGAATCAGCACCAGTATCAACTTTAGCGGGGATTTTGTCAATTCCCGCAACAGATACAAGAACGTTATTGCCAATGATTTTCAGAGGCTTTTCGTCTTTTTGAGTGCTCATTTTTTCATTATAGCACACATAGTGCTTATTGTCAATATAGTAACTGTTTATTCTTGACTTTTTTGCTATTCTGTGCTACAATTGTAGTAATATCTACCATTTAGATATTACGTTCCTTGACAAGATAGCACAAATATAGAAAGGATGGTGACATGTATGTCAACTTTAATTCCCTTGTCAGAAATTGTAAAATATTATACTCCGGAGTTGAGAAACTTTTTGATTAGCCTTGGCAATATTGCGCAGACCATGAATATTGTAGAGATGGTTACGCCGGTCAATGCCAGTCAAGAGAAGGAGAAATGGTTAGAAGCGGCAGAACGTGGAGAGTGGAAAAACCCACACTTCCAGTATAACAAGGATCTGCTGGCAACAGTAGCCAATTCAAAACAGCAACTGGAAGATCTGTTCGAAATCATGGGTCCAGCTCTATCAACGGTTTCAAACGAAGCCCCCGGAAAAGTGCTCTGCGAATTGACAAAATCACGATATAAAGAGATTGAGTCTACCATTTTGTTGGCGCAGCACATATTGTCTGGTCAGGATTCTCACGCTGGAGAAGATGCAAAGGCAATCTACGGCTATCCGACAGCGCAGACTGTAAGCGTGGCTTTGACTTATGCCGATTGCTTAGGTCAAGGTGGAGGCAAACTCCAGCAGGATGATGCCAACCTGAGAACTATTCGGAATCGTCTGAAAGAGTTGGAGTTTGATGCGAACCGGATTCGTGAAAACTTCATTTTGGCAGCGGAGCAGTGCGGTTTTTCTGAAACGAGACCGGTAGAGATTAGCGAATACACCACGGCAATCGATGTGCGTGATAAATCTTAACAATCCCGGCAAGCCGTAAGGTTAATGGATTAAAATTGGTTGAGTTAATCGGGCATGAGATTCTTTGTCACTGGGGAGACTCCGAACGGGCCGCTCTGGCATTACCTCTGTTGGGTAGTGGAGCCCTGAAACCGGCCGATGAGGTTTTGTACGAAGGGCATGCAACGCTTACTGATTATAATACCAAGTTTAATCTGGGTGATGAGGCACCGTTGCGCCAGTCGCCTTTCTATATTCTGGCGATGGCTGAAGCAAACAACCGTGCAACATTTGCAGAAACTGCAGCTAGTTTGTACAAACTTATCCGACCGACTCGGTCGGATAAGTCAGCGATGGCGCTGACTTGGACAACCTGTTTAAGAGTATTCCGAGGATCAAGTGGTAACGAGAAAGGGTATGTCTTTACGAAAGATAGGGCATACTTTGAGGGCAGAGTAATAGCCGAAAGACTACACGAGGAAAAACTGGACAGTATTCTGGAAATCAGTACCTTGAGTGAAAAAGATATTCAGGTATTAAGAACGGTAGTTGCGTTTGAACAGAAGGAAAACAATCAGATAAAAACAGTGTTAAGTATGTGGAATCTGATCTACCAACTGTTGGATGGCAAATTATAAAATTATAGTATGAAGGGTTGCTAGACTGTTAAGGACGAACTTTAGAACTCCTCGATCATCTTGATTGAGGAGTTTTCTATGATAGGTTTATTTAGCCCCAAAAACCACGTTTTTTGGACTTAGCACCACCACGGAACTCTTCGAGGAGTTCTTTTTGGCGCTTAGTGAGGTTCTTTGGAGTTTCCACAATTACAGTGACAATGTGTGGGCCACGGTCACCATCGCTACGCATCAGTGGAACACCATGCCCAGAAAGTTTGAATGGAGTGCCAGACTGAGTGCCGGCTGGAATCCGCATACGCACGTTACCATCAACGGTTTCAACATCAACGGTGGTACCCAATGCGGCATCCGCCATCGAAATACGAGTCTCTGAGAGAATAATTGTGCCTTCGCGGGTGAGATGCTTGTGTGGCTTGACCCGGATAAAGACATACAAATCACCCTTGGTACCACCTTTGGGCGCGGCGCCGCCTTTTCCATTGAGGCGAATAGACATACCGTCATCAATGCCCGCGGGGATTTTGACTTTGAGGTCTTTACCGTCGGCGCTTACGACCTTAGTGGTGCCAAAAACGGCTTCCTCAAAAGTCAAAGTCACCGTGGTGCGATAGTCGGCGCCGCGCGCAGGGCGGCGGGGGCCACCGCCAAAACCAAAGATAGACCCCAAGATATCGTCGAGGCCCCCGCCGCCCCCACCAAAATCAAAGTTGAAGTTCTGGAAGCCACCACCTTGGAACGGATTACCCCCCATACCACCATTACCACCCACGCCCGCATGACCAAATTGGTCGTAGCGAGCGCGCTTTTGTTTGTCCGACAAAACTTCATGCGCCTCGGAAATCTCTTTAAACTTCTCTTCAGCTTCTTTGTTCCCCGGATTTTTGTCGGGGTGGTATTTGACGGCCAGCTTGCGATAGGCCTTCTTGATTTCGTCATCGGAGGCGTTTTTGGAAACGCCCAAAACTTCATAATAATCTTTTTTCGCCATGATATATCCTTCTAGTTATCTTATCACATCAGCACTTGGACTGCAAGACTGCTAATGTGTGGCGTACATTGAGGTGATAGTCGGGGTGAGCGCGGAGAAATTCGTCCACGGCACGACTTGAGCCTGGAAGTTCAGGATTGTTATAATCGTGCACAATCATAATTCCCTGCTTTTGCAAGCGTGGGGCAACTAGTTTGAGGCTGGTTTTGATGGAGCCATAGAGGTCACCATCAAGGAAGGCAAAGGCAATCTGGCTAGGTAAGTCTTGGTCAGTCAGCTGGTCGAACCAGGCCTTTTTGACGATAACGTTATGCAAATTGGCACGACGAAGTTTCTCGACAACCTCACGCTTCGTTACAAAGAGTTCCCCAGCCTGAAAATTTTGCCCAGCACCCGAAGCATCCTCAGTAGTCTTTTCGGGTAAACCGGCAAAAGAATCGTAAATCCAAAGGTGGCTTTCAGGAGTTTTGCACTGGTTTTCCACTGTCTGGTTGGAGGTTTTGCACTCATCTGCTGTATTTTTACACAAGTTATCCACAATTTTTCCACAGGATGCGGTGTATTTGGCTAGGAGCTTTCCCAATAGCACTGAGGTGTCACCACGATAGCACCCTAGCTCCACAAAATCACCAGCCACGGGCAGGCACTTTTCGGCGAGCTCAAGAATGGCGGCGGTTTCTTTGGGTGTGACTTGGTCGTTTTGCATGGTTTTATAGTATAACTATTGACATTTTATATAATCTGTGCTACAATAGAGTTATAGGTGGGGCGCTTTTGGTTGCTCTTACCAATAATTTTGTGTTCTATTGTTGAAAAAATAGACGGTACATTAACGGTTGTGGGTTTTGATTTATTATATCCCAATCTTGATGACTGTCAAATCAAAGAAGGAGGGTTCTATTTTATGGGAAGAGAAGGTTTCAGACAGGTGTTTGCGCCGAGCGCCAAGGAAGTGCAAAAACAGTACAGGAGGCATCGAAAAGCCGCGTGGACATGGTTTCTGGTGACGTTGGGGCTGATAGCAGGAGTGGCAATAAGTCTGTACTTACTCATGGGTAAATATGGTGATGCGATAGCACATCAGCTGGTCAACAGAATAACATTCGGGCTGATTGGACTGGAAATGGTAGCAGCTGTCGCAGCGATTATCGCCATGCATCATCACAATACCAAGGCGGACAATTTTGAGTGGCAGCTTGAACATGAATACATTATCCTTAGCCCTTGGGAAAAATCACGGTTTTATAATTTTTAATAATCAAAAAGCCATTAACCGGTTAATCTGGAATCCTCCCGTGAGGGAGGATTTGGCTTTTCTAAGACTTTTGGACAAACTAAGCGTTCAAAAGTAATTTGGCGCGACGAAGCATTTCTGCAGTTTCGTCGGTAGCAATGACGTAGATTGGCTTGCTACCAGAGGCAGAAATGAGTGCGTGGCGCTTGTCGGTGAGACCCTCGTCGTTCTTGGTGGCGCTAATCTTGAAACCAAGATACTCCAGGCCAGCCACAACATCGCGACGAATCATGCTATTACGCTCGCCAACAGTGGCTGTAAAAACAAGTTCATCTACGCCATGCATGGCGGCAGCTAGCTGCCCAATGATGACTTGCAAACGGTAGATATACATGTCATAAGCCAGAGCGGCCTTTTCGTCGCCTTGGTCGCGCTTACAAATGATTTCGCGCATATCGTCGGAACCGCCCACACCTTTGAGGCCACATTCTTTGTTGAGATAAGCCTCGAGACCTTCGTTGTCAAGCTTGAGCTCGCGAGCAATCGCAAGAGCAGCAGCTGGGTCAATATCGCCACAGCGAGTGGCCATCATCAAACCACCGTTGGGTGAATAGCCAATGGTGGTGTCGACAGACTTGCCGTCCTGGAGAGCGGTAGCCGAGGAGCCAGAACCAATGTGGCAGACAATGACTTTTTCAGCCTCAAGGCCAGCCTCTTTGAGGTATTCGCGGATGGAGCCAATAGAAAGACCGTGATACCCAGTACGGTAAACATCGATTTTGTCGGCTAAATCTTTATCGATAGCGTAATACTTGTGAACATCGTCACGAGTGGTATGGAAAGCAGAGTCGGAGACGGCAATCACTGGGGTATCGCCAAAAGTCCTGACGCAGGCTTCAATCTCAGCTGCAGCCACTGGAACGTGGAGCGGAGCACGTTTTTTGGCGGCGTCGAGGCGCTTCAAACAATCGTCATCTACGATATGGTCTTCGGCGAAATAAGTGCCAGGAGCGGCAACGCGAGCCACGATGGCATCGAGCTTGGAAGTGGCGCTGATATAGCCTTCGTCATCGAGAATATCGCGAACATATTTGACGGTATCGGTCATTTTTTTGAACTTTTTGTCTAATTTCTGCTTGACGCCATCTTTTTTGATGGTGCAAACCACGTCATTCCCTTCCATTTCGAAGTGCAAGCTGCAAACTTCATCGTCGCCCTTGTAGAGGCCGTACTTGCGCGAAGATGAACCAGGGTTGGTTACAAGAAATAGTTTTTCCATAAAAAATAACTCCTTTTGGAGCTTATTATAGCACGAAGATAAAGAATGGTGAAAGCCCGAGGATAAAAATATACGAATGAGTATATTTTGTGCAAATGAGCACACCTCGGGCTTCAGTTTATTCAGCTAATGGTAAATTATAGTCCTGAAAGGCGCGAAGTTCTTTAAGCTCTGCATCAGTAAAACCAAAACGTTTTTTCAGCAGGCTTTTTACGAAGCTTTTAGGCCAGTAAATTCCGCGTTCCCATTTCTGAATTATTTCCTTTGCCATCTTCTTGTCAGCGTTTTTAACGTAAGCAGCAATATGGTACACGCCACCACAATCGGAACGATTGCAGAGTGTGAATGAGTAGTTTTTACCGGAAACTTCCCAATCACGGTACCCCCGCCATCCGTATTCCTTCCGTTGCTGACTTAAAAGGCGCTGGTAATCGCCTTCATTGTATGCTCGACTCTCCTTATCATAGGAGAGGAGCCACATCAGCAAGTCGTCATTGCGATGAGGGACTTTGAGTTTACAGATGGTTGGCGCTGTCCCGCCACATTTAATGATAAATGCATCGCCGTCTTTTACTCCCGTTTTTGTTGTGACTTCATTCCCTTTCCAAAAAATACGAAGGATGGAACCGTCATAAGTGTAGGTAGTAGACATACTGTTCCCTACCTGGAGAGGTTTTACTGTGAATGCATCTGCGTTACTTACAAAAAGTTTCTGATTTGCCATATTAATCTTTCCTTACTACCCGGTACCCACCCGGCGTTCGTTCTCAAATAATAAGCTGACAAAGACTTATTATTCTCGCCCGCCAGGGCTGAGCATTGCTTTATTTTTGTTGTGTAGCATTAAAGCTACAGCAAATAGAAATAGCTGTTTCTTTAAAATTCGTAAGCTTTTAAGGTCGTTACCTGATTAAGCTTATACTTACATTGTAGCACATGTTATGAAAAAAGTCAATAGTCTTTATGGTTATTTTGGGATTTTTGGCAAATTTTTTAAGAATAACAGATAAAGTGATTATGATATGATATATGTTTTGTATATTGAAATCGGTACTTTTTGTGTTATTAGCAGAAAACTCTATGTGTTATAATCAGTGGCATAGGGAGGTGAGATGAAGAAGTTTTTGACATGTTTATTGTACGGCTTGCCAGTGATTTTCTTTGGGGTGTGCTACTTTTTGATGACGGTGTGGGGTGAGGATATTATCCAGGGGGCAGGGACGGCACCGGACGTCTGGAACGATATCGTGGGGGCGTTCCGGCATAATTCTAGGCTAAGCGATATGTATGCTTGGACGGTGATTAATTTCTTTGATTTTCAGTATAGCTTTGGGGTGGATACGATTTTTCGGCTGATTGATGTGGCGATAGCAACATGGATAATCTATTTGCTAGCAAGCTTGATTCTGGGGCGTTGGCCACGGTTGCAGCTGAAAGATTCCCTAGTGTTTGCGCTGAGTTTTTTGGTGATTCTTGTGACGCCGCACGGCTACACGCTGTACCGTGGGTTTTCGGTGATTCATAATTATCTGATTATTGGGCTCGCGACGGTAGCATTTGGGTTGCCATTTGTACGGAGTTTGGCGGGGCAAAAGGTGTCAAAAATGTACCAAAAGTGGTGGTTTGCGTTGATAATCGGGTTGATTTTTGGGATGTCGTCGAATATCACGCCGATTGCGTTTTTGATTTGCTTCGTGCTAGTGAAACTTTGGCAGATGTGGCGCAGGAAATCTGGAGGAAAAGCAGGGAGACTGCCGGCCTGGCAATGGTGGATGCTGGCAGGGATGATTATTACGGTAGCGGTGGCGTATATATTTGGTGCGGGAGTGTCAACTTATGCCAATAACCCAGTTTATACTGAAACTTATGATTATCTGGCATTTTCCGAGATTTTTGCGAATTTTGGCGGTTCTCTGGTGCGAGTTGTCAAACACATTGTTGTGAACTTTGGTTATAGTTTTGGTCTAATCCTGGGCATGGCGGTGATTTTGGGCGGATTGGCCTGGGTGACGAGCAAAGTACAGGGGCGGAAGTTCCAGATCTTGCCGACTTCGAGCTCAGAGTGCGGTGTGGTTGTAGGGTGTGTGGTGTTTGCGACGATTTACCTACTATGTGGGTCGCAGATTATGCTGCCGGTGCGACTGGCCTTGCCGGCGTATTTGGCGCTGGTAGTGGCCTTGGGTGTGCTGGTCCATGATTGGTGGATCCGCTCAGAGCTGACGGAAAACGTAGCGATAGGGGTGCTGATGGCGGTTTTGATGGTGGCGATGGTGATTATCAAGGCGGATTTTGCCCTAGAGTATCGTGCACAGATGGCGCAGGTGTTGACGGCGATTGAAGCGGCGCCGGATGAGGTGGTCTGTATCAGCCCAGAGATAGCAAGGCCGAAAAAACTGCCCTTTATCAATCTAGGGCAGGACGAAACTTTTGCTGAATGGGCGTTGTCGTATATGACGGTGTATGGAAAAGAGGTGCGGGTGTGCGAATAGAAATTGGAAGACCCGGGGCCAAATGCATATTTGATAATACGCGGCCCTGGGTTAGTTTCCCAATATGATGCTAATCTGTTACGCCGTCTAAGCCGATTTGTTTATAGCCCATGGGCTATAAACAAATAAGGCCTTATTTGT
>ERZ777011.329-NODE-329-length-75516-cov-5.987517_pt1 | contig 75516 bp, 57 predicted proteins | sample MGYA00374964_ERZ777011 | MGnify/ENA primary metagenome ERZ777011 (study PRJEB29310, sample SAMD00008975) | mouse gut metagenome | study: EMG produced TPA metagenomics assembly of the Metagenome analysis of fecal microbiota from mouse which was promoted... | reverse complement strand
AACATATTGGTTTAAACCGATATACAGACGGATATGATAGTATGATAGTTGTTTTTGCAAAAACATTTATGTAGTTAGTCCGTATTGGTGGTGAAAACAGATGGATGCTTTATGATTTAGTGATATAATTGCGTAGTAATTAAAAACTTCTTATTTTTGTATCGGAAGTATGAGAGCGAAAAAGAAAATATATCAGTATGTGATGCTGCTTGTTAGTATCGTGCTGCTTGTGTCGGTAGTCATACCGCACCATCACCATAGTAACGGGTTGCCGTGCTATAAATCGCTTTCTACCGAGGCCGGCCATGGTGAGCATGGAAGTTCCGAGTCGCATGACTGCGGATGCACCGGGCATAACGTCGCGCTCTACACTTCTGTTTTCTCGTATGTGACGGATGGAGACGTGAACCAGTTCCTTTTCCCTTTACTTGTATTGTTTGATTATATAAATCCTCCTGTCCCGGTCTTCTATAAGCTCCTGTTCGAGAATGAGCGGGCCTATTACATCGAGTCCCTGCATGGTACGTGGATTGTTTCTGCGTCAGGGCTTCGTGCGCCTCCGTTTTATGTATAATTGGTGATTATTATAAAGTCATATCGGATATGCGTACTGCCTTCGATGTGATTTTCTATCCTTTTATTTATTATCAATATACAATAAACGAATTTGTCATAATGAAAAAGATATATTTTATGTGGGTGGTTTTCGCCTACATTCTGATAAGTTGCAGTGGCAATACCGCGGAACATGGGAAGCATGAACATGAAGCCCACGAACACGGTCACGAAGAACATAACCATGATCAAAAAGAAGCCGGAGAAGGACATGCCGGTGAGATCTCTTTTAAGAATGCGATGGCGGAAGCTGTCGGTTTGCAGACGCATAAAGTGGAGCTGGGTGTCTTTACCGATGTGATCAAGACAAGCGGGCGGGTGATGGCTGCGCAGGGAAAGGAGTCGACCGTGGTAGCCACGGTTCCCGGTGTGGTGACATTCGGTAACCTGTTGTTTGTCGACGGAACGGCTGTTCGTAAGGGGCAGGCCATTTTGAGCCTTGCTTCGAGCAGTTTGCCGGACGGTAATGTGGCGGCTAAAGCCAAATTTGCATACGAGAATGCAAAGAGAGAATACGAACGTATGGAAGCCTTGGTAGGAGATAAGATCGTTTCAGCCAAAGATTTCGAACAGGCACGCCTGAATTACGAAAATGCGAAGGTTGTTTGGGAAGCGGTAGCCGGAAAACAGACGGTTAACGGTGTGTCGGTCGTTTCGCCGATCAACGGTTATCTGAAGAACCTGCAAGTGAAAGAGGGCGATTATGTGTCGGTCGGCCAGCCGTTGGTTACGATCTCGCAGAATAATCGTTTGGTGTTGCGTGCGGAAGTATCAGAAAAATATTATCACTATTTGCCCTCCGTCCAGTCTGCTAATTTTCGTACGCCGTACGATAACATGACTTATAAGCTGTCCGACTTGGGTGGACGTTTGCTTTCATACGGGAAAGCTTCTGATGCTAATTCGTTTTATGTTCCGGTTACATTCGAGTTCGATAACAAGGGGGCTATTATCCCAGGTTCTTTTGTCGAGATTTATCTGCTTGCCGCTCCGATGCAGAATGTGATCAGTGTACCTGTTTCCGCCCTTATTGAAGAACAAGGCGTTTATTCTGTTTTTGTTCGCGTACATGAAGAAGCCTATAAGAAGGTTCCTGTGACGTTAGGTGCGGACAATGGTTCCGAAGTGCAGATACTGAGTGGTCTCAAAGCCGGCGACGAAGTCGTGACGGTTGGTGCTTACCAGATCAAGTTAGCATCTGCTTCTAATGCGATACCGGCACATTCGCATAGTCATTGATTGTTTATTGATAATAAATTAGGATTATGCTGAATAAGATAATATATTACTCGCTGCATAACCGGTTGGTTGTGTTGATCTGTTCTCTCCTGTTGATGATTGCCGGAACGTACACTGCTTTCCATACAGATGTGGATGTATTTCCGGATTTGAATGCGCCGACCGTTGTCATTATGACGGAGGCGAACGGTATGGCGCCCGAAGAGGTGGAGCGCTTGGTGACTTTTCCGGTAGAAACGGCTGTGAACGGTGCGATGGATGTACGCCGTGTCCGTTCCTCTTCTACGACGGGTTTTTCTGTCGTATGGGTTGAGTTTGATTGGGAAACAGATATTTACCGCGCCCGCCAGATTGTTTCCGAAAAGCTGGCGGTTGTCGGGGAGAGCCTGCCGGAGAATGTCGGGAAGCCGACGCTCGGCCCTCAATCTTCCATCTTAGGGGAAATGATGATTATCGGGCTGACGGTCGATGAAACAGGTGAAGAGGGGGCACATCAAAACGGTTCGCGGACTGCACAGACAACCCAGATGGATCTCCGCACGATTGCCGACTGGACCATCCGGCCACGATTGCTTTCGACTGGCGGGGTGGCACAGGTTGCCGTGATAGGCGGTGATATCAAGGAATACCAGATATTGCTCGATCCTGCCCGCATGAAACATTACGGTGTAAGTTTGGGCGAAGTGCTGGCCGTTACCCGTAACATGAACCGGAATGCCAATGGCGGTGTCCTTTATGAATATGATAACGAGTACATCATCCGAGGTGTCCTTTCAACCGCGAATGCCGAGAAGATAGGGAAGGGAGTCGTCAAGATGGCCGGAGATGTCCCCGTCCTGTTGGAAAATGTCGCAACGGTGAAGATCGGTGGCAAAAGCCCGAAGCTCGGAACGGCTTCCGAACGGGCGAAACCTGCCGTGTTGATCACGGTCACCAAGCAACCCAACACCAGCACGATAGACTTGACGGAAAAGTTAGATGCGATTATGGCGGACTTGCAGAAGAACCTGCCTGCCGATGTACATGTTTCGACTGATATATTTCGTCAGAGCCGCTTTATTGACAGCTCTATCAATAATGTAAAGAACAGTTTGTTCGAGGGCAGTTTCTTCGTTGTTATCGTCCTGTTCCTGTTCCTGATGAATATCCGTACCACAGTGATATCGCTGGTTGCCTTGCCGCCTTCCTTGTTGGTTTCCATACTGGCGTTGCATTATATGGGATTGACCATCAATACTATGAGTTTGGGAGGGATGGCGATTGCAATCGGTTCGTTGGTCGATGATGCGATTGTCGATGTGGAGAATGTATATAAACGGATACGAGAGAATCGTTTATTGCCTCCCGACCGGCAACGTTCCATATTGGAAGTCGTGTTCGATGCTTCTCGCGAAGTGCGTATGCCGATCTTGAATTCGACACTTATTATCGTGGTCAGTTTCGTGCCTCTTTTCTTCCTGCACGGGATGGAAGGGCGTATGTTGGTGCCGTTGGGGATCGCCTTTATTGTTGCGCTGTTTGCCTCTACGGTTGTTGCATTGACATTGACTCCGGTGTTGTGCAGCTATCTGTTGAACCGGAAGTCGACGGACAAGAATGTGGAGAAAGAGGCTTGGGTGGCCCGCAAGCTGAAAGAATTATATGGTAAGGCTTTGGACGGGGCATTGGCACATAAGAAAATGGTATTAGGATGCACGATTGGCCTGTTCCTTCTTGTATTGGGAATATTCTTTACGCTGGGGCGCAGTTTCTTGCCGCCGTTCAACGAAGGTTCGTTTACGATCAACGTAAGTTCTCTCCCGGGTATCTCCCTCGAAGAATCGGACCAGATGGGACGACGGGCGGAAGATTTGCTGATGCAGGTTCCCGAAATCCGGACAGTAGCCCGCAAGACTGGACGTGCCGAGCTTGACGAGCATGCTTTAGGGGTAAACGTGTCGGAAATCGAAGCTCCGTTTGTCTTGGAAGACCGTAACCGTGATGCCGTTATGAATGATGTCCGTAAGAAATTGTCTACCATCAGTGGTGCTAACATAGAAATAGGACAGCCAATCTCTCACCGTATCGATGCCATGCTCTCCGGTACGGAAGCGAATATCGCCATCAAGTTGTTTGGTACGGACCTGAACCTGATGTTTACTATCGGTAACCAGATCAAGGAAGCCATTGAGGGAATCCCGGGGCTGGTAGACTTGAAAGTGGAACAGCAGATCGAGCGTCCGCAGCTTACCATCACGCCGAAGCGCGAATTGATGGCGCAGTATGGCATTACGTTACCTGAATTTGAGGAGTATGTCAATGTGATGCTAGGTGGCGAAGTTGTTAGTCAGGTGTATGATGACGGCAAGACATTCGACCTGACAGTAAAGACTTCGGACGAGAGCCGTGCGACAATGGAAGATATCCGTAATCTGATGATCGATGCGGGCAGCAAGAAACTCCCTTTGAGTTATGTGGCGGAAATCCGTTCTGTGACGGGCCCGAATACGATCAACCGCGAGAATGTGCAGCGAAAGATCGTGATCAGCGGTAATGTTTCCGAACGCGACCTCCGAAGCGTTGTCAATGAGATACAGCAGAAGGTGGATGTTTCCATCCGGTTGCCCGAAGGCTACCATATCGAATATGGCGGACAGTTCGAGAGTGAACAGGCTGCCAGCCGTACGTTGCTGCTTACTTCGTTGATGTCTCTGTTGGTGATCTTCCTGTTGCTATATAATGAATTTAAGAATGCGAAGGAAAGCGGAGTCATTCTGCTGAACTTGCCGTTGGCATTGATCGGGGGCGTATTCATCTTGAAGCTGACTTCCGGTGAGGTGAGTATTCCGGCTGTTATCGGTTTCATCTCCCTGTTCGGTATCGCCACCCGTAATGGTATGTTGCTGATCAGCCACTACACGTTCCTCCGGACTGTAGGGAATATGCCGCTTCGACAGGCAGTCCGGCAAGGTTCCATGGACCGTTTGAATCCTATTTTGATGACGGCGCTCAGTTCGGCTCTCGCATTGATCCCGCTTGCGTTGAACGGCGATTTGCCTGGCAACGAGATTCAAAGTCCGATGGCCACCGTTATCTTGGGAGGTTTGTTGACATCTACTTTCCTGAACGGCTTCATCATCCCGATTGTTTATTTATTAATGAATAAAGAAGATAAAGAATGAAACGATTCATATTGACAATAGCATTGTTCTCTTCAGTTTTGGTGGCCAGGGCGCAGACTTCTATCAAAGAGGTGCTCCAAAGCGTGGAAACCAATAATAAAGAATTGCAGGCAAACCGCCAGATGGTGACGGCGCAGAAGCTGGAAGCCAAACTGGACAACAACCTGCCTGATCCTACCGTTACTTATTCTCATTTGTATGGAAACAAAGAGGGGATGGGATTCACCGGTGAATTGGTCGCTTCGCAAGCATTCGATTTCCCGTCTTTATATAGGCAACGGAACATGCTTTCCAAGCAGAAGGGTGAAAACTACGATAGGCAGGGCGAAGAAGTTCGTCAGCTGATTTTGTTGCAAGCCAAAGAGGCTTGCTTGGACTTGATCTTCCTGAACCAGCAAAAGGACCTGCTGGATATCCGCCGGGAAAATGCCGAACAACTTGCCGTGCTTTATCAGCAACGTTTGGAACAGGGTGATGCCAATATTCTGGAAACAAACAAAATCGAACTTGAACTTTTGAACGTCCGTAACGAGGCACGCATGAACGAAACGGCCCGTGTGAATAAACTGCGGGAATTGGAAATGCTGAACGGGGGAATTGCCGTTCAACTGACCGATACGGTTTATGAGGCCGTGGAACTCCCGCTTTCGTTTGCCGGCCTGCGTCAGGAAATTCTGGAAAATGATCGGCGATTGTTGTCTATGCAAAGTGCGAAAGCCGTGTCATCGAGGCAAATCAGTGTCAGCAAGACGATGGGATTACCTTCTTTCGAACTGGGTTACCGTATGAACCCGTCTTCGGGCGGTGACCGTTTCAATGGCTTTTTGGTCGGTATTAGCATTCCTCTTTTCTCCAATCGCAACAATGTGAAGCAGGCGAAGGCACAGAGACTTTACACCGATTTGCAGTTGGAAAGCGTGACGACGCTGGTAGAGAACGAATTGCTCCAACTCTATAACCAGTCGGTAGCTTTGAAGACTTCTATCGACGAGTATGGCGAAGTGCTGAAAAGCCAGAATAACCTGATGTTGTTGAATAAGGCGATCCAGGCGGGACAAATCTCGATGATCGAATACTTCGTGGAGGTCACGATGCTTTATCAGAGCATACAAAACCACCTTCAGTTGCAAAACGAATATCAGAAGGTGATGGCGCAATTGTATAAGTTCAAGTTATAAAAAAAGAAGAGAAATTTTTTGGCAAACGGATGTTTGGCTTATATTTGTCTGTACAAATATTAATCGTGTCACTCTATGAAGAAAGAAAAAACATGGGCCTTAGCCCTTCTTGCTTTGCTGACCTGCCTGGGGAGGCCTGCCGTCGCGTCAGACGGGGCTTTTGATCCGGTAGCGTATGTCAATCCTTATATGGGGAACATCAGCCACTTGTTGGTTCCGACTTATCCCACCGTCCATTTGCCCAACAGTATGTTGCGTGTTTATCCCGAACGGGGGGATTTCACAGGAGACCGATTGGAGGGGTTGCCTCTTATCGTGACAAGCCATCGAGGTAGCTCGGCTTTCAATTTGAGCCCTTATCAGGGTGATGAGGCTGGCTTGAAGCCGGTCATCCGATATAGTTACGATCGTGAAAAGATTGCCCCGTACCGGTATCAGGTATATTTGGACGATGCGAATATTGAGGTCGATTATGCCCCTTCCCATCAGAGTGCCGTCTATAGCCTTGCGTTTGAGAAGGAGGGACCATCCTTTCTGGTGTTCAATAGCCGGAATGGCGAATTGAAATGTGAAGGAAATAAGGTCAGTGGTTTTCAATATGTAGACAAGAAAACAAAGGTCTATCTGTATGTCGAAACCGACAAGAAGCCGGAGAAATTCGGTGTCTTGGCCAGCGAGAGAGTGAAGTACGTGAAGTCCGGTAAATTGTCCGTAGAGGGAAAAGATGCGGCTTTGGCTTTGGTTTTTGTCGGTCATAAGAAGATAGGTGTCCGCTATGGCATCTCTTTCATCAGCACGGAACAGGCCCGGAAAAATCTGGAACGCGAGATAGATACTTATGATGTGAATGCAATTGCCCGGGCCGGACGAGACGAATGGAACGATGCTTTAGGCAAGATACGGGTAAGTGGCGGGAGCGAAAACGACAAGACTGTTTTCTATACTTCCTTGTACCGTTGTTATGAACGCCCGGTGAACTTGAGTGAAGACGGTCGTTATTATAGTGCTTTCGATGGTCGGATACATGAAGATGGCGGCCATCCGTTCTATACTGACGACTGGATTTGGGACACATATCGCGCCACTCATCCGCTTCGTATTCTGATAGATCGGGAGCGTGAGACAGATATCATCAATTCCTATCTCTTGATGGCCAAGCAGATGGGGACGAACTGGATGCCGACCTTCCCCGAAGTGACCGGCGATTCCCGTCGTATGAATTCCAACCATGCTGTCGCCACCGTTATCGACGCGTGGCGGAAAGGCGTACGTGGTTTCGATCTTGAAAAGGCCTATGAAGCGGCTCGTAAGGGGATTGAGGAAAAAACACTGATCCCTTGGTCGGCGGCCCCTTCCGGATGGTTGGATGCGTTTTATAAGGAACATGGGTATATCCCCGCCTTGAAACCGGGTGAAGAGGAAACGGTGGCCAATGTCTCTCCGTGGGAAAAACGCCAGCCGGTCGCCGTTACCTTAGGGACGGCTTATGACGAATGGTGTCTTTCACAGATCGCAGCCGAGCTGGGGAAGAAAAAGGATGCGGAATATTTCCTTGCCCGCTCTTACAACTACCGGAACCTGTTTAATCCTGAAACCCGCTTCTTTCATCCCAAGGATAAGGACGGACGGTTTATTGAAGGAGTGGACTACCGGTATTCCGGCGGTCTGGGCGCCCGTGATTATTATGACGAGAATAACGGCTATGTTTATCGTTGGGACGTACAACACAATGTCGGTGATTTGATTTCGCTTATCGGAGGGAACGAGGCTTTTACGGATGCCCTTGATTTAATGTTCGATACCCCTTTGGGAATGTCCAAATGGCAATTTTATGCGTCTTTGCCTGACCACACCGGCAATGTCGGCATGTTCTCGATGGCTAATGAGCCGAGTTTGCATATCCCGTATCTGTACAACTATGCCGGACAGCCTTGGAAGACGCAGAAACGTATCCGTACCTTGCTCGACCAATGGTTCCGTAATGACCTGATGGGAGTTCCGGGTGATGAAGACGGTGGCGGCATGTCTGCTTTCGTGGTGTTTAGCATGATGGGATTTTATCCGGTGACACCCGGATCTCCGACTTATAATATCGGCAGCCCGGTCTTTTCGGATGTGAGGATCGACCTTGGCAATGGCAACGTGTTCGAGATCGTAGCGGAAGGTGCTTCTTCTGATAATAAATACGTGCAGTCGGCAACGTTGAATGGTGAAGAGGTGAACGGACCTTGGTTTGTCCATGACCGGATTGCTGGTGGTGTCCTGTCCTTGAAGATGGGACCGAAGGCTAATAAGGAGTGGGGGATCGGGACTCCTCCGCCATCGGCTGGAATATTGAAAACTGAAAATTAAAAAAGAATGAAAAGGAGAAAAGGGAGTGTGAAATACGGACTTGTTGATTATCAATACAATCGATATTTGACACACCTTTTTCGTCCTCTCAAGAGGGAAAACGGAATGAATATTGAATCTTTATAAATCATAAATGGAGAAGACAAGTTGGTATGTATTGTATACTGCTCCCAGGGCGGAAAAACAGGTGAAGGGCCGGATCGATGCACTTGGGATCGAGTGTTGGCTTCCGCTTCATCGTGCACCCAGGGTTTGGTCTGACCGTGTGAAGATCGTGGAGTTGCCGTTATTCAATTCTTATCTGTTTGTGCGGTGTACCGATCCGGAGTTAAGAGGCTTGATCCGGGTATATGGCGTGGCTCGTATCGTCTATTATAATGGAAAACCGGCTGTTGTCCGCCAAAAAGAGATCGATGCTATTCAGGAGTTTCTTGTCCGGGCATCCGAACATGCCTTATGCCCTGGGCAAGAAGTTGAAATCCTTTGCGGAGCGATGAAACATGTTTCCGGCAGGGTAAAGAAAATCAAAAAAACACACTTGGTCCTTTATCTCGAACAATTGGGAGCTACCGTTTGTGTCAAACTGGACAATGTAGCCAGAGTGGACCGGTTAAAGTAGTTGCCGGTAGATATAATCCATGTCGACATGTTTCTTTACCAAAGCCGCTAACTTGTTGTATTGCTCTTCTTTGAATGCGGCATAGTCGAAAGGGAGGTCTGTTGTATCTTTGTCAAATCCTTCGGCCAGGTTGTCCAGGACTTCCGGGTTATCCAGTATTCCGTGCATATAGCTGCCCCAACATGTGTTATCCAGATAATAACCGTCTGTCCGTCCGTCGTCGAGGATGGCCACCGGACTGTCTGGAGCGTCGCCAAGCGGAGTTGTCCGTCCCATGTGTATCTCGTAGCCGCGACAGCCGTAGTCGTAGGAGACGGTTTGCGAACCTCCCTTACAGGAACCCTCCTTGTATAGCCCCGGCAAAAAGGCAAAGGCACTTTGGCGAGTTATTTTTTCCGGTTCGATGATCGTGCATTGCGGTAGCAGGCCCAGCCCGGGAACGGCGGGCAGGTTCCCCTCGATCGCCTCCGGGTCTTCGAGACGTGCTCCCATCATCTGATACCCGCCGCAGATGCCGATCACTTTTTTCCCGTTTTTGTGAGCGCGGATAATCGCATCGGCTATGCCGCACGCCCGCAGGCTTTGAAGATCCGAAAGTGTATTTTTGGAGCCGGGGATCAGGATGATATCCGCTTTTTCTATCTCGTCGATGTTGTTCGTATAATAGGCATTAAAGCGAGGGTCCATATCCAATATGTCGAAGTCGGTGAAATTGGACATCCGTTTCAGCAAGATGATCGCCACGTTGATTTTTCCGTCCCGGTAAGTATTGTGTTTCATATCGAGAGCGACCGAGTCTTCTTCTTCGATTTTGATATCGCAAAACCAAGGGATCACACCTACTACCGGCATGCCGGTTAAGTCTTCGATAATCTTCCTTCCGTCGTCAAAAAGAGATACGTCTCCCCTGAATTTATTGATGATGATTCCTTTCATCAAAGCTCTTTCTTCCGGTTTCAGCAGGGCGATTGTACCGTAGACAGACCCGAAAACGCCGCCCCGGTCTATGTCGGCAACCAAAAAGGTCGCCGCTCCGGTCTGCTCGGCCATCCGCATATTGGTGATGTCTCGGTCGCGCAGGTTCAGTTCGGAAATGCTGCCGGCCCCTTCCAGGACGATCGGGCTATAGCGACTTTCCAGGCGGTGGAAGGCTTCGGTCGCTTCTTTGAATAATTCCTCTTTTTGGTTTTGCATACCGAAATAATCCCGTGCCGACATGTTCCCGACCGGTCGGCCGTTCAAGACGACCTGGGAGTTTTTATCATTCGTCGGTTTCAGCAACACCGGGTTCATATCCGTATGGGGGGCGATCCCGCAGGCTTCGGCTTGTACCACCTGCGCACGTCCCATTTCTCCGCCTTCGGGAGTGGAGTAGGAGTTGAGTGACATATTTTGCGCCTTGAATGGTGCCGGATGATATCCGTCTTGCTTGAATATGCGGCAGAAAGCTGCATTGATAACGCTTTTGCCTGCATCGGAGCAAGTCCCGACAAACATGATCGGTTTTAGGCGCACGTTCATTCCTTTACCTCCATTCTCATTATGTAATCGTTCATGTAGTAGCCGTTCCCGATATGGAAATCACGGGTTGCATGTTCGTGAAATCCCATGTGCTTGTAGAAACCTACGGCCGGGTTGTGGCGGTTTACATTCAGTTCTATCGTGAAAGAACCTGGATGGATCGTTTTCAGATAAGTGATTCCTTGTTCGATTATGAAACGCCCGATTCCCGAACCATGCAAGGAAGGCAAAGAATATATTTTTTGGAATTCATATAAATCCTTTTCTACGGTTTCGATGGACAAGTAGCCGGAAGGGACACTGTCGGCATAGATGATGAAGAACTGGTGATGAAGTTCGCTCATCTGCTTTTGAAGGCTTTCAGTGCTGTACATCATCTCGAACATATAGTCGAGTTGTTCGCGGGAGAGGATGGAACCATAGGTCGGTTCCCAGATATTGGATGCCAGAGTCCGGATAAGGGGACAGTCGGCAAGGGTTGCTTTTTTGATGGAAAACATATATTTCGAATTTACTATGGATGATAAAAAAATTGTGACACAAAGATAGGGCGCGAATTGTCATTTCATAGCTGAGAAAGACGGTTTTGAACAGATTTTTAACATTAAAAAATATTACCTTGTACGCCTGTCCGGATACGGGGGAGATCGTTGAGGCACTCGGCGAACCGTAAAGCTATGCTTTAGCCTGCGTAACGCTATGGGTTAGCTCCCCTAACCCATAGCGTTACGCAGGCCTTTCCTCGTGTCGGGCATTCATTTTCTCGCGGGCAGCGACCATCCCGGCGAACTGGTGGTGTAAAAAAATTGTATAATCGCAAATTTTTAGGATAGACTGGATGCTAATTCAAAGAAAAGAATAACTTTGTAGGCGTTTAAACTTGACATGGAAACAACTTAAAAATATATAGAAATGGATACAAAGATTCAGGAACTGACCGACAAGATCTACAAAGAAGGTGTAGAGAAAGGCAACGAAGAAGCAGGGCGAATCATTGCCGATGCCAATGCTCAGAAACAGGCTATTTTGACTGAGGCGGAAGCGGAAGCAAAGCGTATTGTGGCACAGGCTGAAAAGCAGGCTGCCGAGTTGAAAAAGAATACGGAAGCCGAGTTGAAGCTGTTTGCTACCCAATCTGTAGAAGCGCTGAAGAGCGAAGTGGTAAATCTCATTACGGGAAAAATTACTTCCTCCAATGTGAAAGCGATCGTTTCTGATACTGCATTTATGCAGAAAGTGATTTTAGAAATGGCAAAGGAATGGGCGGTGAAGGAAGCGATCACGATCCGGACGGCCGATGCCGATGCTCTCACCAAATATTTTGAAGCCAATGCCAAAAGCCTCTTGGACGGAGGTGTGAAGATTGAAAAAGTAAGCGGCCATGATGCTTCTTTCACAATCGTCCCGGCTGACGGTTCGTACAAAGTAAGTTTCGGGGAAGACGAGTTTGTTGCTTTCTTCAAGGAATTCCTTCGTCCCGGATTGGTAGAAATGCTGTTCTGATATGGGTAAATATTATTGCTTAATCGCAGGACTCCCCAATATTGCGCTCGATGATAGTAAATTGACCTATTCCATCAGTCAATTCAGACAGGAATTGGACGGTATACTGACAAAAGCCGATAAGAAGCTGATCGATCTGTTCTTTCTCAAATTCGACAATAAGAACCTGATTGCTCATGCCAAACAGCCGGATCGTGATCCGGACCCGCGGGGATGTATAACGTATGATGAGTTTGATGCTCTTTACAAAGCGTTGAAGGAAGAAGAAAAGCCACCCAAGAATGACCGGATGCCTCCCTATTTCAAAGAGTTTTTCAAACTTTATCTTGAAGCACAAGGCAAAGAAAACAAACAAGAAATTCCGTGGGAAGATCGCTTGGCAGCCCTCTATTATGCGTATGTCATGAAAAATCCGAACAAGTTTGTCAGCGATTGGTTTGAGCTGAATTTGAATATCAACAATATGCTGACGGCTATCACTTGTCGTAAACATGGTCTCGATAAAACTGAATATATCGTCGGGGATAATGAAGTCGCCCGGGCGCTTCGTACATCCAATGCCCGTGATTTCGGGTTGGGAGATACGGTGGATTATTTACCGGATCTCGGGCGTATTGCAGAAGAAACGGATTTGATGGTACGCGAAAAGAAGGTGGATCTCTTGAAGTGGGAATGGCTTGAGAAGCATACATTCTTTAAGCCTTTCGGCATAGAGAGCGTATTCGCTTATTTGTTGAAGTTGGAAATGATCGAGCGCTGGGTGACGCTGGATAAGACGACTGGCGAAAAGACTTTCCGTGAGATTGTCGGGGCGATGAAGAAAGGCAGCGAGAATGCCTTGGAAGAATTTAAAAGAAACAATAAAAAATGATATCCGGATTTAGGATTTCAGATTTATGATTTATGCGTCGATGCCAAATCATAAGTCATAAATCATAAATCATAAATAAACAGATTATGGCTACGAAAGGAATTGTAAAAGGGATCGTCTCCAACCTTGTTACTGTAGAGGTGGATGGACCGGTTTCCCAAAATGAGATCTGTTACATTTCTGTAGGAGGCGTGAAGCTGATGGCGGAAGTTATAAAGGTAATAGGAAAGAATGCTTTTGTACAGGTGTTTGAGAGCACTCGTGGTATGCAGGTGGGTGACGAAGCCGAGTTTGAAGGACATATGTTGGAGGTGACGTTGGGACCGGGTATGCTGTCACGCAACTATGATGGTTTGCAGAACGACCTCGACAAGATGGATGGTGTTTTCCTGAAACGTGGAGAATATACTTTCCCGTTGGACAATGACAAATTGTGGGATTTCAAGCCTCTTGCCAAAGTTGGAGACAAGGTAGCCGGTGGTAGTTGGCTGGGTGAAGTGGACGAAAACTACCAGCCCCATAAGATCATGGTCCCTTTCACTTTTAAAGGTGAATATACTGTCAAGAGCCTGAAAGAAGCGGGACAATATATCATCAACGAGGTGATAGCTGTCTTGATGGACGAAACAGGTAAGGATGTAGAGGTGACAATGGTTCAACGTTGGCCGGTAAAACGAGCCATTACTTGTTATAAGGAAAAACCGCGTCCTTACAAGCTGCTTGAAACGGGTGTCCGTACGATCGATACGGTAAATCCGATCGTAGAAGGTGGTACGGGATTTATCCCCGGACCGTTCGGAACAGGAAAGACCGTGCTCCAGCACGCCATCTCCAAACAGGCGGAGGCCGATATCGTGATCATTGCCGCCTGCGGTGAACGTGCGAACGAAGTAGTGGAAATCTTTACCGAGTTTCCGGAACTGATCGACCCGCATACGGGTCGTAAGCTGATGGAGCGTACCATCATTATCGCCAATACGTCGAACATGCCAGTGGCTGCCCGTGAAGCATCCGTATATACGGCCATGACAATAGCCGAGTACTACAGGAGCATGGGATTGAAGGTGCTTTTGATGGCCGACTCGACTTCCCGTTGGGCACAGGCTTTGCGCGAGATGTCCAACCGCCTGGAAGAACTTCCCGGGCCAGACGCGTTCCCGATGGACTTGTCCGCGATTGTGGCTAACTTCTATGCACGTGCCGGCTATGTACATTTGAATAATGGTGAAACGGGTTCCGTAACCTTCATCGGTACGGTATCGCCTGCCGGTGGTAACCTGAAAGAGCCTGTGACGGAAAATACGAAGAAGGTGGCCCGTTGTTTCTATGCTTTGGAACAGGAGCGTGCCGACCGTAAGCGTTATCCGGCCGTGAACCCGATCGATAGTTATTCCAAATATCTGGAATATCCCGAATTTCAGGAATATATTGCCAGACATATCTCACCGACCTGGATTGACAAGGTAAATGAAATCAAGACCCGTATGTTGCGTGGCAAGGAAATTTCCGAACAGATAAACATCCTCGGTGATGACGGCGTGCCTGTGGAATATCACGTGATTTTCTGGAAATCGGAACTGATCGACTTCGTGATCCTGCAACAGGATGCGTTCGACGCGATCGATGCGGTAACCCCTCTTGCGCGTCAGGAGTTCATGTTGGACAAGGTGGTGAAGATCTGCCATACCGAGTTCAAGTTCGACTCTTTCCTCGAAGTAATGGAATACTTTAAGAAGATGATCAATATCTTCAAGCAAATGAACTATTCCGAATATGAGAGCGAACAGTTCAAGAAGTTTAACGACCAACTTGACGCACTGCTTGCAGAGCGCGAAGATAAATAATAGAGCGTATGGCAACAAAAGCATTTCAAAAGATATATACAAAGATTACCCAGATTACAAAAGCTACCTGTTCGTTGAAAGCAACGGGAGTAGGGTATGACGAGTTGGCCTCTGTAGACGGCAAGCTGGCTCAGGTGGTAAAGATCATCGGTGACGAGGTGACCTTGCAGGTTTTCTCCGGTACGGAAGGTATCCGTACGAATGCCGAAGTCGTATTTATGGGAAAAGCTCCTTCGTTGAAGGTGGGCGACCAGTTGGCCGGCCGCTTCTTCAATGCGTATGGTGATCCGATCGATGGCGGTCCCGTGCCCGAGGGTAAAGATGTCGAAATCGGCGGCCCGTCGGTGAACCCGGTTCGCCGCCAGCAACCTTCCGAGTTGATCGCTACGGGTATAGCCGGTATTGACTTGAACAATACGTTGGTGACGGGGCAGAAGATCCCGTTCTTTGCCGACCCCGACCAGCCGTTCAATCAGGTAATGGCGATGGTTGCCTTGCGTGCCCAGTCTGATAAGATTATCCTGGGCGGCATGGGTATGACGAATGACGACTACCTGTTCTTTAAGAATACGTTTAGCAATGCCGGTGCGCTGGATCGTATCGTCAGCTTTATCAATACGACGGAAGACCCGTCTGTGGAGCGTATTTTGATTCCGGATATGGCATTGTGTGCGGCTGAATATTTTGCCGTGCAGAAGAACGAAAAAGTGTTGGTGCTGCTCACCGATATGACCAACTACGCAGATGCTTTGGCAATCGTGTCCAACCGTATGGATCAGATCCCGTCGAAGGACTCTATGCCTGGTTCCCTGTATTCCGATTTGGCAAAAATTTACGAGAAAGCCGTTCAGTTCCCGGCCGGCGGTTCGATCACGATTATTGCCGTGACGACTCTGTCCGGTGGTGACATCACGCATGCCGTCCCTGATAATACGGGGTATATCACCGAAGGGCAGTTGTACTTGCGTAAGGATAGTGATGTCGGTAAGGTAATCGTCGACCCGTTCCGAAGCCTATCCCGTCTGAAACAGTTGGTAACCGGAAAGAAGACACGCGAAGACCATCCGCAGGTGATGAATGCCGCCGTCCGTTTGTATGCCGATGCCGCCAATGCGAAGACGAAGATGGAGAACGGTTTCGACCTGACGGACTACGACAACCGTACGTTGGCTTTCGCAAAGGACTATTCCGAAAAGCTATTGGCTATTGATGTCAACCTCGATACCACCGAAATGCTCGATGTGGCATGGGGCTTGTTCGGCGAATATTTCGAACCGGCCGAAGTAAACATCAAACAGGTATTGGTCGATAAATACTGGAAGAAATAAAAGATTTCTGATTCATAATTCTGATTTATCATTGACTCATGAATTATGAATCAGAAATCATAAATGTATAGAAAATGGCAATAAAGTTTCAATATAATAAGACCTCTCTTCAGCAATTGGAAAAGCAACTGAAGATGCGTGAACGTTCCCTGCCGACGATCAAGAGCAAGGAGAGCGCCCTGCGTATCGAAGTGAAGCGGACCAAAGATGAAGTGACGAAATTGGAACTTCAGCTTGAACAGGAAATACAGAGTTATGAAAACATGGTGGCTTTGTGGAACGAGTTCAATTCCGAACTGATTGCGGTACGGGATGTTTCTCTTTCCGCCAAAAAGATAGCCGGCGTGGTGGTCCCTGTGTTGGACGAGATCGAATTCGAGATCGGCCGTTACAGCCTGTTCAATGCCCCAGCCTGGTTTACCGACGGTATCGAGCTATTGAAGAAGTTGGCGCGTACCGGTATCGAGGCTGAGTTTTCGGGTATGAAGTTGGAGTTGTTGGAGCATGCTCGGAAGAAAACCACTCAGAAAGTGAACCTTTTTGAGAAGGTGCAGATCCCGGGTTATAAGGATGCGATCCGCAAAGTGAAACGATTCATGGAAGACGAGGAAAGTCTCTCCAAATCATCACAGAAGATCATGCGGGCTAATCAGGAAAAGCGTAAAGCGAAAGAAGAAAAAGAGGAGGCTGAAATATGATAATAAAGATGAACAAATATGCCTTTATGGTATATCATAGAGAATATGACGCGTTCCTCATGACTCTCCGCGAATTAGGGGTTGTGCATGTAAAGGAGACGAACTCGATTCTGGATAATGCAGAACTACAGGCTTTGCTGGCCGAACGCAAACGGGTGGGCATGGCAATCCGCTATTGCAAGAACTTGAATTCCCTGGCGAAAGGAGTGGCCCTTGCTCCGGCGCGTGGGCTGACGAAAGCCGAAGGATTGAAACTGGTAGGCAAGCTGGAAGAAATGCAAGAAAAACGGGTTCAGTTGCAGGCGGCGAAAGTTTCGTTGGAGAAGGATATCGCTTATATGGATATCTGGGGAGAGTTCAGCTATGCGAATATCAGGCGGTTGAAAAAGGCGGGTTTCGACGTGACGTTCTTCAGTTGTCCGACTTCCAAATACGAACCCGAATGGGGAGAAAAGTACAATGCTTTTCTGGTCAATAATTTCCAGTCGGTTACCTATTTTGTGACGATAACCAAGACGGGAACGGTAATTGATATCGATGCCGAACGTCCGAAAATGCCTGATCGGGGATTGGCAAAACTTCATTTAGCGATGGAGCAATTGCAGGATAATATCAAGGCATTGAACAATCAATTGGGGGAGTATGCGGCCAAGCAATACAATACGTTGGTCGAGTTGGAAAAGAATATTCAAAACGAGTACAATCTCTCCAATACGCTGGTGCAGACAGATCGCGAAGCCGGTGATAAGCTGATGTTGCTGGAAGGTTTCGTTCCGGCAGAAGAGGCCCCGGCTATGGAAGCCGCCCTTGAAAAAGACGGCTACTATTTCCAAGAGTTGGATATACAGGATGGGGATCGGGTTCCAATCAAGCTGAAAAATAATAAGTTCAGCCGGTTGTACGAACCGATCACCAGGATGTTCTCCTTGCCGAACTACGCAGAGTTCGACCCTACACCTCTTTTCGCCCCCTTTTTCATGCTTTTCTTCGGACTTTGTTTCGGTGACGGGGGGTATGGTTTATTGGTGTTGTTGGCTTGTACGTTCTTCAAGCGGAAGGTCAATCCGGACTTTAAGCCTTTCCTGACCTTGTTCCAGTACTTGGGCTTGGCAGCGATAATCGTCGGCACATGCACAGGTTCTTTTTTTGGTATCGCATTGGCTGATGTTCCGGCATTTTCGAAGGTGAAAGATTATTTTGTGAGTAGTGATAATCTGATGACTTTCTCGATCGTTATCGGTTTGGTTCAGATTATCTTCGGAAAGACGATTGCCGCTTTTAAGATGAAGGCGCAGAAGGGAGTCAAATATAGTATCGCTCCGTTTGCCTGGGTTTTTGTCATTACGGCTTTGGCACTGGCGTTCGGACTTCCGATGCTGAATTTGCAATTGCCCGAAACCGTCAAAACGGTCTTTATCGGTATTGCGGTTGTCGGCTTGGTTGTCGCCTTCTTGTATAACTCGCCGGGAAAGAACATTTTCCTGAATGTCGGTACGGGGCTTTGGAATACTTACAACATGGCTTCCGGGTTGCTTGGCGACACGTTGTCGTATATCCGTTTGTTTGCGATCGGTCTGACTGGCGCGATTTTAGGAGGCGTCTTCAACCAGTTGGCTGTTGATATGACGGAAGGCATGAATGTCGTTGTACGTGCGATCTGTATGTTGCTGATCTTGCTGGTCGGGCATGCGATCAACATCGGGCTTTGTACGATCAGTTCGCTTGTCCATCCGTTGCGTCTTATCTTTGTCGAATATTATAAAAATGCCGAATTTGAAGGAGGAGGTAAGGAATACCGGCCTTTTAAGAAAGCATAAGTAGACGAAGTATGTTTTCCATTTATTAAAGAGTAAATTAAACAATAACAAAAAAATAAATTAAAACAATTATCATTATGGAACCAATTTTATTAGCTTATTTGGGTATCGCGTTGATGACAGGTCTGACTTTCATCGGTAGTAGTTATGGAGTGACGATTGCGGGTAATGCCGTTGTCGGGGCTATGAAGAAGAATCCCGATGCACTGGGTACTTATATCGCGTTGAGCGCGTTGCCTTCTTCTCAGGGATTGTATGGATTCGTGGGCTATTTCATGATGCAGAAGTTTCTGGTCGATAGCATTACGATGCTGAATGCGACTGCTATCTTCGGTGCAGGTCTGGTTTTAGGTTTTGCCGGTTTGTTCTCTTCCATCCGTCAGGCAGAAGTTTGTGCGAACGGTATCGCTGGTGTCGGAGCCGGCCACAATGTGTTTGGTGCTACTATGGTGATGGCCGTGTTCCCCGAATTGTATGCGATCTTGGCTTTGCTGGTTGTGATCCTGATCGGCGGTACTCTTCCGGTATAATCGGATAAGAGAAACGATAGGGGGTGTGTGTCAAAATTCGTTTGTGTCATGCCGGACTTGATCCTGCATCTCATTTTAATGGCTGTAAAACCAGTGTAGTATGAGATTGCAGGCCAAGTCCGCAAGGAAACGCTAAATGAGAATTGGTAATTTTGACATTCATCCCTTTTTTTATGTGACCGTTGGATGTAAAATGATGATTTTACAAAAAAACTTATATATAAAAACAACATCAAATGAAAAAACAACTACTATTCATGATGCTTTGTGCCGGAATGTTATGTGGTACGCAAGCGCAAGGACAGGGGACGGAACGCTTGGCGGGGTATGTTCAGGCGGAACGTTTCACACAGGAGAAATTGAACACGATGCTATTCTCTACATCTGTCGATCCGCATTGGTTTCGGAAGGGCAACTGTTTCTGGTACGAATATAAGACCGGCAACGGCAGAGCATGGTATGTCGTAGACCCGGTGGCAAAGACGAAGCGTCCGCTTTTTGATCTCGATGATATTGCCGCACAGATAACCGAGATTGTCAAAGACCCGTTCACTGCCCAGCAACTCCCCATCCAGAAACTTGAAGCGGGGGAGGACGGACGTACTTTTACTTTTCAGATCACTTCTTCGCAAGATGCCAAGAAAGACAGTACCGACAAGGGGAAAAGACCGAAGAAAGAAATCTTCTTTTTCTCTTACGACTATCTTACACGTAAGTTGTCCTGGCTCAAGGACAAGAAGAAAGAGACGGACTATCCTGCCTGGGCATCTTTTTCGCCCGATGGCAAGACGGTCGTTTATGCAAAAGATCTGAACCTCTATCGGATGTCACGCGAAGACTACGAAAAGTTGAAGAAAGACGACAAGGACAGTACGGTCACGGACATACAGCTTACGACCTTCGGCGTGAAGGACTTTGGTTTTGGTCAGCCTTATAGCCTGCTAAACACTGACACGCTTTGCAACGGTAAGCGGAAGGGCGTATGGGGGATCGTCTGGTCGCCGGATTCCCGCTATTTCGCCGTGACGCTCGACGATGCGCGTGCCGTGAAAGACCTTTGGGTGATCAACTCCATGGCTTCGCCCCGTCCGACATTGGAAACCTATAAATACCAGATGCCCGGTGAGAAGGAAGCACCTGTCGAACATCTGTTCCTGTTCGATATGAGCAATAACAGTTATAAGGAAATCCGCACGTCCGCATTCAAAGACCAGACGTTGCGCCTGGCACGCCGACCGTGGAGGCAGAAAGACCGTGGCCGGAAAGAGATGGCGAGTGTCTGGCTAGGTGACAACGATCGTTTCTTCGTCACCCGTTCGAGCCGCGACCTGCACCGTATCGACATCTGTTCGTATACGGTCGGCCAGGATTCGATCCGCCCGATTATCGAAGAACGTATGAACACCTATCAGGAAGTCCGCCCGTTGGCAACCGTCGGTGATGGCAAGGAACTGATCCAGTGGAGCGAACGCGACGGCTGGGCGCATCTGTATCTCTATGACGGCGACGGTAACCTGAAGAATCGTATCACATGCGGTCCTTGGCATGTAGACCAGATCGTGAAGGTGGACGAAGCCAAACGTGTCGTTTATTTCCTGGCTAACGGCAAAGAAAAAGAAGAAAATCCCTACTACGAACACCTGTACCGTGTGGGGCTTGATGGAAACGGTCTGCAACAGGTCACTCCGGGCGATTATTTCCACACGGTCAGCATGGATGACGACGCTGCTTTTGTGGTCAATAATTATTCGCGTGTGAACACGATTCCGCGTACGGATCTGATGGACGCCAGCGGCCGCAAGCTGATGACGCTCGAAGAAAGCGACTTCTCGCAATTGTTGGCTGCCGGCTACCGGTTCCCCGAACCTTTCAAGGTGAAGGCGGCGGACGGTGTGACGGATCTCTACGGCGTGATGTATAAGCCGTTCAATTTCGATTCGACAGCCGTTTATCCGATCATCGATTATGTATATCCGGGCCCGCAGGTCGAAGCAACCGTTTATCCGTTCAGCCGCATGAGCGTGCGTACGGACCGTCTGGCACAGGCCGGCTTCGTCGTGATCACGGTCGGAAACCGCGGCGGCCATCCGAGCCGTTCGAAATGGTATCATAACTTCGGCTATGGCAACTTGCGCGATTACGGGTTGGCAGATCAGAAGGCGGCTATCGAGCAATTGGCCAACCGCTATTCATTCATCGACATCAACCGCGTCGGCATCCACGGCCATTCGGGTGGGGGATTTATGTCTACGGCGGCTATCCTGCAATATCCCGACTTCTTCAAGGCTGCCGTTTCGTGTGCCGGAAACCATGACAACCGCATTTACAACCGCTGGTGGAGCGAGACGCATCACGGAGTGAAAGAGGTGGTCAGTGAAAAGGGCGACACGACTTTCGTCTACAACATCAAGACGAACGAAGAGATCGCGGGCCGTCTGAAGGGTCACCTGATGCTTGTACACGGAGACATCGATAACAACGTCCATCCGGGCAATACCTTGCGTGTGGCAGATGCTCTGATCCGTGCAGGCAAACGTTTTGACATGTTGCTCCTTCCGCAGCAACGCCACGGATTCGGCGATATGGACGAATATTTCTACTGGCGTATGGTCGACTACTTCTCCCATAATTTGCTGGGCGAGCAGGAAACCTCGGTGGATATTCCGAAACGGTAAAACCCGGAGAGAGAGGGGGAAACTGAAAAAGCAAAGGGGATGGTCTTCACAGATCAGTCCCCTTTTTTATTCACATTAAAAATAATCAAAATGAAAAAAACTACCATATACTATAATTCTCCGGGTCGTTCCTCATTGTCGCCCTGTCCGCCCTTGTCCTTGTTGGCGGAGGCGATGCCTTTGCGCAGGTTGTAGGCGGCACGCGTTTCGCTGATCAACTGGTTGAGTCGGGTGATAAAAAGAGAGGCCTCGTCCGAAGGAAAAGCAACGCTGTAAGCAAAGATCGTAGTGGAAATGTAATCATACTGCAAATTGAGACGTCCACGGATCTCTTTTGCGGTTTCGGTCTGGTTGACTGCCCGTTCATTTGTTTTGTTGTTAGACAATTCTTCAAATTCATTGTTGACCTCACGCAGTTCCGAAACGATTTCGTCGAGATGGAGAAGTGTTACTTTTAATTTATTGTCCGGTTTATCGAGGTCGTAAAGCATGCCTTTGATTTGTGCCGTTTCCTGCTGCAACGGGATGTTCTGTATGCCGCGGTACGGCTTCAATATGTTATACAAGCTGATGGAAGCCTGTCCGTATGAGGGGTTCGGGCTTTTACGTCCGGTGGATACCGTACTGATGATGAACGAAACGAGCGGATCGCGACGTTTGTCGAGGTCGAGCAGCAGAGCCGTGTTGTCGTTTATGCGCGACTCGTTGACGACATCTGTCAGAAGGAGCATGTCTGCATTGAAAGCAGCCTTGTCTTCGTCGGTGATCCCGACAAATTCGGATGTTGTCTCTTCTTCACTCAAGATGCTGAGTTCTTCGGGACGTTCTTCTTTTGCTCTGCTTGGGATCAGTTTGAAGAAGCGTTCCATAAAATTCTTATGTTCGGCATTATTCAAATGAGGAAGGTCCAAATTCTGAATTTTGATAATGTTTTTTCTCATTATATATGTTTTAAGATTGATTTGTCTTATATGAGGGCTAAAGGTCGGAAATAAAGTTCAGATATTTGCATTATGCTTGTTTTATTTTGAATGCGTGGCCATAAAACTTTAAAAATGCAAAAGCGCGGCCGCTTTTACACCTTGAAAGCCTTAAAAGTCCGGGAGCGTTGCCGCTTTCACGCTTTTATGGTTTTAAAAATGCAAAAGCGTCAACGCTTTTTGGCTTTTGGTCTTTTCAAAGTGGAAAAGCGTAACCGCTTTTTGGTTTTCATAGTCTTAAAAGTGTGAAAGCGACTGCGCTTTTGCATTTTTGGAGTTTTTCAGCACTACTGTCACTAAAAAAAATAGTTCATAAACTAACCCAAATAGTTTGCGAACTAAATATTTTAGTTACATTTGTCCCGAACAAACAAGATATCATGAAACGACTAACTGCAAGAGAAGAAGAAATCATGGGCTATTTCTGGACGGAAGGCCCATTGTTCGTCAAACAATTGCTCGAATTTTATGACGAGCCGAGGCCCCATTTCAATACCCTTTCCACGATCGTGCGCGGGTTGGAGGAAAAAGGTTTCCTCACGCATACTGCATACGGCAACACCTATCAATATTATGCCGCCGTGACGGAAGCCGACTATAGCCGGGGCACGTTGAAGAACGTCATTGCCAAATATTTTAACAACTCCTACCTCGGCGTCATCTCTTCGCTGGTGAAGGAGGAGGAGATTTCGGTGGACGAGCTGAAAGAACTTATCGAGGCGATTGACAAGGGGGAACCGTCAACCAAATAGTCGTGCAGGATGGGAACATTTATAGTCTTCATACTGAAATCGACCTGCTGCCTGGCAGTGTTCTACCTGTTCTACCGGCTGCTTCTGAGCCGGGACACGTTCCACCGCTTCAACCGGATGGCGCTGCTTGGCGTGATCGCTTTTTCCATCGCGATACCCTTTGTCCGGATGGTGGCGGACGGGCCGGCCGGGGTGCAGCCTGCGATGCCGGATGCCGGTCAACTGCTACAGATGCCGGGGATGTCTGTCCCGGAGACGGCGGACGGGGGCAACCTCTCTTCCTGGTTGGCTGCCTTGCTGGCGGTGTATGCCTGCGGATGCCTCTTTTTTGCAGGGCGGTTCCTGTATTCCATCAGCCAGATCGTGCGCCTGATCCGTTCGGGCGAGATGGCCGGCCTCGAAGGAGGGATGCGGCTTGTCGTGGTGGAGCAGACGGTCCCGCCGTTCAGTTGGATGAAATATATCGTCGTCTCGCGGATCGATATGGAGGAGAGCGGGGCGGAGATCCTGGCGCATGAGCAGGCGCATGTCAGGGCTTGCCATTCGCTGGACATGTGGCTCGCCGGGTGTTGTGTCATCCTGCATTGGTTTAATCCCGCCGCCTGGCTTTTGAAACAGGAGTTGCAGAACGTGCACGAGTACGAGGCGGACGAGAACGTGATCGCGCATGGCGTCGACGCCAGGCATTACCAGTTATTATTAATCAAGAAAGCGGTCGGCACGCAGCGTTTCACCTCTATGGCCAATAGCTTTGGCCACGGTAAACTTAAAAAGCGGATTACCATGATGTTAAAACAAAAATCGAATCCCTGGAGCCGTCTGAAATACCTCTATGTGCTCCCGCTTACGGCCGTTACGCTTGCCGCTTTCGCCCGTCCTGACATTTCCTGCGGGTTGGAAAAGATTGCCGAGGCGCAACTTGCCGAACCTTTCGCGTCCGGGCAGGAAGCACGCGAAGATGCAAAGCAGGCACGCAAGGATAGGCGGAAAGTCGAAATGGCTGTTTCCAAGGAGCCGCGTGAAGACGTGTCGGTTGTCGGTTACGGTCCCATGAAGCGGCAGGATGGAAAAGTGTCCGATATTGTGAAACGGGACACGCTGTTCCGGAGCACTCTGGATTTCAAATCGAATATGAAGTCTGTCCGGGGCGTCCGCTATGTCCAGCCGGACCCGCTTGTCGTACTTGACGGTGTCGAATACACAGGTGGGATAGATAAGATCAACGCTAACGAGATCGAATCGATATCAGTCCTGAAAGATAAGGGCGCCGTCGAACTGTACGGGGAAAAAGCGGCAGGCGGCGTGATCCTGATCACAACGAAAAAATCATCTTTTAAAGCAAAATAATGAATCGTATGAAAAATCATGTGTTTGCAGCGGCGGCGTGCCTTCTTCTTGCCGCTTGCAGTGGAAACGAGACGAAGGTGGCGAAGCTGGAAGTGATCCCTGTGGGGGCGGCTTTCGAGCGGCAGGCGGAGCTGAAGGCTTCCGACTGTTTCAAAAAAATACGGTATGTCGCGTTGGAGACGACGGACAGTTGCCTGGTCGGCGAGGGGGCGCATGCTTCGATCCTGAAGGATTGGATCGTGGTGGTTTCCGGACGGAGCCGCTGCCAGTTGTTTGACAAAAAGACAGGCCGTTTCATCCGTACGATAGGGCATGTGGGCGAAGATCCCGAAGGCTATTCGAATGCCTACGGGGGGTGGCTGAATCCGCATACCGACCGGCTTTATTTCCCCGGCTGGAATAAGAAACAGGTCGCTTACCGGGCGGACGGCAGCTTCGATTCGGTCTGGACGCCTGCCATTGTTCCCGGCGATTTTCCGATGGCTACCGCGTTTGATTATTTCGATGCAGGCATCATCGCCGGTTATTATTCGGCTTCCGACAGCGTACCCGCACGGCTCGTCTTGTTCCGTGGGGACGAGATCGTCCGCGAACAATTCTTGCCGATGGATATCCGGGGCGAAAAAGCGGTCACACCGGACGAGATAGCTGCTATTTCCGTCTGGAAAGATGGAGGGGGCGGGATGCTTGTCATCAAATATAAGAACGAAAAATCGTCTCTTACCTCGCTTGGCAATAGTTGCTTCTGGCATAAAGGCGACGAGATGTTTTTCCACCAGGCGTATAACGACACGCTTTATCGGGTTTCGGCGGATAAGGGGTTGCAGCCTGTACGCATGCTCGATCCCGGCATCTATGGCTGGCCTTACAACGAGCGTTTCGAGGATAAGAAAGACGCTATCTACCCGACAGCATTCATGGAGAACGAGGATGTGATCCTGTTCCGTTTTGTGACAAATGTCTATAACGACAAACGTAAGACCTATAATGCCTTGTACCGGAAGTCGGACGGCACGGTCAAAATCTGTCCTTTCGACGATAAGATAACCGACGATATGAACGGCTTCCTCCCGTTGCAACCGGGAGCTATCTCTGCCTCCGGTGAGTTTACAACCATCCTTCCGGCCGAAGACGTCATCTCCTGGTTTGAAGAGAATGCCGCCAAAACGGATATCCCTGCCGAAGTCGCCGCTCTGAAAAGGGTCGGTGAGGAGGATAATCCGGTGGTTGCGATCATGGAGTAGCCCGGACGGTTAAGCCTTGATCTTTTGGTTACTTTTGGATCAAGCCAAAAGTAACTATCTTTACTGGCTCAAACAAAAACATCATATTATGGAAAACTTTAAAGTCGGAATTATCGGAGCCGGGCATATCGCCCGCAAGATGGCGCATACGTTGCGCGATATGGAAGGTGTCGAACCGTATGCGGTGGCTTCCCGTAATCTGGAAAATGCCGAAGGGTTCGCACGTGAATGGGGCTTTACCCGGGCTTACGGATCGTATGAAGAGCTGGCGGATGATCCCGAAGTGCAGTTGATCTACATCGCCACCCCGCATTCCCACCATTTTGAGCAGGCCCGAATGTGCCTTGAGAAGGGCAAACCGGTCTTATGTGAAAAAGCATTCACCGCCAATGCTGATCAGGCGGAAGCGTTGATACGTTTGTCAAAGGAGAAGCAGGTGTTTCTGACCGAAGCGATCTGGACACGTTATATGCCTTTTTCCCAGACGCTCCGTGAGTTGGTAGACGGCGGAATGATCGGACGTGTGATGATGTTGACGGCCAATATCGGTTATCCGATTGCCGAGAAGGAGCGCATCGCCAAACCGGAACTTTGTGGTGGTGCTTTATTGGATATTGGGGTTTATCCGATCAATTTTGCAAGGATGATTTTCGGTTCGGAGATTACAGGTATTACTTCTGCTTGCGTGAAAGGGGAGACGGGAGTGGATTTGCAGAACAGCATTACTTTTGTGTATAGGAACCACCGGATGGCCGTTTTGCAAATGACCGCTTTTTGTGCGAACGACCGGCAGGGTGTAATATCGGGGGATAAAGGGTATATAATTGTCGACAATATCAACAACCCGCAGCAGGCAATCGTCTATTCGACCAACCACGAGGAAGTGGCTCGCTATGCCTGTCCGCCGCAGATAACGGGTTTCGAGTATCAAGTGCAGGCATCCATCAACGCAATCCGTGAGGGAAAGATCGAAACGCCTTATATGCCGCATGCCGAAACTTTGCATATCATGCAGATGCTGGATGACCTCCGTTTCGAATGGGGGGTGCGTTTCCCGATGGACTGAGCAATAGATAGTTGACAATTGACAATTAGTTGCAAGAACATTTAATTGTCAATTGTCAATTTTTCATTGTCAATTAATCTCGTGGATACGGATATTTGTTTGTCCTGCATTATGCAGTTCCAGAACCTTTATATTTTGTAATGATTCCTTTTTCAATTTGATGTAATTTGCCGGGCCGGAATAAAGCACCTGTTTCACTTTTCCTTTCAATGGTGTGCCTTCCACTATGACTTGGCTGCAAGTAGAGCCTGACAAATATAGTTCGAGTGAGCTGTCCTTGTTTTCCCTATTGATCGTGATACGTGAACCGGCAGCCAAAGTGTTGACAGATTCCAGATTCTTGTCATACATCAGGCGGACAGGATCGATGGAGGTATCCTCTTTCGTTGTCACGGCAAATTCGTACAGATAGATTTGCATCTGTTTGTCTGTTGCATTCCGCATACGGATATAACGTGTTTCGGGAGCGATTTTTTCCAACTTGAAGCGGGCTTGGCCGGTGGGAATATCGGTTATAGCTGTCCATTGATTTCCATCGGCAGACCATTCGAATACCCGTCCGTTGTTTTCGCTCTTCGGCAGGTTGAAGTTGAAAGAAATAGCCTCTTTCTGCAATTCCCAGGTAAGGCCGAAGGATTGTCCCGGCTCTATGCGAAGCACTTCGTTTAGGCGGTTGTATCCGATCTGGTCTTTACCCTCCTTCAACGGCTGATATTTCAACTGTTCGATATCTGTCAGGATAGAGGCCTTGCTCATCCGGGTGGCGGTGGCAGTTGCTTGGTCGGCGAACAGCAGGTTGCTCTCTACACCTGAATGTATCTCTTGTATGAACGGAGTCAGGATGCGCGAACCTACTTTTACGCCTTTTTGATACGGATTCTGATTGTAGGTCCGGTCGATTGTGCGCATACTGTCAAGCAATGATGTGAGCGACAGATATGATTGCCAGGTGGCGGCACGATCCTCACCTTGTCCGGCTTCGGCGGTACGGATAGCTGCTTGTCCGGCTTTACCTAACAGGTGGAATTGGATCAGCCACGGTTTGATTTCGTCTATCAGTGCCTTGTTGCGGCTTGTTTCGATGGCAGCCGGAGCGGATGTGATCTCGGCAAACAACCGGTTCATCTGATCGGCGGCATCCGCATTATAGTTGTGCTGACGGAAGTCATTCAGGAAAGCTCCGGCATAACCGGCATTGCGTACGGATTCGTCGCGGCGGTAGCGATGGCCGTTAGGACCCGGATCGCAGTTATTCTCGCAGAACGTACGGAATGCTTCAGGGGCTTCCGGCAAAACGTAGCGGCAAGCTTCCACGAAATCGTTTTCGGGGTTATAGGCTTTCATGTTCCATGCATAATCGGCAACTCCGTAAAGGGCCACTTTGGAAGCCTCTGCCCGTTCCATTGGGTTGGCGACGAAACCGGACATGGCATGTACCGCATTCGGATCGAGTCCATACGACGGTCCCATTAGCAGATGGTCACGGCAGTAGTCGCTTACAGGGAAATTCCACCAGACATACGACGGGCGTTGGATGCGTTTGTTTACCCATTCCTGTCCTTCGAGTGTGATGTCGTGAATCACGCTGTTACCGGTCCACATCACATGGATTGCCGGGTCGAGCGTTTTGCCCAGCACATCCAGATAGTCGGTTCCCGCCCATGCACGGTTATATTCGGTTGGGCACATGATCAGAGGGCTAACGCCGTCTTTCTTCTCGATAAATTCCTTTTGCAGGAAGTTAAGCAGGTCGGCTTGTTTGTCTGCTTTGGCTCCTTCACCGGAAATATCGTCGAAGAAGACTGCGAAAGAACGGACTCCCAAATCGTACATCATTCCGAACTTGTTCAGCACGTTCATTCGGTCTTCGTCCGTCCATTTGATGTCCAGTCCGGGATGGATCGCCCAGACGAAATCCACCTTGTTGGCAGCGGCTTCCTTTACCAAGTCCTTGATCTGTGCCGCTTCCTTTTCCGGATAGGGCTTGCGCCAGTTCGGCGAGCTATGAAAAGGATCGTCTTTGGGACCATAGATATAAGTGTTCATCTTCATCTTGCCGTAGAAGCAAAGCTGTTCGATGCGGTCGGCATGGCTCCAAGGGTCGCCGTAAAAACCTTCGACGGTTCCACGGTAGGCGATATCGGGATAGTCTTTGATAACGCCGATAGGAAGTGTCGTGTTACCTTGCCCGTCGGTTTGAGTCAATTGTTGCAGTGTCTGCGCAGCGTAAAAAAGACCTCGGCTGTCGGGGGATTCGATACTGATTCCTTTTGGCGTGATGGTTAATAGATAGGCTCCTGAACGTTTCAGTTCTGATGCCTGGTCTTTCATCAAAGTGATTTTGAGCGGCAGCGCTTCGGGATTGTCAGTCATCGACAAAGTTTGTTTGATTAGTCGCATGGCATCTTCATCCGGATTTTTTATGCCGGTAAGGGTAAAACCATGAGGCGATTTTAACCGGTTGGTCGACAGTGTGATTTCCTGCGGCTGCGGATGGACGGCCGGCAGGGGATTTTGTGCTTGCAGGACACTTCCTAAAAGAAGGGCGGCAGTTAGATTTAGCAATTTCATATTTGAACTATTTTAGATGTTTGATTTTTTATCTGTTACTATTGGTTTGATCCGAAATTGCCTTTATCGTACCGAAAACAATAGCGTCTTTCCATTTACGTCACTCCATTCTGTCAGAAGCAGGCGTAACTCCTTGTATTCGGCAAGTGTATAAAGTTGCTTGTTCAGTTTCAGGCTGCGGGTGACAGTTGCCGTACGTCCGTTTTTCTTGACGGTGATGGTCAGGCTGCCAGCGGTATTACGGATGGTCTTGTCAGTTTCCGGTGTACGCAGTTTTATGTTTTCAGGACATTCGATCGTGTACGTATAAACTTCGCTGACAGGGTGCGGGAGTAGCAGGTTCTCTTTTCGTTGGCTGTTCAGATAACCGTATGGTTGATGGGAAATGCCGTATTTGGCGTCCGGCAGTGAGATCGTTGCATATCCGTTTTTTACGTTTAAAGGAGCAGTTTGGTTGTTTTCGCTGTTACCCGTCGTGAAATAAGGCATCAACGCTTTACCGATAGATTCTTTTATGGATGTCGTCATTTTTTCATCTTTGAAACTAATTGCGATGTCACTCTTGATTTGGAAATCCTGTGGAACGGCAATGGCTACAGGTTTTCCCGTTTGCAGGCTGAAAAGGGGAGTTCGGTCGAAGTTTCCCGTTTGCGGGCGGCGGGTGGAAGTGGGAGAGAATAGGAATAATTCATCATTCACCATACAGGATACGAGTATCTGGTCGACTGCTTCCAGCGCCAATCCTTTGTCTGCATGAACTTGGTAAGTTACCATCGGCTCGGCTTTGAAACCGGCTCCATTCAACAGGCCTGCAAGCAAGTTGGCTTTTTCGGCTTCTGTTCCGTAAGCGCTGCTCGTGACAACATCGGCGGGGCGGAGGCGATAGCCGGTTTCGTTTAGTGTCAGGCTGTTGTTGGCAATATGATTGCTCGTGTAATTGAGGATTGCTTCCAGTTTGTCTTCGTCTTTGTCTTTTCCTTCGATCAGGCTCTCTGCCAGAGTCGCGAGTTGTGGATCGCCGGATGGATTGAACTGTTTCAGCAGGGTTGCCAATGCTTCTCCCTCGGATACATAAGTCGTGGCGGCGAGAAAAGGAACGTCACCATTCCGGACAGAGACAAACGGGGCGCGGGAAGAAGCCGGCAGGTTATGCAATGTCCAGCTTGTCGTACGGGTTCCGCCGGATTGTTTGACGGATGCTTTAGCCGGATTGTTTGTCAACGTGTAGGCAAGTTCTTTGGTTTCGGGCGTTATGATCGTCAGGGTGTATTCCTTGACGGGAGAGGATTGGAGCAGTTCTTCGAAAATGTCCACCTCCGGCAGATATCCCGGTTTGGATGTGACTGTATAGTCGAGGTAGATAGTCGCCCCCAATTCCAGGCCTGTATGGACGACCACCATTTCTTTCAGGTGATTGTAAGCTGGGGCATCAGCCGCATTGCGGGGAAGGACTTCCACGAAAGCGTTGTCTGGTGTCTTGACAATCGTACCGTCTTTCTGTTTGGTATAAGACGAGTTGATCTTCAGTTCCTGATATTGCGGATTGTACACGATGAAACTTTCTCCGTATGTACCGTTCATGGCCGTGTGGGTGAAGAGTGTCAGTTCCATATCATAGCGGAACTCTTGGCTGCCGTCGGCATTGAGTGTCCAGGTCTTTGCCAGTTTTTTATATTCGGCTTCCGATGCTCCGAAGGCTGTAGTAGCCATTAGCAGCAGGCAAAGGAGGAAGGCGAGCTTATGTTTGTTTCGTATCATTTGATTTTTGATTTATGATTTTTGATTTATGAAGGGGGAGACCTTATCGTTTTATGACGATATAATCTCCAAATGATTTATGTGCATTCACGGCGTTACGGAACCCGTTCCAGTCGCCTGCCTCGTACACGCGTTTCTTCAACGCTAACTTTTGGTGCAGCACTACTTTGTTGCCGTCTTGGCGGAGGAAACCTTCGAAGTCGGCGGCGGAACTTTGCGCGCTGTCTTCTTTCCCGTCACCTGCTAACTTATAGCCTGCGGGGAGTTGGATCGTTTCGTCCAGTTCGACCAAGCGTGAGCAGGCATCCTTGAAACCATACCGGCGTTCTTCGAGGTCGGTGTTGATGCGCAGGTAGCTTTTTACCTGGTTGTAAAGGTTATTCATCACCATCGGTTTAAACAGCATTTCTCCTTCTCCGGGAAGGGCATAACCGGGTATTTCATAACGGAATGTCATCTTGATAGGGGCGGCTTGATAGTTCTTCGGGTCTTTGCCGTAATCCACGCTGATAAGACGTGCTTTGGGTGAGACGGCAAGGAGCTGGCTTTCCAGAGCGTTTTGCCACTGGGATTGCCAGCCGGTGGTGAAGATACGGCGGATGTTGCTGTCCGATTGCCCTTCGGCTGTGATCGTGAACTGTCCGGTCAGCGTGCCTTTGGCATCCAAACGGTTGTCGGCTTTGATGCGGACGTAATGATTTTCCGGTGCGGAAACCGGCGTGAGGCAGAGGTCGGACCCTTCGGGAACGCCCGGCAGGTAGTTCTGCTGTTGTTCGGCGCTGCTCCACAGTTCGCGGCAGAAGGGGACCCAAGTCGGATCGAGCGGCATATAGGTTCCGCTGGAAAGTTTCACGACGGCGACACAGTGGTTGAAATGGTCGGCGGGGATGCTTTCCACGCGGCTGCCTGCCATCGTCATGGCCGGATAGGCTTCGAAGCCAGCCATGCGCAGGAAAGCAATCAAGGTTCCGGCAATGTCCTTGCAGACGCCTGCCCGGTCCGTGTAGTTCATCTTCAGGTTATGCAGCGTGTAGCCTTCGCCTTTGCCCATCGAAATGCCGGAGTAGCGGATGTTGTCGGCAACCCAGTGGGTAAGGACGGCGATCTTCTCCATCTCCGTCTTTTTGCCTTTGATCAATTCGTCCACTTTCTTCTGGGCTTCGGGGATGGCGTCGAAACTGCCGTAGTCTTCATTCACCTTGTTGAACCAAAGGGATTTGTCCTGCCAGCGTGGTGTGCTGGACATCATCAGCTTAGGTGCGGCGTCGAAGAGGTCGACCATGTTTGGTTCGCGGCGGGTCGGCATGATGTCCGTGCTGACGAACGTATAGGCTTTCCGTCCGTCCTCGTAACGCATGGAAGAGGTGCATTCTCCTTGGTAGAACTGGAACTGCATCTCTTTCTCCATCGGGATGTTTACCTTATATACCTTGCGGACGGTCGGCTCGGTCGCCCAGAAAGGGACGATGTCGTAGAACTGTCCGCGCATGGGCGGGATGAAACGGGATTCGTCGTTGTCTGTACCGGCAGTCAGCAGGGCGTAGGTGAAACCTTTCTTGTCGATCTGGTAGTCGATGATATCGCCCGGATCGAGACGGCCAACTTCCATCATGATCTGCCGTGCTCCCCAGTAGATGGCACGGGCAGGAGCAGCGTAGTCTTGTTGTCGGGTGATGTCGAGGTTGATCACGTCGCCATTGGCTTTATAGATGGTGACGCGATGGAACTCGGCATGTGCCGTCAGCGGGTCGTAATCGTATTTGAGGATGCGATTGGCGACCGCTCCGCGTGTGTTCATGACTTTGACGATCTTGCAGACAGCGAAAGAGCCGGAGCCGGTAGGCTGCACGGTCACTGCGGTGCTGTCGAGCAGGTTTACACAGTCGTAGCCTGCATATAATTCCGGCTTTTGCAAAGTCGGATCGGGTGCGGTCCTGCAACTTTCACCACTTTGTCCGTAAGCGGGCAAAGTGGCAAGAATGGCGGAGGCGAAGATTGATAGATACTTCATAAAAAATATAGTGTTTTAAAATGTTTATTTTGTCACTTTCGATTTAATTCAAAAATTCCATTGCCAGTTTTCGACATGCTACCCGGTCGATTTTTCCGTTGTCGGTGAAGGGGATTGTTTCGACTTGGAGGATGTGTTTCGGACGCTGGTATTTGGGTAAGATTTCAACTATTTTTTCTTTCAATTCGGAAAGATAGTTGTTTTCCGGTAAGGAAAGAAACTGTTTCCCAATAAAGGAAGAGGCTGCCTCCTTAGCAGGGAAGCAGCCTCTTCCTGCGTTTATCAATAAAACCATCGCTTCTCCGAACTTTGGGTCCGGAACGGATGTTATGGCAAAGTTGGCAGAAATGACGGGACGTAAGGTTTCCTCTACGATCTCCGTTTGTATTTTTATGCCTCCGCTATTGATGATGTTGTCTTTCCTTCCCAAGATTCGGAAATGACCGTCTGGGAGCAGTTCGGCAACGTCGTTTGTGACGAGTGTCTCGTCTGCGACAAGCGGAGCGTTTATCACCAATGTATTGTCTGTCGAGAGAGATAGTTTGACAGACGGGAAAGGCGTGTAATAAGGAGATGCATTCGGTCCGTTCAATTGGCGTAGGGCGATATGTGAAACGGTTTCTGTCATTCCGTAGGTAGAGTAGGCACGGATAGGTAGTTCTTGTATCCGGGTTTCCAGTTCGCGGTCGATGGAGCCGCCGCCGATGATCAGGATATCGATTTGGCAGAGGCGTTCACGTTCTTCCGGTACTTGCAATGTGTTGTACACTTGCAACGGGATCATGGCGGCGAACCGGAGCGGCATGTCGATGTCTGCCATCGGATGTCCGGAAGGTTCGCGCACGATCAAGTCTAATCCTGCCACAAGTGACCGGACAACCATCATCTTCCCGGCAATGTACCGGATCGGCATGCAAAGGAGGGCCTTATCTCCCTGCTGTAACCCTAAATAATCGCAGGTAATACGGGCACTGTTTATCATCTGTTCCTTGCGGATCGTGATTCGTTTGGGTATACCGGTCGAACCGGAAGTCTGTACTTCCAAATAAGGAGAGGCAGACTTCCAGTCGTCTAAAAAAGTTTGTAAATCTTCTGATATTTTTGATATTGCCATAAATATAAGAATCTATAAACTATTTGGGGTTTGACCAAAGGCAATCTCCCATTACTACCAACGGCATGTCGATGTTGTTGGTGAAGAGACCACCGGTTCCCAACCCTTGCGGAAAAGGATTGTTGAAAGTCGCGCACCATTGAGCGATGGCGTTCAGGCCGACATTCGATTCCAATGCCGAAGTGATCCACCAGCCGATCTGTCGGTCTTCAGCTTCTTTTATCCATTCATTACAACCGTACAAACCACCATGAAGGGACGGTTTCAATATGATATATTGTGGATTGATGGAAGAAAGCAATTCCTGTTTCTTTTCCGGTGTATTGCAGCCGATCAGTTCTTCGTCAAGGGCGATGGGGACTGGGGAGGAAGCAGCTAACAGAGCCATGTTTTCCCACTGTCCGGCACGAATCGGCTGTTCAATTGAGTGCAGGTCCAATTCTGCGAGGCGGTTCAACTTTACCATGGCTTCGTCCGGCGAGAAAGCACCGTTGGCATCGACACGCAGTTCGATTTCATCGGACGAAAATTGTTCGCGGATGATACGAAGAATTTTCAATTCTTTATCGAAGTCAATGGCTCCGATCTTCAGTTTGATACAACGAAAGCCGGATTCGATCTTTTCAGCCACTTGTCTCAACATCTTCTCGTAGCTGTCCATCCAGATCAGGCCGTTGATGGGAATGCCCGTTTCACCACGCGAGAAAGGTGTGTCCCATATATTAAAACTATTGGCCTCGTAATGTAGAAGGGCTGTTTCCAAGCCGAACATAATAGAAGGATAGTCACGCAGTCCGTCTATATCGATTTTGCCTGTGTTGACGAAGTTATGGCAAGCGTTTGACAGTATTTTCTCATATTCGGGAACATCGTCGCAACTCAGGTTGGGCAGTGGAGCACATTCTCCGACTCCCCAGTGATCGGGATTGTCATTTGAAGTAAGAACGATAAACCAGCTTTTTCGTTCCGGATACGTTCCGCGTGAAGTGGTTACCGGTTTCTTGAAATACAGTACTCTGGGATAAATTTCGATTTTATAGTGCATAATTTATGTACTTTATTTAAGGAAATTTCGGATAATCTTCGAAACGCGGACGACGTTTTTCCAAGAAAGCCTTACCGCCTTCCTGTGCTTCGTCGGTCATGTAATATAGCATGGTGGCATCGCCTGCCAGTTCTTGGATTCCGGCTTGGCCGTCCAGTTCGGCATTGAGGCCGGCCTTGATCATGCGGAGGGCAAGCGGGCTGAGCAACATCATCTCTTCTGCCCAACTGACATATTCGTCTTCGAGTTGTTCCAAAGGTACGACCTTGTTCACAAGGCCCATGTCAAGTGCCTCCTGTGCATTGTATTTACGACAAAGAAACCAAATCTCACGCGCTTTTTTCTGGCCGACAATGCGGGCCAAATAGGAGGAACCGAACCCGGCGTCGAAACTTCCCACACGCGGGCCAGTCTGTCCGAATATCGCGTTTTCAGAAGCAATCGTCAGGTCGCAGACCACATGCAACACATGTCCGCCACCGATTGCAAAACCGTTTACGGCAGCAATCACCGGCTTCGGAATCGAGCGGATCTGTTTTTGTACATCGAGCACATTCAACCGTGCCACCCCATCTTTACCGATGTAGCCGCCATGGCCTTTCACATGCATGTCGCCTCCTGCACAGAAGGCCGTGTCTCCGGCTCCTGTCAGTACGACGACATTGATATCTGGCCGTTCGCGGCAGATATAGAGAGCATCGCTCATTTCCGTCGTTGTAGTCGGTGTGAAAGCGTTGCAATAACGTTCGCGGTTGATGGTGATGCGGGCGATCCCGTTGTAGAATTCGAACAGGATTTCTTCATATTCTTTGATGGTAGTCCATTCTCTTTTTGTTTCCATAAGATGAATTTATGATTGTTGGATTATAAGTTACTTTTTAATATCTTTCGTACCTTTTCTTTCAGATCTGGCGTCGGGACGGATTGCTGATCGGTGAAAGCAAGGACGAAATTTTCAGCTAAGATTTCTTCCGGATGAATGATGTATTGCGTGTTTTCGCCGATTTTCTTTTTAAAATCGCTAATCTTTTCCATCGGATAGACGATGGTTTTCCCGTTTTCCTGTTCGGGCTTCATCTGTTCGTTATATGGGACGAACCCGATGTTCATGTATTGAAAAAAAGAGCCTGTCGTGTATGGCCTATCTGCATAAAGAACCATTGCGCATTTTACCGGTTTCCCTTCAACGATGAAAGTGGCGTAACTGTCATAACGTCCTACATCGGGATTCGAAATGTGTATGTCCCACAGGTCTTTCGGATAGTCGAGTTCTTCATCTGTCACCGTGAATCCGATCGTCTCGTACATTTTTCTCTTAAAAGCCAAGCTATTGCGTGTTAGTACATGAAAGGTTTCGTGCAGCAGCAATTTCTGGTGGAAATCAGTTGGCAGATGTGTAAACAAGCGATCCGTAAGCGCGATCCAATTGCTGCGGGTATAACCGCCGGCTCCGCCTTCGTCGTTCAGGGTCGATTTGACTAACATGATTTCTTTGGGCAGTGGCAACTTGAACTGTTCCCGACGGATCGTATTGTTGATCGTTTCCGTCAAGTGTTGTATTTTTTCTTTTTCTTCATCCGTCCATTCTCGTAATTCTTGTATGGACATGGCTATCAGTTCTTCTTTCGTCCCTTCTGGATTTTGCAGGCGGGAAACGATGTCGAACGAACTTCGGTTGAGGATGTAGCTGTCTTCGGTAAGCATCAGTTTTTTTGCCTCTTCGAGAGTTGCCGGTCGGAAACAGATGGTGTCTGAATAGGTCGGTCGGTTGTCTTCCTGCGAAACTTCTTTTGCTTTATTTTGGCAATTCAAGAACAGGGTGAGGCTACAAATCGATAAAAGAATTTTGTTCATGGCATACTATTTTTTTAATTGGTGGTAATACTCTTTGAGTTGCCGTACATCTTCAGCCGCATCCGTGAATACCTCCATCAGCATTGGCCGGTTGTGTGGTGCGGACTGGGTGAAAATTGCCATTGCATCCGTCAATTCCTTGTCGTTATGGACGGGAAGGTAGAAGAATTCCCGCTCTTCGGCCCATCCTTTGGCGGAAGTTTTGTGCGTGGCTGTCACGAAACGGTGCGTTTTCTCTTCCATTTCCAGCTCGGGGAGTGTTTGGAATATTTCTCCGCCTCCGTTGTTGAGCAGCAATATACGCAGGTTACAACCGAAGTTGGTGTTCCAAAGTGCGTTCATGTCATAAAAGAAACTCAGGTCACCTAAAACCACGAAGTTCAGTTTGTCTGAACAGACGGAGTATCCGATGGCGGTCGAGAGAGAGCCTTCTATGCCACTTGTCCCCCGGTTGCAGCAGACTTCGACCTCTTCGGGAAGCATGTATAGTTGGGCGTAACGTACGGCGGAACTGTTTCCTAAATGTAAGGCGGCAGGTGTAGGCAGCGATTGAATCAATGCTCCGATGGCAGCCATTTCCGAATAGCCGAATTCCGGTTGTGGCAGGTCGCGGGTGTTGTTCTCCCAAATACGTGGGAAATCCGTTGTCCGGTTCTCCAGCAGGTAAGCGATCTTTTCGAGAAATTCGAACGGGTCCATCTCGATAACGGTTGTCAAGGAACCGTAAAGATCTGCGACTTTGCCGTCAAGCGAAACATGCCAGTGTTCGCGGGGTGGATGCTTACGGAGAAACTGTTTGAGGCGTTTCGACACGATATGTCCGCCGTACGTGATCAGCAGGTCGGGAACCATCTTCTCTAACTTTTCTTCCGGTAAGGCATAGAGGGCGGCATCGAAATTCTTTACCGGTATGCCGGGAACGATCCTGTTTCCCGTGTGCTCGGTAAGCCAAGCGAAATGCTTGTACAGCAGTTTGGCATATTTCTTTTCAAAGAGATAAATCAGGTTCATCTGTCCGGCAACGATCATGCGCCGATTGTATTTGTTCAGTCGTTCGATCAGTCCGGCATATTCACGGTCGTAGACGTTTAATCCCTGGTAGCGGGTGATGACGCGCACCTTCGGCAATTCTTCTGTGGTGAAACGGAACAGCGGTTCCGAGATCGGCACGTTGATATGCACCGGCCCTTTCCCATGATGGTTCAGTTCGAGCAGGGCTTCGTTGATGAGACGGTTGCAATGCCATTCGTCTTCGTCGGTATGTATCTCCGGCAGGTTGACGGATTTTTTGACAAGTGGACCGAAGACACTCGGTTGAGGAAGCGTCTGCCCGTCCATCTGTCCGATCCAGGCTCCGGGACGGTCTGCCGAGATCACGATCAACGGTACTTGCTGATAGAAGGCTTCCGATACGGCTGGATGGATGTTCAGCAACGCACTGCCCGATGTGCAGCAGACGGCCGCCGGGCTACCGCCATGTAATGCCAGACCGATAGCGAAAAAAGCCGCACTTCGTTCGTCCGTCACCGGATAACAGGAGAAGAACGGATGGTTGGCAATCGTATGTACGATAGGTGAATTGCGGCTGCCGGGACACAAAACGATTTTCTTGACGTTGTGCTCAATGAGCAGGGCTACAAGTTGCAGGATGTTTTTCTTATCTGAATACATAAAATATGTTTGTTTGCTTTCTCATGCGATCGTTTGATCGCTTTTTCTGCAAAGATAATATCTGTGGGGCAGAAAACAGGCACACAATATGTAATTTTCTTAGTTTATCCTCAGATATGAGCAATACTTGGCAAGCAGGTTTTCTAATGGAAGGTCGCCTTTCTCAAACCGCTCAGCATCAAGTGGAAAATTTTTTCGCACACTTGTGATTTACCCTTGTAGAGAGCTTTGATGTATTGATTTCCATTTTGTTGCTCGATACTGATTTCAGAAAACATGGACAGCATAATGCAGTTTGTTTTGCACGGTAGCGAAAAACATTTTTTTCACGGCAAGTTTTACTCCATGACTTTGAGTATTTGGACCGCCGCCATATCCGTGAGACCTCCCCGGTTAAGAAAATATAATCTTTCCGCCTTATGCCTGCTTGATTTACCTTCTCCGTTCCGTATAGCTACCGGGCACATTGGGGACTTTCACCCGTTAGATTATACCCATGCTGGGCGAACAAATAAAGGGAATGACTTTTTCAGCCACTCCCTTCTATTTCACTTTCTATCGAAAGATCCAATCCAGCCACTCTTGTCGGACATAAAACTGTCCTATTGCCACTAAAAAGGCAACCACTACAAAAAGCAAAAACAGCAGTACATCCCACATATAGATTGCCTTTTCCTTCCATTGCGTCTTCAGGCTTTTCCCGATCGTGCAAATCGGATATAAGAAAAGCAGAGGAATCACGCCCCGGAGTGCCGAAAGAAGGAACTTGCTTCCCCATTCCGGATGTGAATAGAATGCGAAAAAATAAACCGCCACCAACCAAGCCAACCTGGAAAGCGATATATATCCCCAATCCTTTTTCTCAGGATTCCGGCCTATTCCAAAATGAACATCTGTGTAAATTGTCTTCATAGCGCAAAAATATTTTAAAGTTTAACATGTGCGTAATATATTCTTTTTTTTGCACATACACAAATTTTCCATGAAAATTATTCAAACTTTTTTCTAAAGTTATATACAAAGGCAATATTGCCCTAAACATTTTAGAGAAAAAGGAAATAGTTTACTAAGGTAAAAATAACTACCTTAGTAGTAAGCCTCCAACTTAACTACTTCCTATGGTAAAATTAACACTTTTTGCGCAAGAAATCGCGCATTGTAACTATTCAGCGAATCGTGTACACGAGAGTTTGCAGTATTTATCTGGGAATAATCATCTGATTATCATAAAATCGACTCATCTGAAAATTTCCGTGACACAATAAGTCTTTCTTAACCAAAGATAGTACAAAGCCGGTATAGTGACTATCTTAGGCTATACAAGCGTGATAATGTGTCAGATAACAAAGCAGAAAATATACAATATCCCCTTTTACGGCATTTTTCTATTTCAAAGAAAATTTTGAACGGATACCATGTGACATTTTCATTCTTTTTATCGAAATTCGTTGACAATTGGCAGAAAGAGATCTGGAAGAAATTAAAAAGCTCAACATATTTGTTACAAAAAAGTGGAAATGACTGACAGTGTGAAAAAATTAAACTCCTGGAGAATCGTCTGTAGCAAACAAAAGTTTCCCACCACACCGGATATCACAAAAATAATTGGGGCCTTTTTTGCCACGAAGAGGGACTTCATTGCCGTGACGACCGTCTTCGTGGCTCTTGAGGTCCGATTTCACAGTATATGAACTCGGACTTCACGGCGATGACGACCGTCTTTAAAGCAATAAACTGAGCACCTCACGGCAGAAGTGTCCTTTTTCTTGACAAAAAAGCGGAATTTGAGTCTATTCCTAAAGAATGTATATGATCGTTAGCGAAACAATAATATACAATAAGTCCATTCGAGAACAAGACATTTTAAGAATGAGGGGGTATTTGTGGAATTGGAGGGAGGATGGTCATAAAGTATGGCTTTGCTGGTCTCTGGGGATGTTCAGATAAAAAGTCAAAGCGTAACGAACGCTGTTTCTGCTGGTTCGTTACGCTTTGTACATTCTTTGTTTTATCTCTACATCTTCCTCATTCAGAACTTCTGCATATTCAAGTTCTTGTCGACCAAAATGCCGTCGGCGGCTTTCAGGTTGAATTTGACTCTGCGTTTTGCTTTCAGTTTGATGATGAAGAGTGTTTCGGAACCTTCAAGTGCCGTTTTGTCGCCCAGGTTGACGAACGTCGGATAGAGTGACTTTTGTCCGCTGGTATGCAGGCGGTCGTAGGTCAGGTTTTCCATCGTGCCGAGGTTGACCGGTTCGATGCCGACAAAGTCATAATCCTGTTGGTCGTAAGGCAGTGCGAAACTCAACGCGTTGACCGCCTTGATGCTGTCACCTTTGACCGTGATTTCGACTGTTTCTCCGGCGTTGTATGTCTGTTTCGAAGTGGAGAGGAGGAGCGTTCCGGCTACACGGTCCGTGCCCGGATCTTCGATACCGTCTTCCAACTGGGTTGCCACAACCGAGATGTCGTAAGCGTCGATCAGGCCGTTGCGGTTGATATCGCCTGCACTGACATAGTCGAAATCGCTGTCGCCGCGACGCAACCCCGTATAGTTCATATATGAAGTCAAATCGTTAGAATCGATTTTTTTATCGTTATTGATATCACCCGGCAGATAACTTTCCGTGCCCGGAACCTTGAATACATACAATTCGCGGCCGGAAGCATAGTTGCCGACACCTTCCGTAATATGCAACTTGATGTAGCGGGCTTTCGGTTGATCCTTGAAAGTGAATACTTTCACGTCACCATTACGTTCCCAGCGGAACGAATCGACAGCCGTCCAGTTTTCCTTATCCATACTGTAAGAGACGTCGCCGGCAAGGATCGTGCCGTTGCCACCGTCCTGACGGCCTAAGTAGTGGAACTTATCCAGTTGGTTGATCGTGCGCAGGTCGATGATCATGTCGAACGGCATTGCGTTCTTGCGGTATTTCGTATGGAACATGTCGCCCAACTCGGCAAAGTCGAACAGTCGGAAAATTTCGAAGCCTTCCTGTTCTTCGGCTGTCACTTCGCCGCGGATGCCTTTGATGGCAAATTCCAGTGGGTTGGATTTTGTCTTGACGGAGAAGGCGGACCAGTCGGAATAACCGTCCTTGTTGACCGAGCGGATCTTGAACGAATAGTCTGTTTCGGCAGAAAGGTTGTCGAACAGCAGTTCGGTGTTCTTGATCTGTGTATAAAGCATGCCGTTAAATTCTATTTCGTAGAAGTCGGCGCCGGAAACTTTCTCCCAAGTCGGTTTCAGCGTGTAGGCTTCCGTATTCTCGGCGGTCACCTGTGCGGCCGGAGCGGTCAGCGAGCCGGTAGAGGCGCGGTGAGTGTCAGGCATGTCGAACAGGTAGCCATCGATGGTGACAGTCGTTTCGTTCAAGGCGATGTCTGTCGGAGCCAGTTTGACTAACAATTGAGGGTTCTTGCTGATTGTCACTTTTTCAAATTCGCTTCCTTGAGTGGCAAACTTGTTCAGGTTCGGAGTTGCATCATAGAAATAGACATTTGTACCGTTCCGGTATTCATCCATCGAGCGGGCGGCAGTCAGTTTCACTTTGGAAGAACCTACTTTGGCGGTGATCTTTTTCGGCATTTTTGAAAGATTGATGCGCAGTTCGGTCGTTTTGTCTTTCACGAAACCGTCAAAATCGCCGGTTGTCGGATGGATGGTGACCGTGACTTTTGCCGGGGCGTCGTTCTCGACTACAATCCGAGTGTTGGTTCCCTTGCCATTCAGATAAGCTTGTGTCTTGCCATCGTCGTCATATTCGGTGAACTCGCTATATCCTGCCGGGTAAAGTTCGTAAATACGCAGGCTTTTGTCGATTTCCCCTACATTATTATTAGGGTTCGTCATCGGGATGATTGCACCGGCTTTCACGAATACCGGAAGTTTCCAAAGCGGGGAAGCGAAGTTGCTGACCACGCAGCCTCCTGTGTATTTCTCACCCGTGAAATAGTCGAACCATTCTCCTTCAGGCAAGTATATTCCGTTGCGGATGTCATTGCCCTTGTCATCCACTTGTGTCTCCTGGTAGATCGGGGCGACGAGGAAATAGGGACCGTACATGAACTGATATTCCGTTGCTTTGCCATACGTGTAAGGGTTCGGATCTTCGAGGAACATGGCGCGGATCATCGGTTTGCCGTCCACCGCTTCACGGGCGATGCTGTAGGCATACGGCATCAGCTCGGATTTCAGTTTCAGATACCAGCGGTTGATGGAAGTTGCCGGCTCGCCCAAGGCGTGAGGATATTTTTCGTTCGATCCCCAGCCGTCCATGTTCAACTCCATCGGCGTCCAAGTCTTCCACTGGAAATCGCGGGTATTCATCACCAAGTTCTTGCCGCCGAAGATACCGTCCATGTCGGATGTGATGTTCGGTTGTCCGGAAAGTCCTGAACCGATATAAGTCGGGATGTGGAAACGGATATATTCCCATTGCCCGCCTGTCTGGTCGCCCGACCAGACTCCGGCATAACGTTGTGTGCCGGCCCACCCGTCGAGAGAGATGATGAACGGACGTGCGTCGTTTCCATAATACGGCATGATGTGTCCGACATCAGCCACGCCGTTCAGACCGAACGAATAACCCCAGCCGACCCATGCCACGTCTGTTTTCAGGACTCGTACACCGGCATCACGTACTTCTTTTACGATGTCGCGTTGCAACAAGGCGCTGATGCTGTCTTTCGGATGCAGGTCGGATTGTGTCCAGAGACCGATCTCGACACCGTTCTTATGGGCGTAGTCGGTGAGGCTCTTTAAGTTTTGGATGTTACCATCCAATGTTTCGGTCTGTCCGTAGCCGGCTCCGTAACCGTCGTTCGGCAGCAACCAGCCTAACGGCATATCGTGATTCTTGTAGCGGTCGATTACGGCACGGGCGGAGAATTGGTAGTTGTTCTTTTCACCGTTCAGCGATTCCTTGATGCCGCCGTTGTCTTTCTGGCTTTCCTTGTAGCGTTTGCCGTCTTCGAACAGGATACCTTTTTCGTCTTCCACCCAATAGTCGCGGTTGTAAGCGTTCAGATGTCCCTGGTAGAACCCGAATTTAGGCAGCAGTACCGGATTACCGGTCAGTTGGTAGAAGTCATTCAACAAGGCGACAGGTCCGTCGTTGACCATGTAAAAGGCATCCAAGTAGTCCGTATCGTGGGATAGTTTTACCGTTCCCTTTTCAGCGGCTCCGAAATCATATTTCCCCTGTTTGAAGGTGTACCACATGAAGCCGTAGCCGTTCGTGGACCAATAGTAAGGAGTAGGGGAGGCTACACCACCGTCGGTCCAACTGTTTTGGTTTTCGATGGCTATTGCTTTGCCTTTGTGTGAGAAACGTCCGTTCTGCACACCGCCGCCATAGAAATATTCATCGGAATTTTCTTTTAGCGTCAGGACCGTTTTCCCTTTTTCGTAAGCTACCGGTTTTGTCTCTTCAAAAACGATTTTGTTTGTGGCAAGGTCGGTGACTTTCAACAGTGCGGTCGATTTATCCAGTTGGAGTCTGATTTTTCCGGTTGTGATGCTTATTTGGCCGTTCTCATCTCGGATCTCCAGTTTGGAAATCGGGCGACGGGGATTATCAACGAGAATCCGAGCTTCCGGTTTTGCCTTCGGATCGCGCAAGATGCCGCCGTTGTTGTCTTGGAACATACGGAAGATGTTGTCTCCGTAGAAATCGAATGTCATTCTCTGGTTGTTGGAGAACACGACATCGACGGTAGTCGGATTGATTTGTTGTACACCAACGATCGTTTGCGCCTGCCGGACGATGGCCGCTACTGTTTCGGAGGTTCCGGTTGTAGCCGTTAAAGGGGCAGGAGAAAACATCAATGGCGTAGCAAGGGCGATCAAGATCACCTGTTTTTGTTTATGATTAGCCATTAAGCGTTTCATATTGATTAAAATTGAATTATTTAGGTTTTACATTTTGGGACAAATGTACATAAAATTTTCTACAGTTACCGAGAATCGCATGGCAACTGTAGGGCAACCGCACCAAAATCATAAAGCTCCCATCTGTTTTTGCCACCGACTGATACGGACTAATCATCTATATGTTTTTGCAAAAACAACTATTATGCGATAAAAACAGGGACCGTTCGAAAATAGGTGTGAAATATGTTAAAACGGCTTCTTTTTTCATCAAGACAGGCTTTTCTTTTGTCAAAAACAGCTTTTAAAGCCGCTTGAGACCCGGGTGTACCTACCACGGAGACCCGGCCGCGGGAGAGGTGTAGACCTGGGTCTGGGCGAGACCTTTCCGGGGATGCGGAGATGTTTATCCGCCATGTTGGATACACTTTTATGCCTTGTTTCTGCATCTTTTATGCCGATGGTTATTTTTGCCTGTGTAAACATAAAATAACATACGTTCCCCTTTTGCGCTTGTCCGGATGCCGTGCTTGTTTATCGTAAAGTAAAAAAATGAAAAAAAAATAGAAAAAAGAATATTTGGCTCCGTATTTTGTCCGAGTTGGTCGTTTCGCTTATACAAATGTGAAAAATGAAAATGCGTAACAAAGTTGTTGATATTCGGTTATTGTTTGGCTTCCTGCTTCTTTACGGGCTGGTGGCGGTTTGTTATTTACCTGTATTTTCCAACGGTTTTCTGGATTCATGGGATGACCAATGGATGGTGATGAACGTATTTACAGAGAGTGGTTTTCGGCTGGAAAACCTGATAGCGGTGTTTACACAATCCTATAAAGGCCAATATAGCCCGTTGGTGGAGTTGAACTATACGTTCCCGCTATTGCCGGAAAGCAGTGAGATTCCGACTCGTTTTTATGTTTATCCGGTGCTTGTGGCGGGAATATCCGGTGTTTTGTATAGTTATCGCAAGAACCGTCTTTTGGTGTTCGGCAGTCTGTTCTTTGTTATTCATTTGCTGTTGTCGTTGCATATTGTTGCAATGCCTCGTTTGGGTATCGTAGCCGATCGTTACCTCTATTTGTCCTTGCCGGGTATTTTGTTGTTGGTTTCGTATCCGGTTGTCGGCTGGATAGAAAAAGAGCATCGCGTAAAGCTTCTGTTATTTTTATCAATATTTTTCTACAGCCTTTATTTTATGGGCTATACCCATCGCTACAGTAAACAATGGAAGGATACGGACACCGTGAAGCATTATTTGCGTAGTTTCTATAAAGGAGAATATGAAGAAAAAGATATAAACGGTCGTGAAAATCGCGATTGAAGTATTGTATTAACAAATTACAAACTTAAAGACAATGGTACAATTAAAGAAAAAAGCCATGTTGTTAATTGGTGCATCGATGTTGCTCCTCGGTATGGGAATGAATCTCCAGTATGCGCTGGATGATTATGGGTTGGCAGAGAATAATGCCGTGATTGCTGTTTGGGCTCAACAGACGAAAACAGGTGATGATGGAAGTGGAACAGGAGGAGATGAGTATTCTTGTAAAGTAACTTTGATTTGTAAAGATCGGGATGGAAATGTGAATGGTTCTGTATCTTGTTCTGGAAAGAAAAATTGTGAAAGGAATACATTCTCCGGCTATGTACAATGTGATGACAAAGAATCTGTTCGTTGTGATTAGACTGTAGGGTATTTTGCTTTAACTTAGACTGTGGACGAATTTGTTCATGATTTGTCTATGGTCTGTAAAATAAAAAAAATTATGAATCTAAAATTGGGTAATATCATATTTATTAGCATATATTATTTTTGTTTTGTTTGTCATGCGGAAGAAAAAAAGTAATGGAGAAAAAAGTTTCATTTCTGCTGAAGAACACGGGACGAAATCCATTGATCCTATTTGAAATGCAGACTTCTTGCGGATGTACTCGTGCAACGTACGATCAGCGTACTGCATTGACGAATGGAGAGATTCTTGTAACGGCTAAAGTTGTAAAAGAATATGCAGGCTCTTTTTCAGAAACGATTTCCATCCGTTGTAATACGGATGATCCGATTTTTTTGGAAATTAAAGGGTGTGTTCAGTAAAAAATAAATATGAACCAGAGATGATAAAAGCGTATACATGTCTTTGTTTATTCACTTGTGTGTTGATTCGCCTCTTCCTCGGTGAACCTTGCTACATTCCATCGGAAAGCATGGAGCCGACTCTATGCGGTGATTGGGTCTGGGTGGACAAAGTTTCATACAGTGCTTTGCTGTCCAACCGTTTTGCCGATATTCCTTTGCTGAATGTATTTACCTGGATCGCTCCTTTGCGCGAAAAAGATTCGGGTAATGAGTGGGACTTAGGGCGGATACCAGGATGGCGAGAAGCACAAGAAAATGATATAGTCGTGTTTCGTAGTCCTGAGAACCGGAATATGCTTTTGGTAAAGCGGGTACTCCGGATAACAAGGCGAGAAGGTGTAAACTGGTACTATATGATGGGAGACAACCGCAATAATTCGGTGGACAGTCGTTTTTTCGGGGAAATTCTGGAAAGTTCGATTGTGGGCAGGATCGGCTGGGTATTGTTTTATTTGCGTAGTTTCTACAAGGGTGATTCCAGAGAAAAAGATATAAACGGTCGTGAAAATCGCGATTGAAGTATTAACAAATTAAAAACTTAAAGACAATGGTACAATTAAAGAAAAAAGCCGTGTTGTTAATTGGAGTAGCGATGTTGCTCCTCGGTATGGGAATGAATCTCCAGTATGCGCTGGATGATTATGGGTTGGCAGAGAATAATGCCGTGATTGCTGTTTGGGCTCAACAGACGAAAACAGGTGATGATGGAAGTGGAACAGGGGGAGATGGGTATTCTTGTAAGGTAGAAGTGGTTTGCTATAATGCTAAAGGTGAGGCAAGTGGTAGTGTTAGTTGTACAGGAAAGGAAAAATGTTCAAGGGATTCCTTTTTTGGAAGTGTAACTTGTGATGGAAGAGAAACAACATGTAACTAATAATGAAATGGGTAAGATTTATATATTTGTATGTTTGTTGTTTTTCCTTTCTTGTGTAGGAAAAAAAAGAGAGATAGATACGGTTCGTTATGTGAAACATTTATTTGTGGATAATTTTGCAGACTCCATATTTTTGTCACAGGTTAAAAATCTGCAAGTTTATAATGGTAATTTATATTTTAGTGATAACTACTTGTCACAGATTTTTGAAGTCGATAAAAAATTTAATAGGTATCGTATTATGGGAAATCATGGTGAAGGTCCGAATGATTTTGTTGCTTTAAGGACTTTGACTGTTGTAGATGACTCAATTTATGCTTTTGATGCAGGTCGTTATTCCTTATTTGTATATGATTTGGAAGGAAGTAATTGTAGAAAATATGATTTTTCAAAATATTCGATATATCCGGCTTATCGTTTTGTAATAGATGAAAATCATTATCAAGTACAGTATAGAGGAAAAGAAGGAATATTTATGGATATAGATTTGAATTCAAAGCAAACATGTATTTGGGGTAATTTAACTCATTTTGGTTGTGAAAAACAGGAACGAATACGTAATAATCGGAATGTATTCAAATTTGAAAATTTCTATATTCTTATCTCTAATAATATTCCTGTTGTGGAGTTTTATGATAGAAACAATAAGGAGATAAAGAAAATGATTGATTATTCGGATGTTGGCGTGATACAGAATGTGCTATTTGAAAATGATAATAATTTAGATGTTAATTCATATCATGTAGTCGTGCAAGATACTTATATTGATGGAGAAAAATTATATATATTAATGAATGGTAATAATCCGAATGATGGATATAATGTAAATAAAATACTTGAAATATCTTTATCTGGAAATGATGAAATAAATCAAATTATACAACTTCCAGGGAAATTGTATGAATCATTTTGTGTCGATAATGATACAATATATGCGTTTAATAGTCAGAGTTCGAGTATTGAATTATTAGTTAGAGAATGAATGCAATAAGAATAGTAGGTGTATTATTATTTTTGTTTTGTTTGTCATGCGGGAGAAAAGAATATGATAAACAAAACAAACTTATGACAAGATTCAACAAATAGATATGGAAAGTAATCCGATTATTTTAGTAAGTAGATTGAATTTGCTTAATTGAGTATGCTATGAAAATACATTTTATATATTTATCTATGTTGTTTATCATGTTTATGTTTTAAAACGGGATAGAGATATGTTTGTTATCAACCGGGGTATAAAACTCCATGTATTATAGGAACAGTCCGTTAAACTGAATAAGAATATGAAAAAGAATATTTGTTTGTTGCTAATAGCGGCTCTGATGTGTTCTTGTGCCGGACAAGATCATGGAAAAGATGATTTTATAACTATTTCGATTGATCCTGAAGACTCTCAAATTGTATCCATTGCGGATTTTTTCGAAAAGATTACAATTGTCCCGCTGGAAACGAATGATACTATATTGATAAATGCAGTGTATAATATTATTCCATTGAATAAACGTTTATATATTTTGGACCGGAGAAGTTCTTCTGTTTTTATTTTTTCTGATCATGGAGAAGCCAAAGCGGTTATCCATGATCAAGGAGATGGTCCCAACAAATATACAAACGCATCAAGCATTGCGGTTAATGGAGAAAAGAAAGAACTGTATGTGATGGATAACCAATTGAAGAAAAAGTTTGTATATGATTTGGATGGTCGTCTATTACGTGTGGATACAATTCCTTATAAAATAAGCCAAATATTGTTTTTAGGGGAAGGAAGGGAAGTCTGGGCACGATCAAGCATTGAACTTGAAGACGGATATATCATGAATTGTTTTAAACAGGATGAGTTAGTGGCACAATATCATCCTCATCATTATGAAAATGGTACAACCATTTCTTTTTGGGAGTCTCCGTTCGTTTTGTTTGAAGATGGCTTATATACCCATATTATGTATAATGATACGATTTATAAATATGATTTTAACTATCCCAAAGGAGGTTTAGTGATTAAATTAGGCCATGCCATTCCGAAAGAATTGATAGCTTTGCCGATGCAAAGTAGGGAAGATGAAATATTCAAATATCTTAGGAAAAATAAAAAGGTTGCTCATTCTCCTTATTTATATATTTCCGATGAGACTAAAGTCGGAGTCTCATATCAATATGATGGTTATAATTGCTTTTATATCTACGATAGGCTAAACGGGGAAAGTTGTTCTTTTCGAGGACCTCATATTGGGGAAGTTCATATTGTTGATATCTTATACGGTACAATTGCCTGTGGCGATTATTTCTATTATATACTTGATCCGTCTAAATATCAGGATCTGGAAACGAAAAAAAAATCAGAGATACAGTCGTTTTATCCTGAGTTGTTCAACACGCTGGAAAGAGCATCTATTGATGATAATCCGATTCTGATGGTGGCAAAATTGAACAAAAAAATATTTCGAAATGAATAAAACTATACATTTTACATATATATGAAGGGGGGACAACCGCAATAATTCGGTGGATAGTCGTTTTTTCGGGGAAATTCCGGAAGGTTTGATTGTGGGCAGGATCGGCTGGGTATTGTTTTCAATAAAAGATAAAAAGCGGATATTAAAAAGAATAGAATGATTAAAACGGACATAGACCTGATATTGCCAGTCTACAATCCGGATAAGGATTGGGAACTAACCGTTGTCTCGAAATATAATGAACTGCAAATTTTGTGGAAACATGCAGACATTCATTTATATGTGGTAAATGACGGTTCGGCAAGAGGCTTTGAGAAAGTTGTCACCGATTATATCCGGCAAAACATACCGGACGTGTATATTTTGGGCTATCCAGTCAATCGGGGAAAGGGCTTCGCTTTGCGTACTGCTGCCTCCGTGTGCCGTTCCGGTCATATCCTTTATACGGACCACGATTTCCCTTATACGCTTGAATCTATGTCGAGGGTCTTGGATATGTTACAGCGGGGGATTGATGTGGTTGTTTCGACACGGGATAAAACGTATTACGATAGCTTGCCTTTGAGCCGCCGTATGGTTTCTCGGTTTGTTCGCGGATGTAACCGTTATTTGTTGCGGATGAAATATGCCGATACGCAAGCCGGATTGAAAGGCTTCAGCCGTAAGGGACGTTCTGTTTTTCTTTCTACTCGGATAAACACCTATTTGTTTGATTGGGAGTTTGTTTACAAGGCTTCTCATCGTCCGGATTTGATGGTACGGGATGTCCCGGTGCAGTTAAGAGAGGAGGTCCGTTTTTCGGCATTCGGGATCGGGATTTATTGGAGAGAGTTGGAACGATTAAGATGACGGTTCTTTGAATGCGAACTTGACCAATGATTTGGAAGAAGCTTTACACCTCCTAACTCTATGCTTTACGCCCCTTAACCCTATGCGTTAGGAGGCGTAAAGCATAGGGTTAGGTTTAGGTAATCTGTTTTTTTGGAAAGAGCTTCTATAAGTTGGCGTCTGCTGTATGGATTATTTCTCCTGTTTTTCAAAAAAACGTTAAATTGAAAAAAAAGTTCCATTTTTGCTCAGTAGTTTTCCCGAGTTAGTCGTTTAGCACGGGTACAAGGAAATAAAAATGGATTTTGATTATAAACTTTTAGCAAAATATCTGGCTGGTGCACTTTCTCCTGAAGAAATGGAAAAAGTGGAAGAGTGGTGTGCGTTATCAATTGAAAATGAAGAAATTTTCTCTAAATTGATGAGGCTGCGTGTTTCATGGGAGTTTATCCAATATAATACGCCTGAACACATTGAAAAGGCATTGGATAGGTTGAATGCCACGATTGATGGTAGAAGAAGAGCCCGGCTATTTCGCTTTGTGATGAGGTATGCAGCCGTGGTCTTGCTACTTGTTTCGTCTTTTTATGCGGGATGGAATTATTTGAAACCGGAGGATTGTGTGACGATTACCGTAAGGCAAGGTGAGAATGTGAGAAAAGTGGAACTTGCGGATGGATCGACCGTCTGGTTAAAGTCGGGTTCATCTTTGAAAATACCCGAAACTTTTGCGGTAGACAATCGTAAGCTCTCCTTGCAAGGAGAAGCATTCTTTGACGTGGCAAAGAATGCTTCTTCCCCGTTATATGTTTCAACAAATTATGTGAATATCAAGGTCCTCGGGACCACTTTCAATGTCAGGACAGACGAGAATAGCGAAAATGTAGAGACCGTTTTGGCGAGCGGTAAAATTGCTTTACTTGATAAGCAGTGGAAGACCGTTTTAGATATGTCGCCGGGCGAAAAGGTGACATATAACAATTATAAAAACGAATATACCACAGAGATTGTGGATGTGAATATCTGTACGGCGTGGCGACTGAACCAGTTTGTTTTCGAAAATGTCACGCTCAGGGAAATAGCCAACCAACTCTCCGTAAAGTTTAATGTGAATATCAATTTGGAATCCTCGAAGCTTGCCCGGCGCAAGTTCCGGTGCGTGATCAATGAAGATGAAAGTTTGCCGGATATCTTGGATTTATTGAAATACTTGGCTCCTATCCGCTATAAGATGGAAGGGAAGGAAATCTTTATATATGAATAATAAAAATCAAATGCCTATGATGAAGTAACAGACAAGACAAACAACACTCAAGATGGGTGAAAAAACAACTTAAAAAACTTAGTACTAACATTATTGAATCACATGTATGATTAAAAATGCATCAATTGCGACATTAGCAATGTTTTTGTCAGCCGCATCGCCCGCCATGGCGACAAGCGATGCGCATTCTTTGTATGTGAATCTGGAACTGGCCTTGAATCAGACAACGGTCGGGACCGTCATACGAAGCATCAGTGAACAGACGGGGTATGAATTTTCTTACGATGAAACATTATTGAATAAGAAAATCTCCAAGGTTTCTGTTAATCTTAAAAATGAACATATAGAAAATGTTCTGAAAGAGGTGTTTAAAAACACAGGTATTTCTTATAAAGTGGTTAACAACCGGGTTTTCCTGAAAGACAACAGTACAAGGAAGAGCATGCTCGCGGAGCCGGTTACGGAGGGGACCCAGCAGCAGAAAAAGATTGTATCGGGGACCATCGTGGATAATACGGGGCTTCCGGTAATCGGAGCGAATGTTGTCTTGAAGGATAATCCGGGTGTGGGAGCCATTACTGACATTGACGGGAAATTTACGTTGGAAGTTCCGGTCGGGGCTACGTTGCTTGTGTCTTATATCGGTTATCTGGAGCAGACAGTGCAGGTGACGGCCGGTAAGAATTCTTATGACATCACTTTAAACGAAGACACCCAAAAATTGGATGAAGTAGTGGTGGTCGGATATGGTGTACAGAAAAAGGTGAACATGACCGGTTCGATTTCGAATGTGAAGGCGGACGACTTGTCTGTCATTCCTAACACGAACTTGTCCAACTCATTGGCCGGACGTGCTCCGGGTGCGACGATCACCGGTAATTCGGGTTTGATGGGAGCTTCTTCCGAAATCCGTATGCGTGGCGGGTTCGGCGATCCGTTGTTCGTGATTGACGGGATCATCCGCGACAAGGAGGCTTTCGACAATTTGGAACCGTACGAAATCGACCAGATGAGCTTCTTGAAAGATGCGGCGACAGCTTCTATTTACGGGTCTGCGGCCGGTAACGGTGTTGTCCTGGTAACGACCAAGGGCGGTGTCAAGAACCAGAAGCCGGTGTTCAATTATCAAGGTTCGTATGCGTTTAGCAAACCGACACAAGAGTTGTTTGCTGACAGATGGACGGCCATCGACGATTTGAACTACCAGAATGCCGTGGCTCGTTTCCAAGGGACGAAAGAACCTAACGGTGAGGCGGAATATGCTTATTTTCGTGATAACAACATCAACTACAATGTGAATGACTACATCTGGCAAAATCCGTGGAACACGAAACATTCGTTGAGTGTGACGGGCGGTAGCGAAAAGGTCCAGTATTATGTGATGGGCTCTTTCTTGGCTGAAGAAGGTTCGTATGTCTCTTTGGAAAACAAGAAATTCTCCTTGCGTTCGAACTTGACGATGGAGTTGAGCAAGTATATCAAGATGAATGTGAACTTGGATGCGAACCAGTCTAATGACCAGCGTTTCTATTGGCCCTTCTCGGATGATGACGACCAGGCGGTATATGACTTGTATCGTTGTACGTTCAATGCGATGAAGACGACTCCGTTCTATTCTAATTTGGATGGAACCCCTTCGGCAACGATTACGGACTATCCTATTTATCAGGATTATGGTTCTTGGCAGGGATGGAACCCGGTCGACCAGGTTGTCGGTAACCGTTATCTGAAGACGCGCCGCCGTAACATGAACGGGATTGTTTCTTTTGACATCAATTTGGATTTCATCACGAAAGGATTGAGCACGAAGGTGGTCGGCAGTTATATCGGGCATGATTATTCGCGCAAGAGATTCATGACTTTCCAGAAGAACTATAAATTCCAGCAGGCGGATCCGGAAGGAAACCGTTTCTTGCCGGCTCCGTTGAACTTGAATGAATTCAATACGTTCAACTTCTCTCAGAACTATGAGAATCTGGACTATCGCATGAAGCAGCTATGGACGGAACAGTTCAACTGGTTTGTGAACTACGCCAATACGTTCGGCAAGCATGATGTTTCGGCCATGATGGCTTTTGAACAGGCTGCAAATGGCGGAGAATGGACACAGGCCAAGGCAGAACAGCCTCTCGGCAATATCGACCAGATGTTCAACTATTCGCAAGATGCGGAACGCCGTTGGGGGAGTGCCGAGGAATATACGGGCGGACGTCTTTCTTGGATTGGCCGTTTCAACTATACCTTCGACCAGCGGTATATCGCCGAGTTCTCTTTCCGTTATGACGGTAATACGTTGTTCCCCGACGGACATCGCTGGGGCTTCTTCCCTTCGGTTTCCGCCGCATGGCGTCTGAGCCAGGAATCGTTCATGGAAGGAACGTCCGGCTGGTTGAGCAATTTGAAACTGCGCGCATCTTATGGTACGACCGGTAACGACCTGAATGTGAATAATGATGAAATCGGTAAATTTGCTTATCTGCAGAAGTATAACACAGGTAGCGGTTATATTTTCGGCAACAATTTGGCTAATACGATTGTAGCAGGCTCTACTCCGAACTCTACGTTGACTTGGGCAACGTCGTCGACATACAACGGTGGTCTTGATTTCGGTTTCTTTGACAATCGTTTGTCTGGTACGATCGACGGTTTCTACCGGAAAGAGGTGGATATCCTGGGGGCTCGTACGGTGACATTGCCGAATACGTACGGACAGAGTTTGGCTCCGGAGAACTACGCCGAACGTTCTTGGCGTGGTGGAGAAATTGCCTTGACCTGGATGGATAAGGCTGCACAGGGTGAGATCGATTATTCCGTTTACGTGAACTTGGGCTTCGCGCGTGACCGCTGGGATGTGCTGGATGAATCGGCTACTTATAAAACCGGTAATCTGCAGGCTTTGTCCAAAGTGGGCAAGTCGGCCGGTATCTTGACCGGTTTGATCGCTGACCACCTGCTGACGGATCCTGCCGAAGTAGAAGCCTTGAAGGCAAAAGGGTTCAAGCAGTATGGACGTGATCCGTATCTGGGCGGTATCTTGTATAAGGATACACGTGGTGACGGCTATTCGGAAGGTCCTGACGGCAAAATCGACGGTAATGATGCTTATAACCTGTTGAGTTCAAATGGCACGCCGCGTATCAACTATGGTTTCGGCGGTAATATCAAGTGGAAGGGCATTACGGTGGATATCCATTTCCAAGGTGTCGGCAAGTATGACCGTTTTGTCGGTGGTGTAGATGGTGGTTTCTACCAGCATGGTGGCGCGGTTCGTCCTTATTTCCCGATTTGGACAAGCGATAAAGTGTATGACCCGGAATTGAATCCGAATGGTGTTTATCCGCGTATCGTAGGTAACGGATGGTATGAATCAGGAGCCGGAAATACAAGCTATTGGATGCGTAACGGAGCTTATCTCCGTCTGAAGAACTTGAACATCGGCTATGACTTGCCGAAAGTTATTCTTCGTCCGCTGGGTATATCGAATGCACAGGTGTTTGCCAATGCAACTAATCTGTTCTGTATTTCGGACGTGACGGAATTCTTGGACCCGGAACAGAAATACTATGATTCATATCCGTTGATGAAGACATTCTCTTTTGGTCTTAACTTCTCGTTCTAATTTTAAAATAGGAAGAATTATGAAAACAAATAGATTAAAATATGCCATCGTTGGCGCCGCTTTTGTTTTGGGCGGAATGGCAACAAGTTGTGACACATTGGACATTAAAAACTTGGAGAGTTATGATGAGTCCATGGTTTGGGATGATGTCAATTTGGCAACGGCTTATGTGAATAATTTGTATGCGGAGTGTTTTGGTAACTGGAGTTCCGGGGCAGACAACAATTCGGATCAGGTAACGGGTATGCCGTGGTATCTGGGGACCATCACGGAAACGGGCGGCGCATATAAGAAATGGGATTATACGAGAATCCGTGATATTAATGAAGCGATTGTGCGTTTGGAAAATAGCGTGTTGGATCGTGATGTCACGGATAAATTGTTGGGACAGGCCTATTTTATGCGCGCCTATACCTATTATTGGATGGTTTTGCATCACGGGGGCGTTCCTTATTTGAAGGTTCCGCAGGATAAAGACAAGGATGATTTGTTTGTTAAGCGTAATTCCACGGCGGAATGTTTTCAATTCATGGTGGAAGATTTGGATCATGCAATCACATTGTTGCCGGAGAAGATCGCTGGTAGTTCTGCCGATTATGGGCGTGTCGATCAATGTTTTGCGAAATCATGGAAAGCGAAAACATTGTTATTGAAGGCTTCTCCGCAGTTTAATCCGAACAACCAGTATGGCAATGCGTATTGGGGCGAAGCGTATGAAGCTGCCAAGGAAGCATACGATTTTTGTGTGGCCAAGGGAATCGCGTTGACTCCGAATTATGGGGATATCTGGATTCAGGAACAAGGTCCTGAGGTTGTATTCCCGGTCGTTAATTCGAATCCGAACAAGACTTCGAGCTGGGAATATACGACTCGTCCGGCTTCCGTCAGCCGTGACAAATCATACAGTAATCCGACATGGGAGTTTGTAAAAGATTTCCCGATGCTGGATGGCAAGCGGTTTGACGATCCTACCGGTAAATATTATGTCGGTAATGAAAACGATTTGTTGAAATCGTTCTGGAAAAACAGAGATCCGCGTTTTAACAACGTCTGCTTGTATAACGGCCGCGAATATCCGGTTGCCGGCAAGCCTGCCAACTACAGGCAGTATAATGCTTTGGGCATAAGTAGTCCGGATGATCAATATGGTATTAATCCGGCCGCTCATACGAATGCCGTGAATAACGACATTTTCTCCGGTTTTTATATTTATAAGGCGGCCGATTTGTCTTTGACGCAGGATAAGGTACTGACTTACGATATTGATTACATCTTGATGCGTTTCGCTGAAGTCATGTTCATTTATGCAGAGGCAGCCAATGAAACCGGACATGCGGATGTGGCAGTCGATATGTTGAAGCAGATTCGTAAACGTGCCGGGATCGAAGCCGGCAACGATGGGCTTTACGGGCTGAAAGTTGGAAATCGTGAAGAGATCCGCAAGGCTATTTTGGATGAACGCAATATCGAACTGTGTTTTGAAGGACATCGTTTCTGGGATTTGCGCCGCACGCGTAATATGATGAAACTGGCCGGTTGGACCAAGCACGGATTGGAAGCCATCGCAGTCAACCCGGATGGTACGGATATGAATCTGAATACCGCAAGGGAGAAAATCAATAACAACGAATTGACTACCGGTGATTTCCGTTACGTGATTCATCAGGTTCCTTTTACAGAAGCGGCAGAACGTGAATTTGTGATCGAAGAATCGTTCTATTTCTTCCCGATCCAGAGAAGCAATTTGGATCAGAACCCGAATCTCGAACAAAATAATAATTGGGGCGGAACTTTTAATCCGACAATGGAATAAATTGTTACTTTTGTTTTATCATGAATAAAGAGGGAGGCCAAAAAAGACTTGCAGCCTTTTGGTTGTCCCTCTTTTTATTCTTGTTATTTATTAACTTAATCTATATCACGCGATGAAAATGAAATTTTCTTTATTGATTTTTGCCTTTCTGTTTATATGCTCCGCAATGATGGCGCAGGACAAAATAACGATTGGTGTTATCCAGTATGACATGAGCGACATCGATAAAAGCTTTAAGGATTTGCACGATCAGGGTTTTGGGTCTTGCGAATTGAATTACAACACGAAAGCTTTTACAAAGGATTTTGCCGAGAAGGTAAAGGCTGCATCCAAAAAACACAATATCAAGGTGACGACCGTGGTTGGTGTTCCGGGAAGCAAGTCTACCTGGAATTTCCGGAAAGGACCGGCTACGATCGGGTTAGTGCCGACTGAAGAACGGGCAGAGAAGATCGCCATGTATCAGGATATGATCGACTTTTGCCAGATGGCTGAAATTCCCGCTATGCACTCTCATTTCGGTTTCATCCCGGAAGATCCCTCTTCCGAACAATATAAGGATTTCATCAAGGTCATGCAGGACTTGGCGAATTATGCCAAGCAGCGCGACGTGATGATCTATTTCGAGACCGGACAGGAAACACCGACAACTTTGATCCGTGCGATAAAAGACATCGCTACGGGCAACGTGTTTGTCAATTGCGATCTGGCTAATTTATTGATGTACGGAAAATCCAACTCGTTGGATGCCGTGAAGCTGTTAGGCCGCCTTATCAAGGAATTCCATGCGAAAGACGGTAAATATCCGGATCCGAATAATCCGTATGAATTGGGAGCTGAAGTTCCTATCCCTACCGGGGAAGTGAACTTTCCGGCTGTCATTGCTGAACTGAAAAAGCAAGGATTTCAGGGAGCATTGACTATCGAATGTGAATTGAATGGTGCACGGCACGATTATGTCGTAAAAACACGTGAATATCTGCAAGGATTATTGGATAATTAGTATATTTGTCAGATATTATTTATATTTTAAATAATAGGTCGCTAATCTATAATAAATTATTATTTTACTATGAGAACAAGCAGAAGAGGTTTTCTGAAAACTCTTGGAGGGGTTGCGCTTTTTTCGATTGTGCCGCGTCACGTATTGGGGAACGGGTATATCGCTCCAAGTGATCAATTGACTAAAGGTATTATTGGCACCGGAGGGATGGGAAGAGGCCATGTCAATTATGCCGGTACACGTTTGGTCGCCGTTTGTGACGTTGATAAAAATCACCTTGAGCTGGGAAAGAAGCTGGTAAAGGATAAAATAGCCGCTTATCATGATTTCCGCGATTTGATTCTGGATCCGAATGTCGATATCGTGCACATCGCTACTCCGCCTCATTGGCATGGTATCATGTCCGTCGAGGCTGCAAAAGCCGGAAAAGACATCTGGTGTGAAAAGCCGATGACCCGTACGATCGGTGAAGGAAAGCGTGTGATGGAGGCCGTACAGCAATACGGGCGTATGTTCCGTCTGAATACATGGTTCCGCTTTACAGACCAGTTCTACGGACTGGGTACTCCCGTCAAGCCGTTGAAGAAACTGGTGCAAAGCGGACTGTTGGGGTGGCCGCTGAAGGTGACGATCAGTGCGCATACCGGTTTCAACTGGAAGTTTTTCTGGGTAGGAAAAGAGTATCTCGAACCGCAACCGGTTCCGTCGGAACTGGATTACGACATGTGGCTCGGTCCGGCTCCTTACAAGCCTTATAACCCGCATCGCGTACACCAGACTTTCCGCGGATACTGGGATTATGACGGTGGCGGACTCGGAGATATGGGACAGCACTACATCGACCCCGTACAATATATATTAGGTAAAGACGATACCAGCCCCGTTAAAGTAGAAGTGGATGCCCCGCAGCAGCATCCGGACGCTGTCGGTACTTGGCGTTCCATCACTTACACGTATGACGATGGTTGCCAGATCGTTCTTTGGGGTGGTGATTACGGTGATCCGAACACGCCGTATATTGCCGGACCGAAAGGAAATGTATATAAGAATTTTGTATGCGATATTCCTGATTGGGAAAAGAAACTTGCCGACTATCCCGAACCTGAACCGCAGGTTACGGACTTTATTGAATGTGTGAAGACACGCCAGCCTTTCGCCCTGAACGAAAAGAATGGTTTCCGTTCGGCTACTATTGTCAATATGGGAGCAGTGGCTTTGCGTCTGAACCGGACACTGAATTTCGATCCTGTAAAACTTGAATTTATTGACGACGAGGCGGCTAATCGTTTGCTGGATCAGCCGATGAGGGCTCCTTGGAATATTTAATTCATTCAAAATTCGAAACATAATGAGAAAAGCATATATATCAATAGCTGCCTTACTGTTGTGCGGAAGCATGCTGATGGCGCAGACTCCGGCCAACCGTACGGCCAAAACGACCGCTGCCGATGTGTTGGCCCAGATGCCTGCGGCGAAACAGGCGGCATATAATAAACTGATTGGTGATTTGAGTTCTACCGGCGAAGAGGGTGTCCTGATGTTGGTTAACATGATAAATGCTCCGGGTAAGGGCAGTAACGCAAATGTCGATTATGCCTTGAGCGGTCTGACGCATTATGTCATGGCAAAAGGCGAGGAAAATGCCCGGTTGGTTACTGCCAACGCTTATCTGAAAGCGTTGGAAATGGTAAACGAGCGTGAAACGAAAGCGTTTATTATCCGCCAACTTCAGATGTTGGGGAAAGACGAATGTATAGATGTACTGGCTTCTTATCTGAACGATGAGTCGTTGAGCGGTCCTGCTGCCCGTGCGTTGGCTTCTAATGGCAGTCAAAAAGCAGGTCAGGCATTGGTTGCTGCTTTGAAGAGCCGTACCGGTTCTCTTAAGACACAGAAAGATGTGGTCCGTGCAATCGCTGATGCCCGGGTGACGGATGCGGAACCTGTTTTGCAAGCCTTGCTTGGTGTTGCGGATCCGAATATGCAAAAGGTCGTGTTGTATGCTTTGAGCCGTGTAGGAACGAACAGCTCGATGAAACTTCTGGCGGATGCGGCAGCTGAAGCCGGTTATGCAATGGATAATTCCGGAGCGACAGAAGCCTATATTGCTTTGCTGAAGAATCTTGTTTCTCCCGGAGATCCGGCAGGAGCCGTAAAAGCAGCTAAGAAATTGCAGAAAGAGGCGGCTAAAGCGGGACAGGAACAGACGCGGGAAGCTGCCTTGCAGATACTTTTAGCTGCCGAGGAACCGGCCAAAGTATCTAAGATGGTTATCGCTGCCATGAAAGATCCGAGCAAGAGCTACCGGAATGCGGCTTTGAACTACGCTTCCAGTTTTGCAGATAAAGAGTTGTATGTAGAACTTGTGAAAATGGTTCCGAAAGCCAAACCGGAGCTGAAAATAGATATCCTGAACTGGATCGGACGCGAGGCCAAGAAACCTGCCAAACATGATATGATCCGGAATCTGGAAATTCGTTTTGATCTTCCTGCCAAACAGGTTTTGTTGGAACAACTGGTCGATGCGAACTTTGACGTGAAGCAGGCTGTTACTTGGACATTGGTGAAGATCGGAGATAAGTCCTATATCCCTTCGTTGGCCGAATTGCTGAAGAGCGATGACAAGCAAGTAGTCTTGCTGGGACAGGATGCTTTGGCCGCCTTCCCCGGAGATATCGACGGGGCAGTGGCTAAGGCCGTTTCTTCTGCTGCCAATGCGGGTAAAATAGCCGGACTTGAATTGTTGGCCATGCGTAAGGCTACCGCCAATATCAATACCGTACTTGATCAGATACAGACAGGCTCTCCTGAAGTGAAAGCTGCGGCTTATGTGGCTTTGAAGGATGTAGTGGGAGAACGTGATATAACCAATATGTGCGGTATGCTGGAAACGGCTGACGCATTGGCTGTTCCTCCCATGCAGCGGGCTGTTATTTCGGCATTGTCCTCTCTTTCGGTTGCCGACCGGGTCGAAACGGTGAAACGGCGTATGTTGCAGGCCGGTAATAAGGACTATCTGTATTATCTGGTATTGTCTTCTACCGGTCAGCCGGATGCTTTGGCTACGATCGTGAAAGGTTTCCGTTCCAGTACGGGAGCCAAACGGGATGCTGCTTTCGAAGCCCTGCTGAACTGGAAGGGCATTGAAGTGGCGGACGAATTATACACGATCTGCAAGGAAAACCCGTCGTCCAACTATTTTGACCCGGCTCTCACTACTTATGTGAAACTGGTTTCCAATCCGGCATTTACGGGTGAAAACCGTCTGTTAAGCTTGCGTAAGGCTATGGAAATTGCCAAGACGGATGCGCAGAAGATTGCAATCCTGCAACAGATTGAAAATACCGGGACATTCTTAGGTCTGTTGTATGCCGGTGAATTTTTGGATCAGAAACCTGTGCAACAAGCTGCCGCCAATGCAGTCATGAATATTGCTTTAGGGAATAAGGAATATATGGGTGCGAATGTCCGTGCCCTGTTGAACAAGGTGATGGAGGTGCTTGACAATCCGGATGCCGGTTATCAAAAAGAAGCGATCAAGAAACATCTGGCCGAGATGCCGCAAGGCGAAGGATTCGTCTCTTTATTTAACGGCAAGGATCTGGTCGGCTGGAAAGGCCTGGTGCAAAACCCGATTGCCCGTACGAAGATGAAACCGGCGCAGTTGGCCAAAGAGCAGGCGAAAGCCGATGAGGTCATGCGTAAAGGCTGGAGTGTGGAAGACGGTATGCTGATATTCAATGGGAAGGGGGATAACCTGTGTACGGAAAAGCAATACGGCGACTTCGAAATGTATGTGGACTGGATGCTTGACCCGGCTGGCCCTGAAGCGGATGCAGGTATTTACCTGCGTGGTACGCCTCAAGTGCAGATTTGGGATACTTCGCGTGTAAACGTAGGAGCACAAGTCGGTTCCGGTGGGTTATACAACAATCAGGTGAACGAAAGCAAACCGTCAAAAGTGGCCGATAATAAGCTGGGTGAATGGAACAGCTTCTATATTAAGATGGTTGGTGACCGTGTGACAGTTGTGCTGAACGGAGAGAAAGTCGTGGATGATGTGATTCTGGAGAACTATTGGGATCGTAAACTTCCGATCTTCCCGACCGAACAGATCGAATTGCAGGCTCATGGCAGCAAGGTCTATTACCGGAATATTTATGTAAAAGAACTGGAACGCAAAGAACCGTTCAAACTTTCTGCCGAAGAGAAGAAGGAAGGTTTCAAGATTCTGTTCGACGGTACGAATATGCATGAATGGACAGGCAATACGGTTGATTATACTTTGGAAGACGGTTGTATCTCCATGATTCCGAGCAAGAGCTACGGCGGCAATTTGTATACGAAAGACGAGTATGCCAACTTCGTATATCGTTTCGAATTCCAGTTGACGCCGGGGGCTAATAACGGTGTCGGTATCCGTACTCCAATGGAAGGAGATGCTGCTTATGCCGGCATGGAAATCCAGATTCTGGATTGCGAACATCCGATTTATAAGGATATTACTCCTCTGCAACATCATGGTTCCGTTTATGGAATTATCCCGGCTAAGGCTGATCATCATAAGGCATTCAAACCTGTGGGTGAATGGAATTATGAAGAAATTGTGGCCGATGGCGATAATATCAAGGTTACGGTCAACGGTGTGGTAATCATGGAAGGCAATATTCGTGAAGCGACAAAGAACGGTACTGCCGATCATAAGGAACATCCGGGTCTGTTCAATAAGAAGGGACATATCGGTTTCTTAGGTCATGGTTCTCCTGTCAAGTTCCGTAATATCCGCATAAAAGAGTTGAAATAGCGGCTTTTTGTATATAGAGTTGAGTAGCAGCATAAGCACGAAAATTAGCTTATGCTGCTATTTTTTTGTGTTTTATTCTTTTTCACCGTAAGACAAGTCACCGGCATCACCCAATCCCGGAACGATATAGGAATGGTCGTCCAGTTCGTCATCCACAGCCGCTACCCATACGGTCGTGATTTCATCTGGCATTTTATGTCGGATATATTCGATAGCCTGTTTGCTGGCAATGATGGAGGCGACATGGATATGTGCCGGGTGGCCTTTGGTACGCAATGCTTCGTAAGCCAGTTCCATAGAACTGCCGGTTGCCAGCATCGGGTCCGTTATAATCAATGTCTTGTCTGTTAATCGGGGAGAAGCGATGTATTCGATATGAATGTCGAAGTTCAGTCGGTCTTTGTATTTCCGGTAAGCCGAAACGAAAGCATTTTCTGCATTGTCCAGATAGCTGAGGAAGCCTTGATGGAAAGGAAGCCCGGCACGTAGAATCGTACTGATGACGACAGGATCGTCAGGAGTATTCATTGGTGCTATTCCTAAGGGAGATTGAATGCCTTTTGTGCTGTAAGTGAAATCCTTACTGATTTCATAAGCCATAATTTCACCGATCCGCTCGATGTTACGACGGAAGCGCATACTGTCTTTTTGTATGTTGATGTCGCGCAATTCTGCGACAAACCGGTTTAACACCGAGTTTGATTCACCAAGATTAACTATTTTCATGATTAAATTGTCATTTTTCGGTGTCGAAATTACTCATAATTTGGACAGGCTCTTACAAAAGAAGGCAACCTTTTTTAGATTGCCTTCTTTTGTAAGAGCCTGTTTAAATTTTGTTCAACATTCTTTTGAGAGTTCTTTTTGAGTATGTTTTTCTGTTTTTATAAGGAGCATAGCGGGCTATGTGACGAATAAAAACAGAAAAACAGACCGGAAAGAAACTCAAAAGAAGTTGAAAAAAACTTTTTGAATAAAATTTAAACAGGCTCTTAGATCAATAACGTCATTTCTTTTTCTTAGGTTTGTTGATTGCATCCAGTAAATATTTACCCGGTTTGAATTTTACGGTTGTTCTGGCTGGAATCATAACCGGTGTACCTGTTTTGGGATTACGAGCTAAGCGTTCTGTTTGCGGACGTGGTGTCAATGTTCCGAAGCCGATCAATACGATCTCTTCATTGTGGGACATGGTTTCTGTTACGATGTCGACATAAGCGTCCAACAGTTCTTTTGCTTTTTGTTTCTGTAATCCTGATCTCTGGGCCAGAGCCTCAATCAATTCTGCTTTGTTCATGAGTGTTTCTATTTAATTAATGATATTCAAGACAAATGTACGCTTCTCATCAATATGTTACATATAAAGAAATCAGCGTTCATTTCTTATTTAACAACGTGTCTATGCATTTGTTACGATTTGCAAAACAAAAAATGTTAAATAAACTCTACTGTGATATTTCGTCAGAAATAATCATTGCCGGGTAAAAGATCCTTTTTCAGTTAAAAACCACGTATATCTCCGGCTTAAAAGAAAAATAGGGTATAAGGTATTCCCTGACAAGACAGAAAGATAGTTGAACTAAAGCCCTGTTACAATGAAATCTAAGGAAAATTATGAAGTAAAAAATACAATTCTGTATTTTTTACTTCATAATTACTCTTCCTGATTTTACAAAGGAATTTTGTCAATCCTGCGCTGATGTCGACCACCTTCGAACGAAGTGTTCAGGAAGGCTTCGATTGTGCGAGTGGCTTCCTCTTGAGTGATAAATCTGCCGGGCATTACAAGTATGTTGGCATCGTTATGTTCACGTGCGAGACGTGCGATCTCTTCTTGCCAACACAGAGCGGCCCGTATTCCTTGGTGTTTATTGAGTGTCATGGTTATTCCATTTCCAGATCCGCAGATAGCGATTCCGGGATATACTTCACCGGTTTCTACAGCTTCGGCAAGCGGATGGGCATAATCGGGATAATCACAACTCTCTGTCGAGCAGGTTCCGAAATCTTTGTAGGTCAGCCCTTTCGAGTCGAGTATTTGTTTTACAAATTCTTTTAATTCGTATCCTGCATGGTCACTACATAAACCTAATGTTTTCATATTTATCTGTTAGAGGAGTTTGGAATTTATGATTTCAATAATTCTTTTACCTGATTGTATACATTTTGCCCCGTGAAGCCGAGTTTTTCGTCCAAGACCTTATACGGAGCGGAGAAACCGAATGATTCAAGTCCCCAAACCTTGCCATTGGCACCAACCAATCCTTCCAGGTTGACCGGCAGGCCGGCTGTAAGTCCGAATACCTTGCTTCCTGTCGGGATAATAGATTCCTGGTATTCTTTGCTTTGGCTTCGGAACAAACCTTCTGACGGAACAGATACGATACGAACCTTGATGCCATCCGCACGAAGCAATGTTGCTCCTTCTTCCAATGTGGAGACTTCCGATCCGGAGGCGACCATGATTACATCGGGGGTTTCGTCACCTTCTACAATATAAGCTCCCTTTTCGGCCTGCAAAGCTTCGTCATAACGGTTTTCCTTGGCGGGCAGGTCAGTAATGTTCTGACGGGAAAGAATCAAAGCTGTCGGGGTGGCAGTGTTTTCCAAAGCCATTTTCCAAGCGATTGTCGTTTCGGTTACGTCTGCCGGGCGAAGTACCAACATGGAGTTGTGTCCCTTGTGGTTCTTCAGTTTTTCCATCAGGCGGATCTGTACCTCCTGTTCAACCGGTTCGTGTGTCGGCCCGTCTTCGCCTACGCGGAAGGCATCGTGAGACCAAATGAATTTAACCGGCTGTTCCATCAAGGCAGCCATGCGGATTGCCGGTTTCATGTAGTCGGAGAATACGAAGAACGTACCGCAAGCCACTATTACACCTCCGTGGAGCGACATGCCGATACATACGCAGGCCATTGTCAGCTCAGCTACGCCGGCTTGAAGGAATGCACCGCTGAAATCGCCTTTCACGAATGCATGTGTCTTTTTCAGGAAGCCGTCAGTCTTGTCCGAGTTGGAAAGGTCGGCTGAAGAAACGATCATGTTTTCAATCTGGGTAGCCAATACGCCTAAAACGGTTGCCGAAGCGGCACGCGTTGCTTGGTTCGGTTTCTGTTCGATGGCCTTCCAGTCGATGACGGGGAGTTTGCCGGAGAACCACAACTCCATCTTGGTTGCCAGTTCTGGATTGGCTTTTGCCCATTCTGCTTTGGCCGCATAACGTTCGGCAACGATTGTTTCCAATTCTTTAGCACGTTTGGCATATAGTTCCGCAACTTCGGGGAAGATCTGGAACGGATCGTCCGGGGTTCCTCCTAAATTCCGGATGGTGTCTGCGATAGAGACGCCCGCTGCTGAAAGGGGTTGCCCGTGTGTAGACACTTTGTTTTCATAGCTGCTCTTGTCAGCACCCACGGCTCCTTTGCCCATGATCGTGTTACCGATAATCAAGGTTGGACGGGATGTTTCGGCCTTTGCTTCAACCAATGCCCGGCGGATTTCCGTCACATCGTTTCCGTTGATCGTGATGACTTTCCAACCCCATGCTTCGTATTTCATGGCTACGTTTTCAGTAGTCACCTCATTTACGGTTGTGGAAAGCTGTATATTGTTGGCATCATAGAACATAATCAGGTTGTCCAATCCGAGCGTACCGGCAATACGTCCGGCTCCTTGGGAAATTTCTTCTTGGATGCCACCATCGGAAATATATGTGTAAATCGTCTGATTCATAACATCGCCCAGGCGTGCTTTCAGGAATTTGGCGGCGATAGCGGCACCTACGGCGTAAGTGTGGCCTTGTCCCAGCGGACCGGATGTGTTTTCTATACCACGCATCACGTTGACTTCAGGATGTCCCGGAGTAACGCTACCCCACTGGCGAAACTCTTTCAGTTCGTCGATCGTAAATTTACCTGCGAGGGCGAGTACTGAATAAAGCATCGGTGACATGTGTCCCGGATCCTGGAAGTAGCGGTCTCTGCCTTCCCATGTGGGATTCTTGGGATCATACACGAGGAACTCTGAAAACAGTACGTTCACAAAGTCTGCTCCCCCCATTGCACCACCAGGGTGGCCGGATTTCGCTTTTTCTACCATTGACGCAGCCAAGATACGGATGTTGTCCGCTGCTTTGTTCATTAAATTGATATCGTTCATTGTGATGAATTATTTTTATTTTTTTGCAAAGATAGGCAATATATCCATAATGACCATCATCTGGAGTGCCTATTGTGCCTGGTAAGATGTTTACGATAGGTATTTTTATGACGTTGGAATAGGTATCACAAAGTGTTTACAATATCTATTCCAGGAATGAATTGCCGGAAGCCTTGCCGAGGATTACCGAAGGGGTTCATTTCTTTCTTGAATGCGTCAATCGTCGTGTTTTCATCAAACATTTGCCACAGGCAGTTTGGGAAGTGGCTTGCTTTTGATACATTCAACTTTGTTTATGGTCAGGCGGAAACGATTACCGAGGCCTACAATACTTAAGTTATAGTTTCATTTGAATGGAACTGAAAAAACATTTGATATACTGTCCTATAGGGAGAAATAGACCCCTTGTTCCAACAGATGATCGTATTTTTCTTTGTTGAACATATAATAGAAAGCTCCTCTTTTGGATCCTTTCTTATCTTTTTCATCCAACTTCTCCAGAATGTCCATCGCATTCAGTTTTTTGCGGAAGTTACGCTTGTCCAGTTGGGTCTGGTAGATAGCTTCATACAGGCTTTGCAATTGCGGTAACGTGAATTTTTCGGGAAGTAGGTTGAATCCGACCGGACGGGTAGCCGCTTTCCTGCGCAGACGGACCAATGTGTCGGTAATCATTTGATCGTGGTCGAAAATCAGTTGCGGAACTTCGCTGATCTTGGTCCAAACGGCATTGTGTTCTTCCAGTGTCTCGGCACTGAAGTCATTCATATTGACGAGTGAATAGTATGCTACGGAGATAACCCGTTCTCCAAGGTCGCGGGTAACATCTCCGTAAGCACCTACCTGTTCCATAAAAAGATTATCAATACCGGTGCAGTCGGTAAGCACGCGTGATGCGGCTTCCTCGATACTTTCGCCTGCTTTGATAAAACCGCCCATCAGAGACCATTGTCCCATCATGGGTTCAAACTTACGTTTGTAAAGTAGCACATTGAGCTCTTTTTGATCGAATCCAAGTATGATACAATCTACAGCGACGTGAAATTTGGTTTCGTTCTGATAAAAAGCGGCTGTCATGATTTTATGGATTTGCAATTATTATTATGCGAGTTTGCGTGCGCCGTCGCTGATTACTACATTATATAATTTAGGTTCGTGACCGAATTTAGCTGTGTAGGATTCGAATGCTTCTTTTACGAAAGCATCATATTTTTCTTCTTTCACCAAGTTGATTGTACAACCGCCGAAACCGCCACCCATCACACGTGAACCGGTTACACCGCATTTTTTTGCAACATCATTGAGGAAGTCCAATTCTTCGCAACTGACTTCATATAATTTGCTCATGCCGTGATGTGTTTCGTACATCTTCTTACCGACGGTCTCGTAGTCGTCTTTTTCCAAAGCGGAGCAAACGTCGAGAACGCGCTGTACTTCTTCGATCACATATTCGGCGCGCATGTAATCTTCGGCGCTGATGTCGCCTTTGACTTCGTTCAGCATTTCCATTGTCGCATCGCGCAGGAATTCGACTTCCGGATGATTGCGACGGATTGCGGCAGCGGCGTTTTCGCAAGACTGCCGGCGTTTGTTGTAAGCCGAAGAAGCCAGTTCGTGTTTAACGACAGAATCCAGCAAAACCAATTTATAACCGACCGGATGGAACGGGAAATATTTATATTCGAGCGAACGGCAATCCAGGCGGATCAAACTACCTTCTTTTCCGAATACGGAGGCGAACTGGTCCATAATACCGCAGTTTACACCACAATAGTTATGTTCCGTAGACTGGCCGATCTTAGCCAATTCGAATTTATCAATGTTCAGGGAGAACAAGTCGTTTAAAGCAAATGCATATGTACTTTCCAATGCTGCTGAAGAGGACATGCCTGCACCCAGAGGTACATCACCTGCAAACACGGTGTCGAATCCCTGGATCTGTCCGCCTCGTTTGATGGTTTCGCGGCAAACACCGAAAATATATCTTGCCCAGCTTGCTTTTGGAGCGTCTTCTTCGTTTAGACCAAATTCGGCGTAGTCGTTCAGGTCAACAGAGAAAGCGCGAACTTTACCAGTGCCGTTCGGTTTGATTTCGGCAATCATGCCTTTGTCGATAGCACCCGGAAATACGAAACCGCCGTTATAATCGGTATGTTCGCCAATCAGATTGATACGACCCGGAGAGGCATACACACTACCTTCTGTTGAGAATAACTCCTGAAATTTATTTCTGATTTTTTGTCTCATGATATTAATTTTTAGATGTTTATAAATAAAGAAATTATCCGGTTATAAACGAAACCGGATAATTTCATGAATTAGGATATTATAGTCTTATTCTGATTTTTTAGATGGTTTGGAACCGACAGCAGCATAGAATAAAATGTAAGCGGCACTGAAAAGCACGACCCAGTAGCTGGTCATGTAGTCGGTCATGTCGGCAACCCAACCCTGGATGGCAACCATTACGGCACAACCGAACACCATTGTCATAAAGATACCGCTGGCAATAGCCGTGTATTTACCTAATCCTTCAACTGCCATGTTGAAGATACCACCCCACATTACACTTGTACAGAGACCTACAAGAAGGAACGCCAGAATACCGATGGGAACTTCCTGCCAGATAACGCTTAATAAAACCCAGTCTATACCGGGAACTTCGACTGTACTTGTTTCAGGTGAAAACATACCGAAGCTCACTAACAACAAGGTCGCGCTTGCAACAGTCGTGATCATCGCGCGACTGGAAATTTTTGCACCGATACTTGCTCCTACAAAACGTCCGATAAGCATCATCAACCAGTAAACGGCTACGATAAGACCGACGGTGCTGGCCGGTATACCTTTGGATGTCAGATATTGTAGGATATAGGTGGGAGTTCCTACTTCTACGCTCATATACAGGAAGATTGCCAGTGCTCCCAATGCAAAATGACGATGGCTTAAAGCTCCTTTGATCAAACTTGTGTCGACTGGAGCTTGTTCAGGTTCTTCGATTTTAGTGAACGAGATCACAATGAATGCGATGACGAAAATAGCCAAAGCGATCATCAGGGCAGGAGTGGCATCCGCAATATGTGCTTTAGCTGCATCACCGATAAGAGCTCCCATCAGGATGTAACAAGCAACGGCTGCGGTACTGTTGAATACACCTCCTAATTGGATCAACTGGTTACCTTTGTTTCCGCCGCCTCCCAGCAAGTTGAGCATCGGGTTGACTACGCAGTTCAAAATACACATAGTGAAACCGCTGGTGAACGCCCCGATCAGGTAAATCAAGAAAGCGCTTTCTTTGCCTACGTGACCACTCAGCCATTGGATTAAAATGCCAATGATACCTATGGCCAAACCGATAAGAGCTGTTTTTTTGTAGCCGTATTTGGCAATTAACATACCTGCGGGAATTCCCATTACCAAATAGGCGATGAAGTTACCATAGTTCCCGATTTGGGCAAGAACATTGCTCGCTCCGAAGTCGTTCTTTACGATAATAGCCATTGGTGAACAAAGATTTGTCACGAATGCGATCATGGCAAAAAGTGCAATCATGATGATGATGGCACTCCATTGTTTTTTTTGTTGAGTCATTGATTGATGTTTTTTTTGTTATTATTAATTTGTTATTTGTTATTTGTTATTCGACGGAAAATTTATAAATCGTTTTACTTTCGAACGTTTCGTCCGGACGCAGGATAGTGGACGGATATTCCGGTTTGTTCGGACTGTCGGGATAGTGTTGTGTTTCCAGACAGAGGGCGGCACGTGCCGGATAGCGTTGTCCGTTCTTGCCTGCGAAGTTGCCTGTCATCCAGTTTCCCGTGTATAATTGCACGCCTGGCTGCGTTGTGTAACATTCCATAACGATGCCGGTTTTGGGCGATACGCAACGGGCACAGAACGACAACTCGTTTTCTTCTTTTTTATTTAATATATATGTATGATCGTATCCTTTTCCGAAATTCAACGCTTCGAAATCTTCATCGATACGTTCGCCTACTTTGTGCGGAGTACGGAAGTCCATCGGGGTTCCTTCCACTTTTTCCTTCGGGCCGTAAGGGATGGCTGTTTCGTCGGTCGGCAGATAATAATCCGCATTGATCGTCAATTTGTGGTCATATACGGAAGGATCTCCTTGGCCGGAAAGGTTGAAGTAGGAGTGATTGGTCAGGTTCAGTACGGTCGGTTTGTCCGTTACCGCATGGTACATGATTACAACCTCATTGTCGTCAGATAGATGGTATGTCACCATCGTATCCAGTTTTCCTGGGAAACCTTCTTCGCCGTCAGCAGACGTATATTTCAATTCCACTGTCTGATCATCGACCTTGTTCAGGTCCCAAACAACGGAATTGAAGCCTTTCAAACCGCCATGCAGGCTGTTCGGACCGTTATTGATGGCCAGTTTGTCGTACACAACATCGTCTAATGTGAATTTCCCGCCTGCAATACGGTTGCCGTACCGTCCGCAGATAGCTCCGAAATAAGGCTCTTCGGAGACCAAGTATTCGTCTATAGAATCGTGTCCTGTCACTACATCGGTTAACTTTCCGGACCGATCCGGTACCATAAGCGATACAATTTTTGCACCGTAGTTGGTAATGGCAAGTTCTGCTCCTTTATTATTTGTAAGGATGCACAGCATCGTCTCTTTGCCATCTATTTGCTTGTTGAAATTAGCTACAGTCAAGCCAGACAGCGTGCTTTTGTTCTTCATGTAAATATAGTTTCAAAATCGTGTGTAAAATTACTCTCTTCTTTGTATTCATGCACTACTTTGAAGATGTTTTATAGCATAAAATGGCTTTTTGTCTACTAAAATGGCTGATTTGTCTTCTTTCGATCGATTTATTTAGTGTATATTTGCAACTAATAATCTTTGTATTCACAGAAAAACACGTATCTATGACGAAAAGTATGAAAAAAGCCATTTCTCTGTGTCTGTTTAGCATGGGCTTTGTCAGTTTAATGGCACAAAGTAATGAATTTAAAATAGATGTGCGAAAAATAGGTGCACCTGTCCAGTCGACCATGTACGGAATCTTTTTTGAAGATATTAATTTCGGTGCTGATGGAGGTCTGTATGCCGAACTTGTCAAAAACCGTTCTTTCGAATTTGAAAATCCTTTTGGAGGCTGGACACCTTTCGGAAATGTCAGTGTACAGACCAAAAATCCTTGTTTCGACCGTAATCCGCATTATGTCCGGCTTTCTTATGAAAAGGAATTGACTGGAACCGGTCTTGACAATGAAGGTTTCAAAGGAATCGGTATTCGGAAAGGGGAGAAGTATAATTTTTCTTTATATGCGCGCGTTCAGTCCGATATGCCGGTTAAGTTGCGTATAAACTTGGTGAATAGCCGGAACGACGTGTTCGAGCAAAAAGAAATCGAGGTGAGTGGCAAGGAATGGAAGAAATACACGATTGTCCTGGCGCCGGAAGAGACGGAGGCCCGTTCCCGTTTGCGTATCACGATGGCGACGAAAGGAATCGTCGACCTCGAACACATTTCACTGTTCCCGCAAAATACTTTCAACAATCGCCCGAACGGTATGCGTGCCGATTTGGCACAGGCTTTGAAAGACCTGAAACCCGGAGTTTTCCGCTTTCCCGGCGGTTGCATCGTGGAAGGGACGAACAGGGCTACCCGTTACCAGTGGAAAAACACGATCGGTCCGGTCGAGAACCGTCCGATCAACATCAATCGTTGGAACTATACGTTCCCGTATAAGAAGTTTCCGGATTATTATCAGTCCTACGGCCTGGGCTTTTTCGAATATTTCCAGTTGAGCGAAGATATTGGGGCGGAGCCGCTTCCCGTGTTGAATTGCGGCCTTTCCTGTCAGTATGAAAACCAAGATCCGAACGAGGATTGCCCGGTAGACAAGCTGCAACCTTATATAGATGACGCTCTTGACCTGATCGAGTTTGCCAATGGCCCGACAACCGGCAAATGGGGAAAGATTCGTTCAGATATGGGACATCCGGCTCCTTTCAATCTGAAATTTATTGCCGTTGGTAACGAACAGTGGGGGCCGCTTTATCCCGAACGTCTCGAATTGTTTGTCAAAGCGATCCGTGCCAGATATCCGGAGATAAAGATCATCGGCAGTTCCGGCCCGCAATCGGAAGGAGAGGACTTTGATTACCTCTGGCCGGAAATGAAGCGGCTGAAAGTGGATTTGGTGGACGAACATTTCTACCGGTCTCCCGAATGGTTCCTGAACGGAGCCAAACGCTATGACTCGTATGACCGCCAGGGTCCGAAGGTGTTTGCCGGCGAATACGCCTGCCATCCTGCCAATCGCGAGAACAGTTTCCTGACTGCCTTGTGTGAAGCCGCTTTTATGACTGGTTTGGAACGGAATGCGGATGTGGTGCACTTATGCACGTATGCTCCGCTTTTCGCTCATGTGGACGCTTGGCAGTGGCGCCCTGATCTGATCTGGTTCGACAACCTTTCACTGGTCAAAACTCCTAATTATTATGTGCAGCAGCTATATGGCCATAATGCCGGTACGAATGTCGTTCCGCTGACCATGCAGGGAGAACCTGTCACCGGCCAGCAGGACTTGTATGCCACTGCGGCGGTCGACAAATATTCGAATGAACTTATCATCAAAGTCGCCAATACCGGAATCCGTAACAAACGGATCAAGTTGAACTTGAACGGCCTTCCGGCCGGTAAGCATAAAGGGACGCTGACGTTGCTTCATTCCTCCGATCTGGAAGCTCAAAATACGTTATGCAATCCTTCTGCGGTGGTCCCGGTCGTTTCCGATATCGAAATGGAGGTTCCGCAAGTGGAAGTGATTTTGAAACCGCTTAGTTTCTCTGTTTATCGTATCAAATTATAAAATTTCATTTAGCATCATCGGTCTTGTCATTGACCGTTTCCATGCTGCTGGCATAGATATGATTCCGCGAATATTTATATGATTGATAATGTGTTGATTATGCTAGTGTATGCGGAAATAGCCATCAACAGAACAGGGTCGTTTAAATATAAAACGACCTTTTTCGCCGAAAAAGATGCAAAAACGAGGCATGAAATTACCTCCAATATGGCGGATAAACACCCCCACACCCCCGTAAAGGTCTCATGCAGACCCGGATCTGCGCCTCTCCCGCGCCCGGGTCTCCGTGGTGGGTACACCCGGGTCTCAAGCGGCTTTAAAAGCTGTTTTTGACAAAAGAAAAGCCTGTCTTGATAAAAAAAAGAAGCCGTTTTAACAGGTTTTGCACCTGTTTCCGGACGGTCTCTGTTTTTATCGTATAATTGATACACAGGGTATTATCGTTTTTCACCATGATAGTTATGACAGG
>ERZ777011.324-NODE-324-length-75778-cov-85.923048_pt1 | contig 75778 bp, 88 predicted proteins | sample MGYA00374964_ERZ777011 | MGnify/ENA primary metagenome ERZ777011 (study PRJEB29310, sample SAMD00008975) | mouse gut metagenome | study: EMG produced TPA metagenomics assembly of the Metagenome analysis of fecal microbiota from mouse which was promoted... | reverse complement strand
TTAGGGCAAAGATACTAATTGTTGAGAAGCCCACATGATTTTATCGGTGAGCCGATTTCCACCCGCTCACTGGAGATTTACTTGGGAGCGATGGAGAAAAGACAAAAAAAGCTGTCAGAAAACACTTCCCGACAGCTCTGATTATATATATCTTTAAGATATTCTCAATCCATCATCAACGTTGTCCCAATTGCGAGTCAACAAAGAAGATTCCTGCATCACCGACTTTCTTGAGTTTATCAACAATACCCTGTGCGGTAGCCTCTTCTTCTACCTGTTCGCGAACGAATCCCCACAGGAAATCTTGAGTAGCCTTGTCTTTTTCAGCAGCAGCCACGTCTACCAGCTTATCTATCAATTGAGAAACATGACATTCATGTTTGTAAACGTGTTCGAATACTTCCAGCGGAGTGCCCCAACCGTTAGGTACCACATCTATTTTATCCACTTTTGCAGTACCTCCACGTTTGATAACATAATCTGCCATAGCATAAGCATGTCCCATCTCTTCTTGGGATTGCTTTTTCATCCAATGAGCAAAACCGCTGAAACCTTCTTTCTCAAAGTAGAAAGACATTGCCAGATACAGGTTAGCGGACCACATTTCAGCAGTAATCTGTTCGTTAATTGCATTCTGTAATTTTTCTGAAATCATAATCGTATTTTTTATTAAGTTGTTAATGTAGTTTCTTTTTGAACTCATTACAAAAATAATACGCTTTCAGTTAAGATTGTTGCATGTACCCTGCATTTTTAAACTACATTCACATTTTGATTGTAATGGTTCATTGTCCACTTACACCAATTCGTCGGAAATATATCCTTTCGGCAGTTCACGACAATTGTATCCAGAAGCCATTATTTCACCGTATGCGCCTGCCGAACGAAGGGCTATCAAGTCGCCGCGCTTCACTTTGTTCAGGTCAATTGCCTTGCCGAAAACATCGGACGATTCGCAGATAGGCCCTACTACGTCATAAGCCTCTATCGGTTCTTCAGAGGTAATATTTTCCATTTTATGATAAGCCTGATATAATGCCGGACGAATTAAGTCGGTCATACCGGCATCAAGGATAGCAAACTTCTTCTTTGCGCCTTGCTTCACATACAAAACTTTAGAAATCAACGTACCGCACTGACCGACTACCGCACGTCCTAATTCAAAATGTAAAGTCTGGTAAGGACGCAGCTTCAATTGTCCGGCGTAGGTAGCAAAGTAATCTTTGAAATTCGGGATAGCCTGACGGTTGGGATGCCCGTAATCAATACCGAGTCCGCCGCCTACATTGATATGTTCTACTAAAATATGACGGGCTTCAAGTTTATCCTGCAATTCGTTGACACGATTACAGAGAGCTACAAAGTCACCCATATCAAGAATCTGCGAACCTATGTGGAAGTGCAGTCCTATGAATTTGACATTCTTCATTTCCTGAGCCACATCGATCACCTTATCCATATCCTGCATGCTGATACCGAATTTATTTTCTGCCAGTCCGGTAGTAATATTGGCATGAGTATGTGCACCGACATCAGGATTGATACGGAAAGCCACATTGGCAACTTTATTTTGGGCGGCAGCTAATTCATTGATTACTTCCAGTTCGGGGATAGACTCGACATTGAAACAGAAGATACCATATTCCAATCCGAGATTGATTTCCCAATCAGCCTTGCCTACTCCGGCAAAAACAATTTTGCCGGCAGGGAATCCGGCACGAATAGCAGCGCGGATTTCTCCACCACTCACACAGTCGACTCCCATTCCGCCCTCACGGATAATGGTAAGTACCTTCGGGTTGGCATTGGCTTTAACAGCATAATGCACTGAATAATTAGGATATTTGGCAACCTCATGGTTTATAGCCGACAATGTATCACGCAGCACTTTGGTATCGTAATAATAGAAAGGGGTCTGCAAAGTGCGGAATTTATCAATTGGAAATATTCCTTTCATAATTCGGAAAACTTGTTTAGTTAGTTAAAAAGAGCGCTTTTATCAGTTCAGTAAAAGCGCTCACATTATTTGTGGAATTATTGGTTGTTGAAAAGCATATCGCTCAGCGATTGCAATGCCCTCTTCTTGTCACACTCACGGATGAGGAAAGAAATATTGTAATTACTTCCACCAAAAGAAATCATTCGTACCGGAACATCACGCATCGCATCAAGTGCTTTGGCTTCAAAGCCAACGTTCTCCCATTCCAAATCACCTACAACACAAATAATACACATCTCTTTGTCAACGGTTACTGTTCCGTATTTTTTCAGATCGTCCAGAATCTCGTTCAGATGCTTCGTGTTATCGATTGTTACAGATACACCTACTTCTGAAGTACAGATCATGTCGATAGACGTCTGATAGCTTTCGAAGATCTCGAATACCTTGCGCAGGAAACCGTGGGCAAGTAACATACGGCTGGATTTGATTTTGATAGCCGTAATGTTTTCCTTCGCTGCTACTGCCTTGATTTTACCTTTTTCCGTATCGTTGGAAATCAGCGTGCCGGGAGCTTCCGGGTCCATGGTGTTCAACAGACGTACAGGGATATTGGCATATTTGGCAGGCTGGATACAGGTGGGATGCAGGATTTTTGCACCGAAGTAAGCCAACTCGGCCGCTTCTTCAAAATGAAGCTGACGAACCGGGGATGTCTTGTCGACAACACGCGGGTCGTTGTTATGCATACCATCGATGTCTGTCCATATCTGGATTTCGGAAGCGTGTACAGCAGCACCAATCAGGGATGCGGTGTAGTCGCTACCACCACGTTGCAGGTTGTCTATCTCGCCGTAAGCGTTGCGGCAGATGAAACCTTGCGTAATGTAGATTTCTACATCCGGATAGAGATCAAGCTGTGCGCGCAATTTATCCTTAATATATACAGGATCCGGTTCTGCGTTCTTGTCAGTACGCATGAATTCCAAAGCCGGAAGCAACACAGACTTCACACCACATTCCTGCAGATAGAAGTTTACCATGGCCGTAGAAATAAGCTCTCCCTGTGCCAAAACCACTTTCTCTTCAAACAAAGTAAAAAGGTCTTTCGTATAGGAGCGGATGTAGTCGAAGTGGGATTTGACAACTTCAAGACCTTTCTGTTTATATTCCTGAGTGGCGAAAAGCTCATCAATGTGCTGTTTATATTTTGCTTCCAGCTTATTGATAATCTCGTTGGCACCCTCCGGATTCTTCTTATACAGATAGTCCGAAATTTCCACCAATGTGTTTGTCGTGCCTGACATAGCAGAAAGGACAACAATCTTCTGTTCACCATCGGTAATCAATTTGGCTACTTCCTTCATGCGCTGAGCAGAACCTACGGAAGTTCCTCCAAACTTTAAAACTTTCATTTTCGTTACTGTTTTAGTTATCTATATTTAAATCTATTTCTATTGTTCTCTGCCGGGGCATGTATTCGGCTGTCACATCTACAATCTGATGGTCGGCACAACGGTATACCCTGCCCGGATACTCTTTCAGCAATTGCAGATTGTGTGTCGTCATCATTACGGACGAACCGGAACCACAGATATTGTGCAACAATTCAACAATGGACTTTCCGGTTTCCACGTCCAGATTTCCGGTCGGTTCATCTGCCAGAATAATAGCGGGAGAGTTGAGTACGGCACGTGCAATCACAATGCGTTGTTGCTCACCACCGGAAAGCTCGTTCGGGAGCTTATAACCCTTGTTGGACATTCCCACCAGCTGAAGCACCTCTTCAATGCGGTCTTGGATTTCCTGTTTGTTTTTCCAGCCTGTGGCACGAAGTACAAATTCCAGATTATTATATACAGTCCGGTCTGTAAGCAACTGAAAATCCTGAAAGACAATGCCTAATTTCCGGCGCAATTGCGGAATATGCTTACGTTTGATAGAACGCATGTCATAACCTAACACTTCCGCTTCACCGTCAATTATGTCCAGTTCGCCATACAAGGTCTTGAGCAGACTCGTTTTTCCCGAGCCTACTTTTCCGATCAAATAGACGAACTCTCCTTTGTGCAATTCCAGATTTACATCGCTTAGCACACAGAGTTCCTGTTGATGGATTTCTACGTTCTTATATTGAATCAACGCCTCGTCATCCATACCGACTCTTGTTTCATTTTTTAATTTTTAAATATTAATTGTTCAATGTTTCTTCCATGTACTGCTGTGTCTTTCCTGCAATTCACGTGCAAGATCTTCGAGACGATAGCCTTTTGAAGTAAGCAATACAATCAGGTGGTAAATGAGGTCAGCTCCTTCGTAAATCAGGCGGTCGTCTGTTCCGTTGGTTGCTTCGATGACTGTTTCTACGGCTTCTTCACCTACTTTTTGAGCCATCTTATTGATTCCCGACTGAAACAGACTGGTAGTATAAGAACCTTCGGGCATTTCTTCATGACGTTTGTCAATGAAATCTTGCAATGCTTTCAGGAACATAACCGGTTCTTCGTTTTTCTCACCCCAGCAAGTATCTGTACCTGTATGGCATACGGGACCTACCGGATTCGCCTGTATCAGTAGTGTATCATTGTCACAATCGGCTTTGATAGAAACTACGTGAAGGAAGTTACCGCTTTCTTCGCCTTTTGTCCAAAGACGATTCTTGGTGCGGCTGAAGAAAGTAACTTTTCCGGTTTCTACCGTTTTATCATAAGCTTCTTTATTCATGAAGCCCAGCATCAGGACTTTACGTGTCTCGTTGTCCTGTATGATAGCCGGAACGAGTCCGTTCATTTTATCGAAATCCAATTCCATTTTTATATAAGTTCCAATTACTATTTCAAATTACAATTATGAGCTATTCGCCTATGAAGTTTTTTGCAGATATCTTATTCTATTTATCTAAATAGATTATTCATCCGCATGGAAACCTGGCCGGGGTGCCTCCCCCCCCTAATGGTAATTCCTTCGCCGCAAAGATACAATTTTAATTCGGTAATTTTAATTTCTCCGAAGTGAAAAACACTGGCAGCCAAGGCGGCATCTGCTTTTCCTTGTAAAAACACATCACGGAAGTGCTCTTTGCAGCCCGCCCCGCCCGAAGCTATGATAGGAATGGAAAGCTGATCCGCCAAAACAGCAAGTGCATCATTTGCATAACCGGCCTTTACACCATCGTGATTCATGCTTGTGAAGAGAATTTCTCCCGCTCCACGCTCCTGGGCTTCTTTTGTCCATTCGAACAGGTCTTTATCCGTTTCAATACGGCCTCCATTCAAGTAACATTTCCAACCATTTTCGGTTTGTTTGGCATCTACCGCCAACACACAAACCTGCGAACCGAAATTCTTTGCAATTTCGTCAATCAGTTGCGGATTGCGGATTGCGGAAGAGTTGATAGAAATCTTGTCAGCTCCGGCATTGAGCAGACGGTCTACATCGCTTAGTTCGTTGATGCCGCCACCTACGGTAAACGGGATATTGATATTAGCAGCAATCCGTTTTACCAATTCCGTGAAAGTCTTGCGTCCTTCATGACTTGCAGTGATATCCAGGAAAACAAGTTCATCGGCTCCTTGTTCACTGTAAGCCCGCCCCAACTCTACCGGATCACCGGCTTGGCGCAAATTGACAAAATTTGTTCCTTTCACGGTTTGCCCGTCTTTTATATCCAGACAAGGTACTATTCTTTTTGCTAACACAATCCTATTTTATTTATTGTTCAACAATTTATAATCTATATCCCTGAAGTTTGATTATTTATCTATATCCCTAAAGTTTAATTATTTATCTCCTCTTATAATAAGAAAGCAACCATTTATAATACAAACTGCCATTTTATTCCGGTACGCTAATTATAAAAAGATTCTCAAATCTTTTAGGGTGATATGTCCTTCGTACAATGCCTTGCCGAAAATTACTCCGGACACTCCGGCTTCGTTCAAGGCAATAATGTCATCGACATTACTTACTCCGCCACTGGCCATCAGATAGAGGTCGGGAAATTTCTCCAGCATCTCCTTATATAAATCAATGGAAGGTCCACTCAGCATCCCGTCACAACTGATGTCTGTGCAGATTACTTTTCGTATACCTTTCTCCATATAATTTTCAAGAAATGGAAAAAGTTCACAGGCACTTTCGTCTTTCCAACCATTGACGGCTATCTTATGATCTTTTACGTCTGCCCCCAAAATAATTCTCTCGCTTCCGTACACGTCAAGCCAATGACAGAACAGTTCGGGGTCTTTCACGGCAATGCTGCCACCCGTCACCATTTGTGCACCGCTTTCGAAAGCAATTTTCAAGTCTTCATCACTCTTTACTCCACCACCAAAATCTATTACCAAAGAAGTACGGATAGCAATCCGTTCCAACACCCGATAATTGACTATATGATGAGAAGCGGCCCCATCCAAGTCTACCACGTGAAGCCTGCGAACACCGTTCGCTTCAAACTCCTTGGCAACTTCCACCGGATTTTCGTTATATACTTTCTTACTGTCGTAATCTCCCTGGGAAAGGCGTACGCACTTTCCGTCAATAATATCAATGGCTGGAATAATTTCTATCATCTATTATTTATTTGCTAAAAGTTTATTATAAACGATGAACGAGTTTATTATAAACGATGATGGAGTTTATTATAAACGATGAACGAGTTTATTATAAACGATGATGGAGTTTATTATAAACAGCGACATTGTTTATCATAAACAGCGATATAGTTTATATTTATAGATTCAAAAAGTTCATCAGAATCTTCTCTCCCGTCTTACCGCTTTTCTCCGGATGAAACTGGGTAGCATAAAAATTGTCTTTATGCAAGGCGGCACTAAAGGGGTGAATATAATCAGTTGTAGCAGCAGTAAAGTCACAGGCAGGCACATAAAAGCTATGTACGAAATAGACGAACTCTTCTTCGGTGAATCCTTCAAAGAGTTTGCTGTTCGTGCTCCCAATGGTATTCCATCCCATGTGCGGAACTTTATCCTCGTGCTTCTGCGGAACAAAACGTTTCACGTCCACATCAAAGATATTCAAACAATCAACCGCTCCTTCTTCAGAATGCCGACACATCAACTGCATGCCGAGGCAAATTCCCAATACAGGCTGACGGAGATTCTTTATCAATTCGTCCAGCCCTGTCGCTTTCAGGTGTTTCATGGTAGTCTCCGCCTCTCCCACTCCGGGGAAAATAACTTTATCTGCCGACTGGAGTTCTTCCTTATCGGCAGTAATCACCGCTTCCACGCCCAACCGCTTCAAAGCATAATCCACAGAACGAATATTGCCGGCATTGTATTTTACAACTGCTACTTTCATCAGCTAAATATTACTGTTTTATTTTTATAAGCCAAAACTTTACGTTCGATATGCTTCTGTACGGCACGCGAGAGGACAATCTTCTCCAAATCCTTTCCTTTATTTACAAGGTCTTCGATAGAGTCTTTATGAGTGATACGCACCACGTCTTGTTCGATAATCGGACCTGCGTCCAGTTCGGTCGTTACATAATGACTGGTTGCACCGATAATCTTCACTCCTCTTTGGAAAGCGGCATGGTAAGGCTTCGCACCTACGAACGCAGGAAGGAAAGAGTGGTGAATATTGATTATCTTATTCGGATAAGCGTTTATCATCTGTTCGGAAATCACTTGCATATAGCGTGCCAATACGATAAATGTAATCTTATGCTTGGCAAGCAGTTCCATTTCCTTGCGTTCCTGTTCTTCTTTCGTCTCCTTCGTGATGGGGAACAGATAGAAAGGAATGCCGAAACGTTCGGCCACATGCTGCAAATCGGGGTGATTGCTTATAATAAGAGGTATCTCTACATTCCACTCACCTGCCGTATAGCGTGCCAGCATATCGAAAAGGCAGTGCGACAGCTTGGAAACGAAAATAGCCATACGCGGTTTCACATCCGAGAAATAAAGGCGGAAATCCATTTCGTATTTTTGAGCGTAAAGTGTTCTGAAATAATCTTCAATCTTTTCCTGAGGAACTAAAAAGTCTTTCAATTCCCATTCAATACGCATGAAGAATATGTTTTCTACATGGTCTACATATTGGTCCAAATAGATAATATTTCCTTTGTTTACCGTAATAAAGTCTGTCACTTCCGCAAGGATTCCCGGTTTGTCGGGACAGTGCAATAACAGTTTGGCTGTTGTCATCATTCTTTTTGCTAATTTACGATTCCAGGCAGAATTATTCTGCCACCTTTCTAATTTTAGTTTGCAAAAATAACGATTTATTGCAAAATCGCGAATTATTCAAGCAGAAAGTTGATATAAAAACAGAGATTTCTTACAGATAGAAAGAATTCGGGAGCTATTTTCTATGAATAGAATGACAAACTTCGGGATAATGACGCTATTGCCTTCAGGATAATGACGCCATCCGGTTGTCATAGTGACGCCATCACAATAGGATAGCGTCACTATCCGAAGAGAAGAAAAAACGATATTTTTTTCATTTCAAAAGTACTCAAAATGAGACACTAAGCATTTTTCTCGTTTTTTCTTGAAAAAAACTTTTCCTAAAACGCTTGCAGATTTACAAAAAACAACTACCTTTGCACCCGCAATCGAGAGAGAGATGCAGATTAACAAAATGAAATTCTGGTGCGTTAGTTCAGTTGGTTAGAATACATGCCTGTCACGCATGGGGTCACGGGTTCGAGTCCCGTACGCACCGCTTCTTTAACAGAGAGGCGGAAAGAAATAAAATGAGTTAGTCTGAATAAAAGCAGAATAAAATTTGGTGCGTTAGTTCAGTTGGTTAGAATACATGCCTGTCACGCATGGGGTCACGGGTTCGAGTCCCGTACGCACCGCGTATAACACTTATAATAAGGAAGTTTTATAAAAAGCACCCGGAAAAGTACCCGTTATTCACTTTTCCGGGTGTTTTTTGTCTGCTTTTCTGCCGGAACTCTCGGCTTACCTTCTATTTTTAACAATTTTATAGCGGATGTAAAAGCCCGCCGCAAGAACCGCCGCTAACCCTATCCCGCTAAGTACCCAAAGAAACGGGTTCGTTTTCGGGTACTTTTCTTCTTCGGTCTGCGCGGTTTCCTTTGTTTCCGCTTCCGCCGTCGTTTTCTGTGTTTCGGTAACTTCCGTTTCCGTAGCGGTAGTAACGTTTGTTTCTGTCGTTTCTTGCTTATCGCCGTTTATAACGATGCGTCCGGTAGTCAGCGACTTTACGTTAGGCGGTTTCTTCAATCCTTCAATAGCCGGGAACAAATCCGTATTATGCCGCAGGGGGGTGTCTGATTGCCCTTCTGCCGTTTCGCTGGCTTTCCGGGTTGGTTCTCCGTTTGTCATTTCCAATGCCTTGCGCATGTCTTCATTAAACGCGCTGTCGGCTTTTTGAAACTGTTCTGCAAAGCGGTTCGGCTTTTGTCCTTCCGGGTAATACTCCACTTTTGTAAACTCTATAACTATGTTCTGCTTCTCGTTACTTCCGGTAGTAGCCGTAGTGTTGGTGGCTGTCCGGTCTTTCGTTCTCCGGCTTCCTTCCGTAGTTGCTGTTAGCTGGCTTTCCGCCGCCAGCTTTCCCTTACGGGTACTTCGGGTACTTGCGCACCCGAAAACCAACAGAAGCAAGAATAGGGAAAGCATGGCTAAAACAAATCTTCTCATACGTCTGTGAAATTTAGAATTTTGTCCTTCCCCTTCTTGTTAAGGGAAAGGCTTCCGTAGTTTATACAATTAAGCCGGGATAACCACCCTTTCTTGAAAACCATCTGCGAAGGGTCGCGCTTTATAATTCCTTCAATAAAGGAAATACGGGCGCGTTTTATGTCTGCAAACAGTTCGCGGGCGTTCCTTCCATTCATCGCGGCTAAGGTCTTTTCGCCTACTATGCCGTCCACGCTTACCCCTAAAATTCGCTGTACCCCGGTAATGCCGTTCTTTCCCGAAGCCCAAACCCAATCCACTACCAAGTTGGCGACGGACTGGCTTTTTATCCGGTCTGCCTTCCATCTGTCCCAATAGTGCGGCTTCATCACGCGGCTAACCGCGTCTTCTTCGGTTATCAAACGCAAATCTTCCACATCTATATCGCCGTCACCGTCTTTGTCGTACCCTACGGCTTTCCAAGTGGCGATAGTTACCCCTTTGTTAGTTGTCCCGCCTTTGTCTGCCGGGTGATTGGTAAATCCACCTTCCCAACTCAAAATAAAGGGGGATAATATTTCAATCCGTGCCATTGTCTGAATGTTTATTCGTTATCAACTCTACAATTTTTTCCGCGTCCTTCGCGCTTGCCGCCTGCACAATCTGCCGTATTATGTCCGGTACTTCCGCCGCGTTTACTTTGATTTTTTGCAACTTCTCACGTACGGAAACAAATTCTATCAATACCGCGCTGATAGTATAGACAATGGTAGCGAATGGAGCGACGTACCACGTGAACAATCCGGCTAAGAAGTCAAACATGAGGGCGAATACCATAACCCGTATGTAGTCCCCAATTTTGTTGAATGTCCGGCGGTACTTCCTGCTTCGCAGTACTTCCCCTGCCGCCTTCGCCGCCTTGCGCCCGTAGTACATATCTATGAAAGTAGCCATCGCCAAGAATACCCAGCAAATTAGCACAATGGCTACGCGCACCGCCACGTAAACCGTCAAGCCGTGCCAGTCTTCTTGCTGTATCAATTCCAACATATTAGTAACCTTCCGTTAATAAATCGTTCTTTACCATAGTTTTAATAGCAATAACCCTGCTAAGGTGTGCTTTATAGTCCGCTACCGCTTTCGCTTTGCGGTCTTCGTCCGTTTCTATACCCAACTGTGCGGCGTAATAGTCGTTAATCAAAGAAAATTCTTCGGTTTCGTCTATTTCGCTACGGATAACCGCATGTGTAAGGTTTTCGTAGTCCGGTTTCTGCCAAACCTGCACCGTATCGTAGTTGTAAACGGTCTTTTCGCCCGTTTCCGGGTCTTCTACCTTTTCTTCCACTATGTTGTAGTTATAGTGGTAAGAGCCATTACCCAACTGTAAAATAATCGCGGGTCTAACGTTTGAACTTGATTTCATAAGGTGTAATTTTGTTTAACTTGTTAATTAAATATTCGCTGTCGCTGTATTTAGCCCAACCCCACCACGCGGCTAACGTCTGCTTAAATTCATCCTCGCTTAACGGTTTCTTCCGTTTCCGTAATTTAGCTATCTTGCGGCAAAGGTTCTGTTTGATACGCTTCCTAAGCCGTGTTTCGTTCAAATAGAATACATAGCCCAAGAAATCAATACCACGCCCGAAGCTGTCGCGGTGGTCGCGTGCCACCGGAAAAACTTGTTTGTTCTGTTTGATTTCCAGCTTTACGTTAGCCGTCAAATAGCTTTCAAACTCTGCCAGCAAAGCGTGAAGCGTCTTTTTATCGCTATGTAATACTACAATGTCGTCAGCGTATCTGAAATAGTACCTTACCCGCTTTACTTCCTTTACCCAATGGTCAAAGTAGGTAAGTACAAGATTTGCTAAATATTGGCTAAGGTAGTTGCCAATCGGTAAGCCTTCCGCACTGTCTATTATTTCGTCCAAAAGGTTGAGTAGCCGTGTGTCCTTAATCTTCCGGCGAACAATGGACTTTAGTACGGTATGGTCTATGGAAGGGTAAAATTTGCGTATGTCTATTTTCAAGCAATACGCGCAGCCTGCCTTATCTTTGTCGATAACGTGCCTTAACTTGTTTGCCGCCGCTTGTATGCCACGCCCTTTGATGCAGCTATAAGTGTCCGCCGTGAAAATAGACACCCATATAGGCTCTAAAATGTTCATTACGGCATGATGTACAATCCGGTCGGGAAAGTATGGCAAACGGAAAATCTCGCGTTCTTTAGGCTCGTATATCGTAAAGGTACTATATTCCGAAGTTCTGTAAGTTCCTGCTTTCAGTGCTTCGTGCAAAGACAAAAGGTTGGCTTCCTTGTTGCGGTCGTGTAACTTTACGCCGTAGGAATGTAGTTTGCCCTTGCGGGCGCGTTCGTCCGCAAGGTGCAAATTATCCAAACTTATTATTTGGTCGTAAAGGTTGCCTAACCTTTTCATAGTAATTTCTTTGCTGATTAAATGGTGTTCTTCGGTTTCCCTACCAAACCCCGTTAATGGTTAATATTTTCCGCCTTCCGGCGCGGTCTTTGTCCTTATTAGCTTTACAAAAAAAATCAGTATAGCTGAGAGCCGATATTCGCATTCGTATTCGTAGCCGTGTTATTCGTATTCGCGTACGAAAGCCCGGCATTCGCGCTGTTATTCGCATTACCGCCGAACAAGACACCCGAAGGACAAACAACCGTGAAAATCTTCCTACTCAAAATAATAGCGCGTTCCCGAAGCCCGCATAGTTACCTTTCGCGGGAAGGCGTTACGCTTCTTTATTTCCTGCAAAATGTATTTTATTTCGCTGGAATTTGTAAAGAACTTCTTTGCTTCGCTTTCGGGGTCGTCCTTCTTGAACTTTATTTTCACGAGGAAACGGTTCGCACCGAATTTCGTTTTCACGTCTTCGATAAAATCAATTAACCAAAACTGCAAATTGATTAGTTTCTGCTGGGTGGTTTCCGGGCAGTTAAAATGTTTGTTCGCTTCGTCCGGTTGAATGTTCAAGAACGAAAGGCTACCATCATCTGTGCTATTATTGTTTGAAGTCATTTTCTTGTATTTTTAATTGTTAAACATTCCGTTTCGTGACGTGTTACGCGGCGGGGATAAAGCAAAGCCGAGAGCCGACATTCGCATTCGTATGCGTAGCCGCGTAACGCGTAGACGCGTACGAAAGCCCGGCATTCGCGCCGTTAGACGCAGAACCGCCGAACAAGACACCCCTTTGTGCTACGCCGCTGGCTGGTATGTTGGTATAGAAGTAGTCGGCAAAGTAGGTAGTAGAACCTGCGCCCACTTCCGTAGGCATATTTTCCCCGTATTCGCCTATCATCATGCGCTTAACATAACCTTCCTTACGTGGAAGTTCGCCGCGTTTTACGTAATTGTCATAGTTGGTATCTTGGTAGGTTGCTGGGTTGTCGCAAGTATAGAAAGAACTTACGCCGCCGTCCGCATCCGATTCAATAGCGCATTTGCATCCGTCCGTCCAACTCCAAATATGCCCGAACGGGTTTTCTATTCCCCGGTATGAAGGTACTTTTACTTTAACTACTACGCCCGTATCGTATTCGTCCGGCATGGTAAATTCAACTACGCCCGAAGCGTTGCCTAATGAATTTGTAGTACCGCAGGGGACAAACGGGTAGTAGCTATTGAATGTGTTCCACTTCGTACTGTTAAGCGTCGTAACGCCCGCACTTAATCCGCCCTGCTTGTAGCCTTCGCTTGTAGGCTGCGCGTTAAAATCAAGCTGGCAGTTAAGGTTGGCGTATTCAACCACATAAAGCCAATAGGTCGCGTTTTGTGCCGCGTATAAATCGCAGTTCCAGCCCGCGCCGTTCAATCCTACTGCACCTCTGTTTCGTGCGTATTTTCGGAAGTTGGTTAGCGATGTGGCGGTAGCCGGGCGACCTAATAGGGTTCTATAAGTTCCGTCCCATGCCGTATTATTGTTGCCGCCCCGGAAAGCAGCCGTAGTATTTACCACGCTGGCAAGTTTGGGAGTAGCCGATAAAGTTCGGTCTATCGTGGCTTCGTATGCGCTCCGGTACATTTTCGGTACTTCGATAAAGCCCGGTAGCTGGTATTGCGAAATAAGGCAGGTAAACGTAGTACCGTCAAATTCAAACTTACGGTAGTGCTTCGGTATTTCTACCATTACCATGCCGGAAGCTCCGGTAAGGTCTGCCGCTGCCCCGGTGTCCGTCTTCGTACTGTCGGTTTGATGAAGGTAGGTAACAACCTGCCCGGCATCGTTAAGCAAACAACGGCGCATAAGGGATTGAACCGGGAGCGAAACATGTAGTTCCGGTCTTCCTACGCGTTCTAACGCGGTATCTGCCACGTTTATATTAATCTTTACGCCGTAATAGTAATCATAAGGAAACGCGGGCTTTGTGTTGCCCGCTGCAATAATTAAACCCATAGTTATAATTTTTAATAGCCCCAAATCAGGGCGGTTACTGAACTCGTTTCTTTTATCTCTCTGATAATTTCGGGGTTCCATCCCGTTTCAAAGCGCGTGCTTATAAATTCGCCTTCGGGCATTCCCCAAAGGTTTACTTCCAATACTACCGCCGCTTCGCCATCGTTTTTTAAGCAAAAAGGCGTGTCTTTTCGGAAGTTGCCACCGGAAAAGTCCACGTTCCCGGCTACCGAAATTTGCGCGCTCACTAAATCGCCGTTTCTATTTTCCATACGCTTAATTTTAAGTCGTTACAAAAATACTTTCTTATCGTATTAGTTTAATACGTCGTGAAATACTCGTGAAGTGTTTGTTTAGCCGAAGCCGTGAAATTCGGCGTTACAACACTTCTATTTAATGCCTTGCGCCGTGATGCATGGCTTATTCTCTTATGTTCAATAAATAGGCGTAATATCCGCTGCTTCCGTCCCAAACTAAAAGAAACTCGCGTATGTCGCCCGCCGCCATGTTCCACTTTCCGGTTTCGTTTCCCGCGTTGTTGTTCATACGGTACGGGTAGTAGTTGCTATCCATAGCGTTGCCGCCGGAACTGTTCTTTACGAATGTATTACGCCCGCAAACGTACCCGGTCTGCGTGCTCGTTCTATCACAAATAATAGTAATCCTTACGGCAAAGGCTGTATAATTACTAATGCCTAACACAGTACAAATGGAATCACGACGCGGTAGCCCTATGCCGCTGTTGCTATAAATGAAGCGCGGCATTAACTTGAATAACGTAGGCTTGGTAGCGTCGCCCGGCGTAAGGCAGGTATTTACAGAAGGCAAAAGTTTTGATATGCCGTAATCCGCTACGTAGCTGTCGCAAACTATCGCGCCTTTGCTCACTATACCCAAATTAACCAGCGCGCCGGACGCTTCAATAAGTAGCCCGTAGTTAGTTCCGTAGCTGTTTGGTGTCTTGTTGGTAAAACGTCCAACGCCGACCAACCCGGTAGAAGCTGGTAATACGTTCGTTCCAATGGAAGCCCAGCGGTAAGAGTCCGAGAACTTTATAAAACTGCTAAGCAATGCTAAACCGCTTCCGCTTGTGTCGCCGGATGAAGCCGCTACGCCTATTCGTCCGCTTGCTATCGCAAAGCCGCCAATACTTCCGGCGTTTGCGTTGATTGTTCCCGTTATAGTTCCTTTCGTAGCTACAAAGCTACCGTCTTGCAGTACGCGGAAAGGTGCGGTAGCCCGGTTTCCCTTGCTTGCGCCAGCCCAAAACCTTACGCTTGTGTCGGCTGTGCCTTCCCCTGTTATTCCTGCTTTTATACTCGCGTCGCTACCTGCAAGCTGAACCGTTCCGGCTGTTACTATGCCACCGTCTATCGTGGTTTGGGTGTTATCGTAATAAACGGCTTCCACCCAATCGTTAGCGACGTAAGAACCAGAAGTACGTTTAGTTATGCAACGTTTTAGTATTCCGTCTGTTTTTCCACCCGTCAGCCAAAGGTCGCCTATATCATACGGTGGTTTGGGCTGGGTTACAAATACCTGCCTTTTCCCGTCCGCTGTGTCCTGTGCCTTGCTTGCTGCCGTGTATGCGTCTATCGCCTTTTGGTCTTCTATCGTAGTCCATGAATATGCAGAACCGGAAACGGTATAGCGTTTCAACAACTTTGTTGATGAACTGTACCACATATCGCCTACGTGCGCTTTCTTTAGTGCCGTAGTCGTCCAATTAGTCGCCGGGTCGGATGATTGGAACCAGCTTTCTATTTTTCCGTCTATCTGTGCCGTAAGGTCGTTTACAGTTGGTGTAAAGTTGTTGTTTATAAAGTTGGTTAGCCCGGTGTCGTCCGTATATTTGGAAGCCTTTACCCAATCTACGGAATTATAAGAACCGGAAGTGCGGGTGGTCTTGCATCGCATGATGTCGCCCGTACTGCCTTGTACCCATAAATCGCCCACGTCGTAAGGCGTTGTAGGTTGTGCCACGAAAATACGCCGTTTTGTCCCGGCAAGTTTTAACGCGTCGTTAGCAAGTGCCAACGCTTGCGCTACTTCGCTGTCTTGTAGTTCCTGCCAACTGTAAGTAGAACCGTTTTTTACGAAACGGAAAACTTTACCCGTTGAAGTGTTATAGAAAAGGTCGCCTAAATGTTCATCTTTCAGCGCGGTTGTGTTCCAATCCTTCGCGGGCGCGTTTGTCAGCGTCGGGTCGTATGTTTCAAAGAACTGCTCTATTTGCCCGTCTAATTGCGCTTGTATTTCGTTCAGAATACCGGGCAGGGTATTATTTATGTAGTTCTTTGTTTCGTTCGCTATCTGGTCGAGGTCTGAAACGTTCTTTGTCGTTCCGTCGCTGCTTACAAAGTGAATAACGCCGCCTATTTCGTCGTTGTCGAGGTCGAAGTAGCATTTACCGCCACCGCTGCTCTCTATCCTTCCGGTACGGATGAAACGCCCGTTTATGGTACTGCTCCCGTAAGTCAATGAAACAAGTCTACCGGGATTCTTCCCGTTCGTATCTGTAACAACCGAATTAAGAACCCCTACAAGGAAATTGTAATAGCCCGCTTCCGCTTCTACCGTCTTAGCCGTAGCGGATAGTACAATAGTTCCACTATCCCCGTTTTTAGGACATTTTGCGTAGATGTAATACGCCGTAGCGGATGTTAGGTTAGTAAATGTTGCCGAAGAAAGCCCCCACAACTTCAATGCGTCCGGTTCTATCGCGTAATGAACCAATGTACCGGAAGAAACGTAAAGGCTATTAGGGTTGCCGCCATAGTTCGGCTGGAACGTAATGTTTTGCAGTGTGAACTGTGTGCTTTTAGCCCCAACGCTTAACATCTGCGTTTCAATGGAAAGCGGCTTTATCTTCTCGCTGTAATAGTCGCCTTCGGGGTCAAATACCATGTTTAGAAGTTCCTGCGTAGCCAGCCAACGGCGGCGCGCCCTTGCGGGGTCTGCCAGCTTGTTTATGGTAATAACTTCGTTCAAGTCCTCTATTTCGTTTAGAACGCGTACGGTAGTGCTTTTCGTTACGGTGTCACTTAACGTTATGTCGTAGCTATGCCGTTTTAGCAGATCGCGCTCTATGCGAGTAATCCTTACCGCCTTATTTACGCCTATCTGTTCGTCCTCAATCGGTATGAAATCGCCTACGTGCAGGATTTCGGTTTCCACTTCTTTGCCCCAAAGCGAAATAAAGAAGCCTTCGGTTAGTGCAAGTTTGTAACTTACTTGCGGCTGTGTCATGGTTTCAAAATCCTTTGTCCCGGCTTCCTTCAAATCCTTTTCGGCTTCCGTTATGTATTCCTGCGGTAACTGAATATCTAAAATGCTGTATTTGTCGCCTACGCTTATCTGAAACGCGCCGGAAGTTTCGGAAGGGAATACCGTACCGTTTTCGTCTTGGAACTTGTTTATTACAAACTTATGCGTTCCATGCTCGTAGCTGTGCAGGTCAAACTCGTAGCCTGCAAGTTGCCCGCTTTCAAACTTAATCTTTGCGTTCGTTCCTTCTATCAGATACTTCGTTGTTTTCCCGTCCGCTTCTTTCGCGTTAAGGTCAAACATCGTATTGTCGATGAAGGTAATCTTATCCGTACCCAATGCCGTAACCGTGCCTATACGTCCCGGTTTGATGTTGGTATAGTTCTTCTCGTTTTCCTTTATCCCGTAGGCGGCTATTGATTCCGCATCTTCCAAATAGGAAGTAAGGCGCGTAGTTCCGGGAAGGCATAGCTTTGTATGCCCGTAGTTCTTGCCTAAATTCTCCGTTCCGCCGTAAATGAAAAGGCGGTTTGTTATCCCGGCATTGTTCACGTTGGTACGGCTAAGCTGGTACAGACCACGCCCGCGCCCGTACTTCAACGTGAAAGTATGCGTTATTCCCGCTTTGGCTTTTATGTTGAGCGTGTTGGTCTTCCCGTCGCTGGTTATCTCAAATTCTACGCCGTAGTTGGTACAGTGTTCCTGCAATGCCGCCAAACAATTCTTTTCGGTGGCTGTAAAGTTTGTGTACTCCGTATCTTTGGGATAGTTCCCCAGCTTCCAAAGCCCCGGATATACGCGGCTTATGTTCCACATCAATACTTCCAAATGCCCGCCCAAATCCGAGTAGAACGTATCGCCGTAGCAATCTTCGGGCAAATGGTACTGAACATCTATAAGGTCATATTGCGCCCCTTCTAAGGTCAGTTCGTAGGTATAGTTCCTTTCGCCGTTCTTGGTTATTTGCGGAAGCTGGTTAAGTTTGTACTTTTTGCCGTATATCAGCGTGGTATCGCCTATCATCAAATCCAAAGGCGTAGCGGTGGTTATGGTAATATTTACCACGTCCTCGGAAAGCAAGGCGATTTTTTGCGTCGCCTTGCTTACTGCGCTTATATTCTTCCTGCTGAATAACGGTGTTTTGCTTCCGTCGGCATGGTTTATTATAATCTGTTCCATACTACAATACCGTTAGTTTCAAAGTCCGTTATGTCTTCAATTACCCCGGCTACAATTATGTAATAAATTCCGTTATCCGTGTAGGTGTGGCTAATGGCGTTCTTTCCGGTGCAATCCCCGTAAACGTCTGTATCTACCGTACCATCGCCCCAATAGATATTAACCATCTTATCCGATTTGAAAGCTACGCTTACCGAAGCCGAACCGCTGTTTAATCGCTGGTGTCTTACGACACGCTTAACCGGGTCGGGTTCTTTCAGCTTCAGGGAGAAAGTACCTATCATCTTATCATCGTGCCAACGTTTGGAAGGGGCTACCCCGTCTTCGCAGTAAACCTCGTAAACAAGCGGTTTAGTTGGGTGTATGGAAATCATAAGACGCTGTGTGCCGTCCTGCCGGAAACGGTCATACAAGGTATTAACCCGTTCTACAAAATCCATTTTGCCAGAAGCCTTTAGCCAGCAATTAAGCGTTATTTCGCGTTCTTGGTATCGCTTTTCGGTAAGGTCTATAACTTTCCCGTGATAGTCCGCCCAATCAACGGAAGCCGGGGTTTTCAGTTTTGGAAGGTCAAGAACGCCCGTAGAACTTTCTACGCGTATTCCGAAATCGCGGAAGTTCTTACCATCCAAATAATATTCAAGCTGTGCAACGGAGTTAAGTTCTTCGCCTATTTCCGCGTCGCTCAATACGACGTTATACACCTTCACGCTGTCTAAATCGGCGTAACCGTAACTTATGCCGTAAATGTCTTGTATTAACGCTATCCCGGTAAGCGTGGAAGGAAGTACAATCGTTTCTATTAACTGCGTGTCTAAGTAAACCAAAACTCTGTTACCGGACTTCTTTATAGCGAAGAAGCCCCAGCTATCCGGTTCTACGTCTATCCAAAAGGTGCGGTAGCCTTCCACTTGGTCGGTATTGCAGAACAACCCTATTCTTTTGCCCGTATAGCCGTCCGGATATTTATTGGCTTTTACCCATGCCAATATGGTAAAACTGCCGGATAGGGGCACAACGTTATAGTTTACGTCTGCATATCCTTCGCCGTCAAAATTTATGCAGTTTCCCTGCTTACCTGCTACAAAACTGCAATCTACTACGGTTGCGTCGTGGCGGTTCTGCGCAAAGTCGTATGCAACGGTAGAACCATTCGCTTCGTCGAAAGGTAAGTCTAAAATTAAATTCTGTTCTAATGCCATAACTGCTAACGTTTATCAATTACTTTTATATTCGCGTTGCCGGAAGCCCGGTTAATGCACTCCCCGCCGTGTTGGAAGACAGTAACCTTTGCCGTCCCGCTTGCTGTTATCTCCACTTTTGCCCGGCTGGTTATGTCAATGCAGACAAAGGCGTTATCTTCAACCTCTACAACCAGCTTTGTATCATCCCGCGCCCATACTTGCGCCGCGCAGAACCCCGAAAACCGGGCTTCGCCTTCCGATGTTCCGAAAGCTACAATACGGCGCATGTCTGCAACGCTGAAAGGTTCGTCGATGAACACACCGTAATGTTCATGCAAGCCTTTGAACTCCGCACGCAGTTCCGCGCTGGGAAAATCGTTGTCAAAAACAAAATCAAGCCCTTTCACAAAAAGCGTAAGAAGCCTTTCTTTTGATGTCGCCCGAAGAATAAAGCTATACCATTCCGAGCAAATGCCCTTAGCCTGCGCTTCGGCGGCTAAAGCCCTTTTCAATTCTTCAAAACTCATATTCCGTTGTTAATCGGTTATGCCCTGCGAACGTAAATCATCCGTAGGGGTGTTGGTAATCTTGTTTATTATGGTAAGCAGCCGCCCGCTTATCACGCCTAACGTGGTGTCCATGTTCGCAAGGTGCGTAAGCTGTTGCCGCAAAAGTTGGAGCGATGTTACTTGGTTTACCCGTACCGCGTTCGTTTGCCCAGCCAAAAGGTCTATACTTTCTTGGCTTGCGCCCTTTATTGCACCGCTTAACGTGCTGGGGTCGTCTTCGTCCAACTGTTCAAATAGGTCTTTGTACATATCCATAGCAGCGGCAAAGTTCGCCCCGGCTGCTTGTATGGCTTGTTTGAAGCGCGCCTGCTCCGTTTCCGTCAATCCGTTAAAAGAACCGTTTCCTTCTTCATCAAACCCCATGTCTTTTTGAAGCTGCTTTATAGCCTTCTGTAAAGGTTGTTCCAAGAACTGCAATTTTAAGGCATTTACAACGGCGTTTTTTATCACGTCGTTTGCTACTTCCCCGAAAGCCTTAGCCGCGTTTTCCCCACCTTCAAAGGCTTCTACCAGCGCGTTAGCCAATTCGTCCGCCAATTCCGTAGCCGAAGTTTGCGTAATGCTCTCGGTAATCTCTTTTATTAGGTCTTCTATCTGCCTTCCGGCTTCGGCGTATTGCTCCCTAAATTCGTCCACTCTGCCCCAATCGGTTTTCTTCTTGCTGATTTCATCATTTATCATGCCTTGTATCTCGTTCTGCTGGGCGCGCAGGTTCTGTATCATGGCATTTTGGTTCTGATAAACGGTTTCGCCCAAAGCACTATCTACGGCGTGTTCCAATGCGTTATAGGCATAGCCTAATTTGGTAACGGCTTCTTGGTGTCTCTTTATGGACTTCTCGGCTTTCCGGTCGCGGGTGTTGAATAGGTCGAAGGCGGAAGAAAGGAAGCCTACCGCACCGGAAACCATTTGTACCGGGTTCATGCTTGCGTAACCTGCGGCGAACTGTCCTGCACCTTCAAGCATTCCGCCGATGTCCCCTAAAATAGCGTCCGTTTCTTCGTCCATTGAAACACCCATTTTCTTTATTCCGCTTATAACGCTGTCAAATGCCCCGGAAACAAGGTCTATGCTGCTTCCTATGCTTTTAAAGGATTCCTTAAAAGCTGCTGAAACGCTTTTCGTCGTGCCTTCTTCCTTTGACAATGCGGCGTTAAGCACGGCTAACTGTTCTTCGCCTTCTACGGTCAGCTTTATTGTAGCTTTCTGTTTATTAAGTTCGGCTATCTTCCGGCGCAGGTAATCAACATAGGAAGAACCTTCGCTAAGAAGTTCCGCGAACGCTTCTTTTGCCGCGCCTGCTAATATTTCGTCGCCGCTGTTTATGGTGTCCGTATAGGCTTGGTACTGCTTTTTCCTTTCTTCCAAACTCTTAACAAACGGGTCGTCACTTTCTAATAGTTTGTCGGCTTTCATGGCGGCACGCAATTCCGCTAAGCTGTCTTTCAAAGCGAGGAAGGGGTTACGTTCGTGTAATTCGTCCTTCGCTTTCTCCAACTGGTCGTTAATGGCTTTCAAGTCTGCCGGGTTGAACTGTGCGGAAAGTGATACCTTCTTGCTGTTTATGTCTGTAATCAGCTTGTTTATCGTGTTGGTCGTAAGTGTGCTTAGGTCGCTGAAAAGCTGGTTCCAGCTATCGGAAGCCATAAGGCGGGAAGCTGCAAGTTTGCTTAACTCGGCTTGTTCCTTCGCGTTTATTTGCGCTATCATCGCTATATTGCCCTGTTTTTCGGCTTCAACACGTTGCGCCGCGTACGTCTTCATTATTTCGGTCTGTTGCTGCTGGTACGTCTTGTATTGCTGCAAAAGCTGGTCGTATTGCTCGTTTCCGGTCAGCTTTGAATACTCCGCCCGTTTCTTTTCCAATGCGGCTAAAGCGGCTTCGGCTACTTGTTTGTCCTTGCTGGTAGTGGCTTTGGCTAACTTATCCGTAATCGCTTGTTTCTTCCATGCGTAGCTTTCTTCAAAATCCAGCTTATCGGACAAATACCCGGCGTATTCCCTTAGCAACTGTTTGGTTTCTTCCTTAGCTTGTTTTACGGTGTCTTTTTTGGCGTCGTCTATAATATCCTTCTTGGCGTTATCCACGTCGGAATTATCGCCGCTAAGTTCCTTCCTTCGTTGTTCCAGCAGGTCTAAACGTGCGCCTATTGTTTGACATGCCGCTAATTCTTCTTGCAGCTTTTTGTCAAAGTCCGAAATAACCGCTTCCTTCGTGGTCTTGGCTATTTCGTTGTTAAGCGTGCTAAGGTTCTTTAGGTCGGTTGTTGTCTTGGTTGCTTTCGCCTGAATATCCGCGCGTTTCTTTTCCAGATAATCGAGGTAGCTTGTACCTTCCTTCAACAATGTGGCAAACTCGGTGTTTGCTGCCTTTCTCAACGTTTCGTCTTTGCTTGTGACCCATTTTAAATAATCCGCATACTTTTCTTTTCGCTTCGTCAGCATGTCTAAATATGGGTCATTTTGCTTACTGCCGTTACCGGAAGAAAGGCTTATTCGGTTTACTTCCTTTTGCTGTGCTTCTATCTGTTTTTTCAAGCTGGCGCGTTCTTGGTCAGAACCTGCCTTCTTGTATAGTTCCTGCAACCGCGCCAACTCCTTTTCGGCTGCTTCCACGCTTCCGGCTATAATTTGCCCGGCTTGGTTGCCTATCTGCTCTAATATCTGCTTTTCCTGCTGGGTAAAGTTTACTTGCAGGTTGATAAGTTTGTTATATTCGGCTTCGGCTTTCTCTAAGGTTTCTTCGGCTTCTTTCCATGTGTCGCTTTTCTCCAATACCGTACCTTTCCGTTTTACCCCGTACCCGTCCGTATATGTGCCTTTTTTAGAAACGTATGCTTTAGGGGTTGCATCCAGCTTGTTTTGCGCTTCTATTACAGCCTTGTACTTTTCTATCGCAAGTTCGCTTGTAGCAGCGGCTTTAGCTCGCAACATCATCGCTTCAACAAATTTGGAGCTGTTACTAACTAATAGTTCTTCGGCTTCCTTCGCGTCACGGACTGAAAAGCCTAATTCTTTGAATTTGTCGGCATTGTTCTGTACCCATTTTTCGCGTTCTTTCAGTGATCCGCTAAGGCTAATCCATTCCGTTTGCAATGCCCGGTAAGCCGCTACGGGTTTCCCGGCTGCTTCCGATACTTTCTTGTTAAATTCTTCTTGTGCTTTCTTGGCTTCCGCCTGCTTGCTTTGAAGTTTGGAAAGTGCCGCTATAATTACGGTAATAGCGACGGAAAGCCCCAAAGTTAGCGTAGCCATCAACGCTTTTGCAGCAATGGTTGAACCTCCTAAAGCTATGGTTAGCTTGTTGGTTGCCGCCGCTAACAGTTCCTTTGCTTTCGCTACGGTCGTAAGCATAAAGGCACTATCCTTGTTTATAGTGTTCGCTACTTGCTGCAAACCTATCGTAATGCTCATAAGGCTTTGAACCTTTAGCATTACTTTCTGCAAATTTTCGTTTTCTCCGGCGAACAACGCTACCGCGCCTTGTGCCGCACTGAACGCGCCTACTACGCCGCTAAGCCCGGAAATCATACCCTGCAATCCTCGGTTGTCATGGGAGAATATACGCGCTTGTGTCGTAGCGTCACCTATCGCATCGGTAAGCCGTCCGGCTTCCTGCTGCAACTTCTTGAAGGCTTCCGTTCCGCGTTGTCCGTTGGCTTCCAAAAGTGCAAGTTCTTCGCGAACGTTGCGTAGCTGGGTTCGTAGTGAAATCTGTGTGCTCACATTCTTCTCGGCTGCTTCCTTTTGCTTCTTCAATGCCTTTTCTTCTTGCAGAAGCTGGTCGGCGGAAGCCTGCGCTTCGTTAATCAGTTTTTCGCGTAGGGTTATTTCCGATTGTATGTTTTTTGCGGCTTCCGTGTAACGTCGGTAGTCCGCATCCCGCGCTTCGCTGAAAGCCTTTGCAGCTTCTGAACTTAACCGTTTGTATTCTTCCTGCAACTTAGCTAATGAAGCCTTGTTCGTATCTACAATCCGGTCAATGTCTGCAAAGCCTTTTTCAATAGCGGCAGCTGCATTCTCAAAGGCTCTATCTATGCCTTTGCCGCCGGAAATTGCCGCCGTACTAAAATTCTGTATTGCCTTCTTGCTTTCGTTAAGTACCGATAACAACTTATCGTTGCTTCCCGAAATCTCAAAGGACAAACCGCCACCTTGTATGTTCATTATCGGTTAAGTTTATTTATTAAGTCCAATACTTCGCCCGCGTTTTCTTCGGTAAGCACTACTTCCGTCGTTCCCGGTTTCGTGTCTTCTTCCTCTGCTCCCGGTGCATCTACTATCATTCTCTGAACCGTTCCCCACGAAATCCCGTGTAGAAGGTAATCCAACGTCCATCCGAAGTGCGCGCAAACCGACCCCCGGCGACCGTGTGGGCTTTTTAGCCCGGTTGCTCTATAAGTTGTGTCGGGTCGCTTGTGCGCGTTGCGCTCATCAATCTTATAGAGTTTATAAAATCCCCTAAATTGCTTACGTTGGTAATCAATATCGCGAGCGTAAGAAGTTGGGAAGGCGTTACGGTATGAAGGAAAAGGGAAGTAAGCCGGGCTAAGCGGGTTTCATTGGGCTTGCGTACCAAATAGCCGCCTTTGTCCGTTACGTCGTAATAGTCTTCGCCCAATACTGCAACCGCTACTACCTGCGCAAGTTTCCGGGCTTCCTGCGCTGCCATTTTCTTTGCGGTCTTGAAATAGTCTTCGTCGCCCAATTTGGTTTCGTCTATCGACATTTGCAGCCAAAGCGCGCTAAGTCGGTCAAGCGTTGCCAGCGTAGGCTCTTGAACCCGGAATACTTTCTTTTCGGTAATCTTTTCGCGTTTACGGAAGAAGCCCAATAAGCCGGGCTTCCGGCGGGTATAGGTTACTTCAACGTCAAACGTTATGCCTTCGCCTATCATCTGCCTTAATTCGCTTTGTTCGCGTTCTAAGGCTTCTAACTTATCGTTGTAGTCCATTGTCTGAATATAAAAGAAGCCCCGAAAACAAAGTAAACGGGGCTTCCGGTTAATGAAAATGATGTTATCAATCCGGTATTAAGAAGAAACGGAAGCCGTAGAAGCTGAAACTTTGCCTACTGCCATTTTCTTTAACCCCGAAGTAGTGGGTTTCATAACAGTTCCCGTAACCTCAATAAGAAGCAAGCCCTTTTTGCTGAACTCGCCGTTAATTTTGGCTACAAGTTTCATACGTGGAACTTGGAACTTCAAACCTTTCTTCGGAAGGATGATAATAGATTCCTCTACGGTGTTTACCGCATCGGGATAACTCCAAACGTCGGAAGCTATTTCGCCCCCGAAAAGCCGTTTAAGTACGGGAAGGTCGGGGTTCATGATTGAGAAGGAAAAGGTTATTTTGCCCTGCTTCTCTACGGTTTCTACCGGGTCGTCTTCTTCCTCTGCGTAGAACTCGGTTACTTCCGGGTCTTCCTGCGACATTTTGCAGGTATCTTCGTAGGTAAGTCCGAATGCCGTATAGCCCGTTTCGGTAAAGTTCAAAGCCGTAGGTTCTCCCACCTTACCCAAAATCTTGGAAAGACCCAATGTTACTAATGTTGCCATACTGATAAAAATTTAATGAATATTCCAACTTATTCTAATGTTCCGGTAATGCTGGTTTACTTCAAGCTCTTTTATTACGATGTCGCTCTCTATCCAATATTCGAGGTCTGCAATGTTTTGCGCGTCCAAATAGGCTACAAGCGCGTCGCCGATGGTTCGCAAGCGTTCCCTATCTGCCTTGCGCTGTTCTTTACCCTTAATCCGCAGCTTCAAATCATTCGCGTAAATATTCACGTTGGAAGTGCCCGTTTGCGGTTTGTCGTGCGTTACCGTAATGGTATTTATCACGATGTCTTCGGCTTCGCTGTCGTCCGGTCTTTCGCCTTGTGTGAAAACGCCGCCGTTTATAACAACTTTGCCGGAAGTGACCGCTTCCGAAACAATCTTAAAAAGAATGTCGTCCGTATCTATGCTGCTGCAATGTTTCATTTGAAAGCGTCTTTAATGTTAGTAACTAAATCTGCAAGTTCCTTAGCTATGGCTTTTTCGGCTTGTTTCTCGGCGGAAGTAAGAACATCGCGCCCTTTGCTTTCCACGTGAACGGCGTAGTTCATTCCGGCTACTACAACCAGCGTATAACCGTCGGTATAGTTTTCGCCGATCTGCTGGGCTAAACGTTGTCCTTCGTGTACTCCGACGTGACCGCCCTTTACCGCTTCAAAGGCGATATTAACGGGCTTGCCGTCTTTGAAGACTACGTAGCCAATTGAAGACCGTAAGTTTCCGGTACGGTCTGTAAAACCGCGTTCCGGCGGTATGGTCTTCGCCATGCTTACGGCTTCTTCCCCTATACGGCAAAGGCTTTCTATTATCTGCCTTTCCACTTCAAGAAGGAAGGCTTTAAACATGCCGTCTATATCTCCCGTGAATTTCGCTTCTAAACCCATAGCCTGCAATGCAAACGCCCTTTATCGAATTTCAAGCACACGCCGGAAATCCTAATTATTCCCGAAATCTTAGCTTCTTCCATTGTTTCTTGGTTAAGCAACTGTGAAGGCTCTAACGGCTCATCCGCTACCGCTATTTCCATGCCTTCGGGTATGCGCTGCACGCCTTTAGGTATCTGTATTAGCGAAGCGAACGTAACAAACTTCCCGTTCGCGGCTTGTATCTGCGTACCCTTCCCGTTGGTTTCCTCGCGGCAAACGCTGTGTAGCGTCCATTCCGCGCCGGAAGCCTGCCAACTACCGTTAGCGTCCTGCACGGCTTCGCCGTTGCTTGTACGCTTGTATAGGTAATGCGGGTATTGTCTGCTTGCTACGTCCGTTACCATCTGTTACTTCTGTTTCTGACCTTCGGCGTAGTAACCGGGGTTATGCCCAATTCGCCGCAAGTCTGGTTATACCAAAACTTTATAGCTTCCCAGTTCCAACTTACGGAATACCCCCCTTCGCTGACGTTGGCAAGTGGTATGATAGTCCCAAATTCGGCGCAAAGCGCACGTTTGGCGGTTACTACATCTACCGCTTCTTCCGGGTTGGGGATTGTATTCTGCTGGTTGGCTAAAATTAGCTCCACGTCCGCGCTTTCAATGTCGAAACGCACCGTAGTCCGGGTAAACCATTCTTTGTACGTCATAAGCTAAGTTATTAACCGGAAAGACCGCTAAGCCTTTCCGGTATCGGTTAGTGATTCCATGTGTTGCTGTTGGTAGCCATCAACCAAGAACGAGAAGAAGAAAGCCACGCCGGGAAAGCGTTTGCGATACCCATAGTAACCTCTTCCAAAGGTTCTTCGTTAGCGAACTTCTTTATAAGGGTGTGACCGTTCAAAGCCTTAATCGCTACTGAACCTTTTACGTTCATGTCTGCGGGCTTCTTCCAGTAAGTTTGTCCCAATACTTTGCTTTCTGTGAACAGTACCACGTTCTCGGTAAACGGGTTTCCGGTGTATCTGTCACCGTTGGGAAGTTCTACGGTAATATCTTGGTCAATCACAACAAGTTGCAAGCCCTTCAAGTAGGGAAGCGTTTTCATTGCGCTGTTTACTTGTTCAAGGCTTGGCGTTTGCTGGAGGTTCAAGGCGTTCACGGCGAAAGAAGCGCAGATTTTCTGTACTTCTGCGGTTTCCGCGAAAGTCGCGAACGTGTCAAGGGACATAAACGCGAATTTCAAAGATACGCCCTCTTTCTTCGCTGCCTTTACAACGTTCTTGAAGTCCTTAGATATAGGTTTCGCGGAAGCGGAAGTAGCCCAAGAAGCCGAGCCGGTTTGGAAGCCTAACTTTCTTTCGGCTGGGATTTGGTAATCTACATCGTATTCGCTGATTACTGAACCGTTGTTTTCGTTGGTAAGTGTAATCTTACCCAAAGAGATTTCCTGCAAAGCCATCCATTCCAAACGGGCGGCTACTGCCGTCCAGCAGAAATTAGTGTCTTCTGCCCATGCTTCAACCAATGCGCGAAGGTCGGGGTTCTGCGAAGTCATGGCTAACATTACTTCGTAGTCCGTAAGTTCGTCTTCGTTCTTGGTACGCTTTACGGCAATTTTCGGGATGTCCCCCTGCAAACGTGCAATCGCATCGCGGGTCTTTTTGTCAATTGTCGCCCCGCGTGCCACCAAGTCGGCGGCTATTTTAAGCCCTACCTGCGCTTCCAAAGCCTTCCATGTCAAGGTATAAGTTTCCTTCAACGGGAAAAGCGTAGGATAGTAGTAGGGCTTCAAATCGTAAGTATTAATCACGGCTTGCATATCTTTCTCTACAAGACCGCGCATTAAAGTCTTAATCATAACTTAGAGCCCAATTAAATTAAACTGATACCGGGTAAAGCGGCTTTAATGTCGTCGCTTACTGCCGGGATAACACTCTCTTTGAACTGCCCGATAGTAACCGCTGTTACAAAGTGGTTATTAAGGGCTTCCACGTCGTAGCTGTCGCCCGTCATGGCTTTAGGCACGTACTTGAACGCGCTTGTAGTGTCCGCGCTTTCAGCGGCGGCAAGTACAAGGGCTGCGCCTGCTGTGGCGGCTTCTCCTAAAGTAGTGCCTACGTTGATGGTGTCGTAAAGCGTTTCCGACGTGTTGATAGATGTAATCTTGTAAGCCTTTGCGCCTACCTTCAACATGATAAAATCGCCTACTTTGAAATGATGTCCTTTCGCCACCTTGTAGGCTTTTGTAGTGGCGGTAGCGTCTTCGGTAAGCCTTGCGGTCTTTACTACGTGGTAAAGCCCGGCAGCGTCTTTGCCGCCTAATGCCGTCCCTTCCTGCAAAATACCGCCCGCAACCAATTCGGAAGAGCAAACGGTAACGCCGTTAGGAATGTCCGCCAGCATGTGCGTACAAGCGTGTACTACACGTTTGTCCTGCTTTCTGTCTATCTTCAATCCCATTGTAAAGAATGAATTTACGGTTAAACTTCTTTGCCCGTTAAGGCTGTCTTACTCTCGGTTTGCGCTTTGATGTAGTCTGCTACGCCACTGCTTACGCCTTCTTTGTTCACGGCTCCAAAAATCGGCTTATCGTGTCCTTGCAGTCCTGCGTCTGCGCGTTCTTGCGCTAAGGCTGCGATGTCGCCTTTCGCTTCGGTCAAGTAGCTGTTGAAATCTTCGTCGCTCGCAAAGGTGTTAGCCCGGTCGAAGTTCTTTAACATCACGTCGCGGGTCTTTCCCTCAATCTTCGCGTTGTCCAATTCCGCTACAAATAGTTCACGTCGCGAAGCAGCCGCCTTATTTGCGTTAATCTCGGTAATGCTACTTTGCACGCCCGAAAGTTTTTCATCAATAAGTTTGCTGATCGCGTCAAGCGTTATCGCTCCGCCTGCTGGTGGCGTGGGGGGTGTCGGCGGTGTTTGCTTTCCCTTTTCCACGAAATCGTACTTTTCTTTCAGTCCGTTTTCGTAGGTTTGGTTCGCTTTGCTTATTTCCGCGTCTGCAACCTTACGCCAATCTGTTACGTACTGGCTAACTTTGTCGGCGGTAAGTTTATCTACAACTCCGTTAGCTTCTTCTATGGTAGCGACTTGTAAGCCGATAGCGGCTGCCAAATGCTGTAACCCGTCTTTGCGCACGCCTTGGAACTTTGCCACAAGTAGTGCTAAGATTTGTTCTTGTAATTCGTTCATAAACTATTTTGTTAAACCGAAGCAAAGGTAGCGTATTAAGGTAATACGGATTAAGAAATAGGAAGCAAACACTTCACCGAAACTTCCAATTTTGAAAAAGAGTAGGCGGTAAGAAATAGGCGTATAAAACCGCCGCATTGCCTGTTCATTTGCCCGACATTGAAATTAATTAGCTTCTGCGTGTGTTTAGTAGTCGGTAATACGGACGCGCTTTAAATCGCTTCATTTCCCCTTTGCGTTTTTCTCTCGCGCACACCATTAAGAAGAAGAGAAAGATAATTATTAAATCATATCATTACATATCATATCAATGTTGTTTTCGGTTGTTTTCGCTTGTTTTTTCAACCCTTCGGTTGTTCCGGTTGAAAAATCAACCGCCCGGTTGTTTTCGGTTGTTTTGGCTAATTGTATATTTTTTGTTTGCAATGTGCTAATTATTTGATAACTTTGCGCTTGTTATCGGGGAGAAATCCGGTAATGAATGGAAAGCGTTAGGTCTTTATATTTGAAAATCGCCAAATTAACAAATAACGAAAAGAGCCTTTTAACGCGCTGGTGTCGTATATCTATGCTTGATATATCGGCTAAGCGCGGCTATACGGTTTATTTTCGTTGGGCGTTTGGCGATGCCTCAAATATGTAAACCTATATAGTCCGCGCTTTCTTTATGTAGTAAAGTGTAATATCTGCTTCGGGCGGTGGGTGCAAAGTTAGCAAATAAAATGAAGAAGTTATTACTTTCCTTCCTACTACTTCCGGGTTTGTTGCTTTCCGGTTGTTCAAACTCAAACAATGAACCCGAAGAAGAACCAAACTACCTTTCTACAACCGTCCGGGCTTCTGCCTTTTTTAGTGAAGTTGGGAGTATTGAACAACTGAATAGCGTTTATGTTGGGCGCACGTATTCTGTGAATTTTGCGCCGTTCTGTTTGTCTGACACTGAATTAATGAAAATTATAAACGGTTCTGTTGAAAAAGTTACCTACTACTTAAACACCCCCAACGTTGGAAATGAAGTAATCGGCGTTTCTACCACCCAGCCTTTTACTATCTCGTATTCTCCTAAGAAATCCGGGCAATGTACATTAAGCGTATCGTTTGACCTTTCAAGTAAAGACCATAACAAATGGGTTGAAGTTGAAAGTATTGTAGAAGTAATAGGCGCGGAATAATGGAAGTAGAAGCTATTTTGGGCTTTGTTTTGCTTGTGTGCTTTGTGCTGGCTCTTTTCATTGTTCTTACGGCTCGTATAGCAAGCGCAAGGCGGAACAGAGCTAAAAGGAAAGAAAAAGCCGAAGAACTAACCCGTATCTATGTTAATACTGCTATACAACGGTTGAAAATTTCCGGGCTTGAACGTCGAACGCGTTGGCTTGAGGAAGATAGTAATTCATCGAAAAAAGAAGAAGGCGAATTAAAGTAATACGTTTGAGTAATTTTTGCTATTGCTTTTTCCGGTTGGTAATTCTTGGTAACGTTTGGTTATGGTCGTACCATTTGGGACGGTAACGCCTGCTATTGCATGGCTGCTATTGTCCCTTTTTTGTGCCCCTGCCTTTGGTCTTCAATTTTGGTTATCTCGAAACTAAGGTTTACTTTTGTGACTGATAAATAGTTATTTGTATGGAAGAGAAACAAATCACACCGGAAGAAGCCTTCTTTAGTGCTAAGGCTAATTTAGAACTTGCTATAACGGCGCAACTGAAAGAATTTGCCGCCAAGTTCTGTACGTCCGTAATCTTCAAAGGTTGCGTAGAGGTACAACCGTATGTATCTGAAACGGGGAAGGTTATAGATACGCGTATTTCTCATGTAGAAGTAGAAACTAAATATAGTCAAGGATGAAGCATATAATAACACCTACTGCAACTTCCAACGCTGAAAAGAAGCAATATTTAAACGCTAACGGCTGGTCTGAACGTTTGGTTGCTGATAATTGGATAAATAATGCAGATGTGGAAGCCGGGCGCGTAAATATCGAATGGGGCGGGCTTCGTCTTGATGAAGCGTACAACCGTTGTCGCTGGCAGATATTTAAAGGCGATTTTCTGCGTGTAATTAAGAAGCAACCACTTAACAGTATTTCTATGAACCCGCAGAACGGGGCTTTCTCTTTGGAATGGTTGGAAGGCGGTAAGGTTTACCGGGTATCTGGTAGTTTTGACGGTTACGGCTTTAGGGTAGGTATGGAATGGAAAGAAGAAAAACCCGGCGTTAATATCTCTTTGTCGAAGCCGGAGTATATTAAGGCGGTAAGGTTTCAAAAATGTGAAATCAATACGCCGGAACAATTTGTAGAACTATTTTATAACTCTTTTAAAAGGTATGGATGAAAATATGAACGTAGAAGAATTGGCTAACGGTTTTGTTAATGCTTTTAGTGATATGGCTAAAGCTGCTTCCGAATTTGGGGAAGCATGTAATATAGTTACCGATAGTATTAAAAAGCAAGTAGTTTCCATTCAATTGGCTTATATAGAAAAACTGACTGATAAAGTTAATAAGGCTTGTTTTCTTACTCGCTGGTACTATACCCGCAAACTGTATAAGGAAATAGGCAAACTTGATGAATTAGTTTCTTCCTTTTATCCGTCTGTTCCCGGAACGCCCCAACCATCCGAAGAACTGAATTAAAACACGTTGTTATGAAAACAAAAGAACTAAAAAACAAAACCGTATTTGATTTTTCCGACTATCCGGCTATTATTGAAGAAATAACCGGGATAAGTATTAAAGATAGTGATCGCGTGGAATATTATAAAAAAACATGTCATCCAATAAATAAAGCACGTGATATTGAATACCTTGCTTATAAAATTGGCGATAAGCAATTAGAAGCGGCGGCGGCTTCTTATGCTGTCAAATTGGAAAAGGAACGGGATGAAGAAAACGGTAAGGCTATGAAGAAAGGCTATATTATAGACTAAGGGGTAATAGCCCCTTAGTTCATATATCCGTTTTGCTTTAGCCAATTTTCAAGCGTTTCCCGTCCGCAGCAACAGCATTTTAATATATTGTTTAAGTCTGATTTACTAACCTTCTTACCGTCTAAGCGTTTTAACCCACCATCTAACAAACCTTGTTTCAATCCGGTTAATTGGTCGGAATAAACTTCGTTATATAGATTTCTTTTTACCGTAGCTAATACTTTATTAGCGTCAAGCCCGAAGTTACTTATAACCCAATCGTAATTATTAACCATTGTATTATATCCGGTAGAATTACGGTTCGTAATAAATTCGGGATAAGGTGTTTTGGAACATCCTAATTTCTTGTAAAACTCCGGTAGGGTCTTACGTGATACAAATTCGTTTGCCAATTCCATATAACGCCGTTGCGTATCGGTAAGATACATATTTCCCGGTTTGTTCCTATTATGTGTAATCTCATGCCAAAAGGTAGCCATAGCGTCTGCTTCTCCTTTTGTTATGTCTGCCGAATGTCTTGTAGCTATCTTGGCTAATGCAGATTTTACCCCGGCTAATCTATCCGGCGTTAATGATAAACGCCCGTCCATGTACGTAAAACCGTTTACCCCCGTTCTTCTCGTTGGAGTTAGTTTTAAATCTCCGTTCTCAAACCATTTTTCGGTAAGTTCCTTGTTTATCTTTGCAAAGGTTTCATCTACTTGTACATCCGAAGTGTAGGCGGTTCTTAATGCCGGATGCGGGTTATCTCCGCCTTTGGCTACTTCCGCTTTAGCCTTCTGTAAATCTGTCTTAGCTTTGGATAATGCTTGTTGTAGCTTTGGGATGCAATCGCCGTAATAGTTTGAAGTATGTACTTCGTTAGCATTTATAATATTTGTGTATTCCTTTTGCAGATCGGCAAAGCCTTTCATGTCTTTATCTATAAAATCCCGTAGGTCGCTTATAGCCCTAAGCCATTCACGCTTTCGTTGAAGTAGAACGTTATCCACTTTATCTATTTCTCCGGTTAATGCGGCTCTGTTACCGGAATTGCGCAAAGTGTCTAAAGAGGAAACATCCAAACCAAAGGAATACGCCCAACGCTTGTAATAAGCTATATCGCTGTCGAAATCCGTACATGGTTCTACGGTATTCATTGCTTTACTTGCTATCCCAGTCTTCAACCCGCCGCTAATCTTTCCGCCGTTGAAGTTATCGCGAATATAATAAGGCATAGACTTCCAGCCCTTCGCACGTTCTTCAATGCTGCTGATGTAATCCCGAAAGGCTTTAGGTACGTCCTTAACTGTCCGTCGTGAAGGAAGGCTTTTATACTGTGCGCCTTTAACAATCGCTTTTAGCCTATTAGCCCGGTTCTTGTTGTATTCGTCGTAATCCGCCATGATGGGAACGGCGAAACAGCGGCATTGTGGATGCCACCCTACGAATTTGAATGTTTTCGGGTAATCCCCTGCCAACGTGTCGCAAATGTCCACAAACGGAACGGGTTCGCCTTTGGAGTTCTTTATAGTGTGGTTGTTGCTAAGCATTACACGAATACCCACAATAAAATCAAGCTGTTGCCATCGTAAGTATTCGCTTTCCCGGTACGCCATGTTTATTTCGGTGCGTGTCAATCGCTGGGCGTTCTTTGCTGAAGAACGGTAAACACCTTGTCCGGGGTGGTACATCTTTGCCGCCTTACTTAGTCGCAGGTTGCCGCCTTTATCGCGTACTCGCCTATAAAGTCGGTCGGGTTCATTCAAGTATTGTCGTAAATCACGGCTTAATTGCTGTGCGCTTTTTCCTTCCCCTAATCCTACGTCTATGCCCAATTCCATAGCGTCTTTTAATTCTTCGGCATACTTCCAAACCCTTTGGCTAAGGTTCAAACCGTTTTCTTTACGTTTCTGAAATGCACTAAGGGCTTCAAGGTTACGCGCTTGGTAACGTTCGGCTTCTTCTTTGGTTAGTTTGGAAGTCCGAAGTATGGAAGCTAAAAAAGCGTCGTTCTTCTGACATGCTGCCAGCCATTCGGAGCGTTGCCCGGAAGTAACTACGGCTTCAATCTTTCCAGCAAGTCGGGTAACAATGCCGCGCGCCTGCTTCTTGGCTTTCGGGAAGTCGTCAAAGTTAAACGTTCCACCAGCCGGAAGGTTAATCTTTCCCGCAAGGCTGGCAAATTCATCCGCCGCCGTTTGGTATAGCTTGGCTACTTGCTTTGCGTAGCGTTCGGTTCTTATGTAGTGTTTCGCGTCAAATCCACGAAGCTGTATTATAAGCTGGTTTTCTTTTGCCATAGTTATTTTCTTGAAAAATCGCGTTTAAGCGCGTTTCTTTCCTTTTGCGTTAGTTTGTATGTCCGAAAGGTAGAAACGCGCACAAATCAAAGAAAAGCGTATTATTTTAATACGTAGTTAAAGCTAAATAGTCGGTTCGTTCTGATAATAGCTATTTTCCCGATCTTCTTCGTTAATTATAGCCTTTTCTTCTTCGTCCACGTTATCCGCCCATCCCAAACGCTGAATAGTGGCGCGTCGGCTTGCAATCTGCTTGTTTCCGTTTGCTGATGTAAGAATGTTTATCTTACTAAGTTCGTCTTCGATGATGTAAGGTACTATTTCGGGTTCTATTATTAGATTGTCGCAAGCCTTAGACCATTCCAAATGCGCTTGTTTGAAGAAGGCTTTTAGTACGTTTACCCTTCGCTGCAAATAGTCTGAAAATATTTCGCTTTTATCCTGCACCTTTAAATGTGCGTCCATGAAAAGGAGTTGTAAGGCTACGCCGGAAATAGCACCTATTCCTTTGACGGTATCAAACGAAATGTCGGGCGTTTGCGTAATGGTGTAAATCATGCGCAGGAGCGTTTCTATTTCCAGCTTAACACTTTCGGGCGCGTTTTGCCATGCCAAATATTGCGCGGTAGCCCCGTTTTCCCCTTCAATGATAGCCCCGGCTTCCCCTTTCCGGGCAAATCCTATAACCTTTCCTTGTACGAAAATCTTAGGGCTGGCGTGGTAGTCGTTCGTGTCGGCGAAGTTGGAAAGCAGCTTTTCCAATCGGTCTATAAGGCTTTGAACGTCTTCCCATTCTACTTGTGGCTGGCAGGCATAAATAACGGGTATCTTTCCTATTGTTAATTCTTTCGGGAAGCCTTCTACCAGAGTCCAATTTTTACCCGCTACTTCCCCGTCCAAACCGTCGCAACACCATAAATAATGTTTGTCTTTCGTATAGGTTTCAAAGTAGGTACGTGTAATCATATCCCGGTCTTTGCGCGTAAATTGGCGACTAAACGCAACCATATCGCGCGTGTCGTCAAAGTAGGGGTAAAGCCTATCGCCAAACATCGGGCTGAATATGGCTACCTTAAATTTTTTCGTAGTTTTGAAGCCGTAGGTTTCGTGTTCAGGCACTTCTACCGGATACCAAAGTTCGGCTACTTCTGTCATGCTGTAAAGGCTTCGCGCTATCCGTCTGTTAAGTGTCTTTTCCTTAACGTCGTGGAAGGCTCGGTTTATAGCCTTCAAAAGAGCTTTTTCGTCTTCCCCTTCCGGGTTACTTCCATAAGTAACCGGGTTGCCGAATGTGAAAGCTACGGCGCGTTTTACTATCAACTTTTGAATAGCTAATGCTATACGCGCTACGGGTTCTATTCTGAACCCTTGTTCCGTAGTCTGTTCTACGTTCGGGTTCACGTTTTTGACTTCGCCGTATTCGTCGCTGTCCTTATCAATTACTACAAGTTTGTCCGGTCGCTTTTGCGTGTCATTTATATCGTGCAGCTTCGGGTCGTACTGCGCGGCGTGTTCCTTTGTGTTCGGTTCTACACTCAAACGTCCGTTTCTCAATTCACTAACGACTTTGCTAATGTCTTCGCTTTGTAATAGTTCTTCTATTGTCATAGCTGTAAATATTTAAGTTATCGAAATATTCTATTAAGTTTTTGGGGTTGGCTTCCGCGTTTCTCTATCGTTCCCGTCAATGCGTCCGGCGCGTCGTCGTGTGCGTTCTTTCCGGTCTTCTTGTATTGGGTTATCGCTTTATAGAACTGTGGGAAAAGATGTTCCCAACCTTTCGGGAAGTAAGTAAGGTTCTGCACTTCCGCCGAGTGGTTGAATATGCGCACTTCCTTGTTTTCTGATTGGTGGAACCACGTAAAGGAAGTTTCCCGGTTGCCTAATATGCGGCATTGCGCTTCAACGTTCCGGGAGAAGCCGCGCCCGCCATTGTTGCTTTCTATTATGGCTTCTTCTACCTTATACTTGGTAAGCCTGCGCGCTGTTTCCGGTTCGGTTGTTTCCATTGCAGCCTGCGTATAGTACACGTCAATGATGAAGTTTCCTATTTCCGTTTCGAGGTAGATAATACAGCAAAGAAAGTCCGCGCCCGTATCTGCCGTATCTATGTAGGCTTTTACCTTTCGCTTCCGGGTAACGGGCTGTACCTCGTAGGTCTTAAATTCGCGTTCGTACATAAGCCCGGTTAATGGTGTCGGGTTCTGCATATACTGGGTATCAAAAACGTAAACGTTCTTCTCGCGAAGGTTATAGAGTTCTTGTAGTGTATGCTTGAACTCCCATAACGCGTGTTCTTTTCCGTCTTCGCCCGTTTCTATTACCGGAAGGCTTAATACCGTCCATTCGTCCGGTTCAAGGCGTTGCAGATAACCGCAAAGGTCGTCTTCGTCCAACCTTTGCATAATAATTATTATCGGGGTCTTTCGGCTGTTTACGCGGTTTCGTATCGTTGTTTCAAACTTGTTGTTTACTTTCTCGCGAACTTGTGCGCTACGTGCGTCGTCCGGCTTTATGGGGTCGTCTATAATAATTGCGCCGCCGAAGCCGTCAGCGTTCAACCCATCAAGTTCTTCAACTTCTTTTGCCAATTCGTCGTTTTCTTCTTCATCAACCAACCCCGCGCCGAAGCCCGTAACCTGCCCAGCGGAAGAAACGGCATACAAGCCGCCGCCCTCGGTCGTGTACCACTTCTTTGTATTGGTGGAAGTCGGTATAGTAGCCGGAAAAATGCGTCTGTATTCCGGTTCGTTTATAATATCCTGCACGCCGCGCGAGTTGTCGCGGGCTAAGTCGTCGGAATAGGAAAGATGAATAAACTTAGCCTTCGGGTTTATAGCCAACCCTTCCGCTATGAAGTTCTTAACCGCTAATTCGGTCTTTCCGTATCGCGGCGCAATGTTTATGATAAGGCGCGTAATTTCCCCACAAAGCACTTTATCAAGCGCGGCAGCTATTTCCCTATGATGTTTGCCTATAACAAACTTTCGCTTCTGCCTAATCTTGAAGAAGTACCGCGTAAAGTTTAACGTTCCCTGCAAAACAAAGGTACGTATTACGTCTATATCCCTTATCCCTTTAGCACTCACTATCCAACTTTTTAAATAGTTCTTTAGCTTCTTCTTTCGTCAATGTACGGGCGGGCGGTATAAGGTCTTTGCCGTCCTTCCCGGTAACTTCCGCGTTTTGTCGGTTGCGCCAGCGTTCCGGTTCTGCGTTGGTAAGCGTGAATATTATCGCCGCTGTGTCCGGCTGGAAATGCTTATCTACTGTTTTTTGCTCCTTTATACGCGGTATTTCCTTCCCGTTTACATCGAACTTTCCGCTTCCTACGGTTACTATGTGCTTTTCCTGCACCGTATAGCCTTGTATCTTTTTTAAAAGGCTTCGTTTTGCTTCTGTGGCAAAGAAGGCTAAACGTTTATCTTCTGCCTTTTCTAATGCTTCGCAAAACTCGCTTTTATCATTCTTCCAACGGTAGAAGGTCGCTTCGTCAATGCCAACGGCGCGGCAAAGTTCCGGGACGCTGTAAGTGTCCTTTGCTACAAGTTCACAAATACGCTCTACTATTTTGGGCGTGTATTTGGTCTTTCTGCCTTTCTTTGCCGTATTATTGTTACCTTCTTTAGAGTTCATGGCTTACGTTGTTATTGTGGTAATTCGTCGCTTATATGAAGTTCCCCGAAATCTTCTTTAATGTTTTTCGGGTCGCCTTTGTAGAATACTAATACATCATCATGCAGGTTGCTATTTTCCCGGCTCTTGTTGAATATTTCCAACGCTTTTTTAACCTGCAATTCTTCAAAACTATCTATTGTTTCTTCTACGCTGCCTTTACAGAAGACTAACACGTTTTGATGAACCTTTCCTACCTTGCGCGTACCGTTAAACTGCCGCCGTACCCTTATTGCAAGGCTGGTTATTTGGTTTACAAGGATAAGGGAATTGTAATAATGAAGACCGCACCCCGTAAACGCTTCTATTGTGTGGCTTACAAAGTTTCTGTAAATGCCCTTCTTATCCCGTATATCCCCGACGACAAAAACCGCGAAACGGTTATTCTTCAACCGGGAGCAGGATTGTTTTATAATACGTTTGTACGCTTCAATGAATTGCGCATAGTCCATGTTTGAAATATCGCGCGGATCATTGCTATATACTTCCAAATCCGCGTAGGGTGGGCAGGAGAAAATCATATCGAAATCGCCACTTATCCCATTCGTGCTAAGAACGTCTTCAAGCTGGGAACTATCGCCTACCGTCCATTGGGGAAAGAATGGGTAGCTTATGCCTAACACCTCTTCCGCGTTTGCTTTGTTGGCTCTAATTTGGGCTTCGCTTAAATCATTGCCGACGTAAGGCATGTTCAACTTTGCCGCTACTATACCGCGAACGCTGCCCCCAGCGAACGGGTCTAATATCCGCCCGCCTTCAATGTTGAACCAACGGTAAGAAAGTTCGGTTAATACCGGGTCGAATATACTTGTAGTAGTCATTGTTTTAAGCCCTAAACGCTCAATTTCCGCTATCACTTCTTCCGTCTGTGGTTCTCTGCCTAAAGTTTCGCGTAATGCGTTCTTGGTATCGTAAAATATTGGCGGTTGCGCTGTCTTTGCAAAAGTCAAATCTTCGCTTCTACCTTCGTCGCTTTTTATGCCTATTTCCAGCCATGCCCGGCGGCGTTCCTGCCATTCGGCGGTACGGGTATTCAATACAGAAAACGGCGGCAAAATAAAGTCGTCTTTAAGGCGTTTAAGTTGTTTTTCCGGATTTTCATCCCCTTCGCTGTCTTCCCCAAAATCTACCGGAACGCCCCATGCTTCGTTATCTATACCGAAGTCTTCTTTTGCCTTAGCTATGGCTTCTTCGTCCCAATCAAGATTAGCGGCGGCTGTCGCGTTGTCTGCTAACGCAAGTTCGCGCCCTTCCTTTGTATCTAAGTCTATATCGTTGCGCTTTACGGCTACAAGTTCGTTTCCGGTTGTTTCTATTATAATAACATCTTCCATGCCTGCACTTGCAAAGCCTTCGGTAGTTTTGTTTCCTGCTATAATCTTGTTGTTTTTGTCGAGCAGGATTGAACGCCCCGCGCCGAATGTGCGCAGGCTTTTTTCTATCATGCTTTGCCCGAACTGCGTACCCTTGTTGAAATTCAAGTCGTCCGGTATAAGGTCTTCTATTTTTGTCTTTTTAATCTTTGCCATATCAAATCGTTTTTAATAAAAAAGGGCGTGGTCTTTTACGCCGCGCCCCGCTTCGGCTCTTAGCCGTTGCTATCAGCTATATGATGCTTTTGTAAAGCCTGAATAAACAAACCAACAACGGCGGTAACGCGACCCGGCGAACAATCCCCGTTATTGCCCTCGTTTTGGTTTTGCTGCAAAAATAAAAGGTTTAGCGTATTAAAGTGATACGCTAAACCCTAAAATACTTCGCCAAAACTTCACGCTCCCTACTTTTTCGGGAATAAGTAACTTATTACTTCCTTTCTGAAATCATCGAAAGAACGGCAAATAACATACTTGTTTCCGGCGGCTTCCGCTGCCTTCTGCCATTGCTTTTGTGTTTCGCGCTGTGTACTGCCTTTTTCTTCGGTCTTGAACTCAATACAAAGGGAAGCAAAGCCGCCCGAAGGTTTTAACAGTATCATGTCGGCTACCCCGGCGGTAACACCTTCGCCCTTCAATATCCCGGCTTCCCGTTTGTTCCGCGCTCCGCCGTTGGGTACTGCAAAAAGTAGTAATCCAATTTCCGGGAACTGCAAACGGAACCACTTAACGCAACTTTGTTGTATTTGGCTTTCTATGTGCCTGGACTTTTTTCGGGTAGTGGTCTTGTTGGCTATTGCCTTCATTTCCTCAAATGTCATTTCCCGCCGCTTTTTCGTTAGCCTTTTCCGCTGCTTTCCGGGCGCGTTCCTGCTGGTTAAGGAAAACAACCCGTCGGGCGGCTTCAAAAACAATGTTCGCTACTACATCGCGTTGCCCGCGTGGTAGTCGGCTTTCCTTGTTGGCTATCTTCGGGAACTCTGAAAGGATGAAGGAAAGCGAAAGGTTGCCTTCGTCCATCAACCGGATAACCGGGGAAGATTTTAACTGTGCCCCGCCTATCTGTACATTTCTGCGGGCTTCTCTTGTTTCTGTTATAATGTTTTCTACCTGCGTATTGAATTTCTTATCTTCCAATATACGCGCGTCAATCTCTACATTAACCATAATGCTAATTTTTATTTTTACGTTTTACATCAATCCAAGCCGTCACTATTGCGCTGGCAAAATTTACAATGCTGACTACTACAAGTATTCTTGTAAGCCAATCTATTTTTGCTTCGTTAGCCAACAAGCACGCAATAAGCGAAAGCCAGAATGTTATTTCCTCAAATTGGTAACTTTTCATCGAATAGCCTTTAATCGTTACTACTACGGTTTAATAAATCTTCGTCAAAAGCCCCGAAAAGCGAAGTTTGCCGGGCTTTTTCCTTCTCGCTTAGAAGTTGTTCTACCCGCTTTATTTCCGCGTCTATTTCGGCTTCTAATTGCTTCGATTTGCTTAGCGCGGAAGGTGCGCGGAAACGGAAGTACTCTTTTTGTGCCTTCCGCATCTCTACAACTTTGTCGTAAAACTCCTTTGGGGTCATAGCTGTGCAAATAAATTTTGTTGTATTCCCTTCTTCGCGGTTCTTGCGTAAATCGGGCATTTGTCCCGATAGGCGCAAGCCCCTAACTTGGCTTCGTTAAATCGTTGTTCCCAAAGTTCCGCATAGGCTTCCGTTCCCGGTTCTGCTTCTGTATTTAAGAAGGCTAACAACTTCATGCAGAAAAAACCGCGTTCTTGGGTCTTTTCGCCGTATATCTCTACCAAGCCGTTACCGTTTACTTTCATTTCCCTGCTATTTTTTGTTCTACCTTTGTTCTTAATCTCGCTTCTGCATTGGCTACGTTCTTTCTCGCACGTTCCAGCTTTTTCCGAACCTTAACTAACTGTGGGTCGTTGGTTTCGTCAAAGAATAAATTATCTTTATTTGCTTCGATGTAGTCTTTTATCCTATTCTCTTGCAAAGTTATCCGCCCCTTTAATGCGGTTAGTCTTGATAAATCGGAATTAAAACCGTATGCTTCTCCGCTTGTTTTATCGTAAAAAGATAATGTTTCATAGAGATGCGCTCGCGGGTCTTCACACGTTAATTTAGCCATACGCCAATTTATAACCCACCGCCAACGCTGTAAAATTTCGCGGGGCATATCGTAACGGTGTAATACAATTTCTTCGCCGTTTACTTTCTTGCAAATGCGAAGTACGCAATACACTTTTACGCCTAATTCCCGTTCTGCCTTTGCGTACGCTCTTACGATTTCTTCCCAGCTTTTGCCTATGTCTGTTTCTTGTGCCATAAGCTAATATCTGAATGTTGTAAACTGAATAATAGCAAAGGTTAGCGCGTTTTCCTGCGCTTTATCGAATACCGGGATAAACCATGCTGCAAACTCCGAAGGTGTCAGCCCGTCGTTACGTGCCAAATCTTCCAACCTAACCGGGTGTCCTTCAACTTCTGCGGTAAAGTTTAAGCCGTTCCTTCGTAATATTAAAGGCTGAACTATGCACATGTTAGCCGGAACTTCTAAAATACTTTCCTGCGGGCTTCTATACGGTTTGTCCGCCCATTGTCGTAGGCATAACGTACCGCTTTTTTCCTGCAAGGCGGTTATTTTTTTCTTCCAATACTCATAATTGCATCGGCATGTGTGCCGCTTTTGACCGTTAAGAACCTTTGTCTTAAAATCGGTTGCTTCGCCTGCCCGGAAATGTGCCGGGAAGAACTTCTTACTTAATAATACTACTGCTTTCATTATCGGTCTGTTGGGTTGCGTCGGGCTGTATGAATAAATCCGACTTGTTTATAGTTATAAAAATGGGTTGCAACGGTTGGTTGAAGGTTAGAAGGCTTACCCATAATTCGCCCGTTTCGGCTATTTTTTTTCGTTCTGCTTCGTCCAATTCGAAACAGAAAATAGCCTGCCCTTCTTTCGTCTTATGTGCTGGTAATGGCTTGTATTCGGGTTGTCCCTCGCCGTAAACTACGTTTGCTTCTTGAAATTTTTTTGGTTTCATTGTCTTACTACTTTTAAAGTTTGTATAGTTTTTTATTTTTCTTGTTTTTCAGAATGGGTTGATATATATTTCTGTTCTGTTTTCATCAATATATCAACCAACTTATGTTCTTCAAGAAAATGCGCCTTATCTTCATCTGTAGAGCATGAATGGAACTGACTTAAATAACCTTGTGTCGTCGCTTTTAAAATAGTCTGTAAATCGTTGTTTTCCCAGCAATATGGGCAAACGTAGAACACCCCGTATTTATCGGTAATGTCTATATGTTCATGACCGCAAACCGACCAAGGCAAATTACAAATCCCGCAACAACTTTCAGAACGGTAAATTTGCTTATAGGCTGAAACGACAAAAGGCAATCTTTTTATTTCTTCTTTTCTATTCATTTTTCTGTTAGCTGAATGTTTTTAAAAAGGAAGATCATCTTTTTCGTTTTCCGGTGGAAACGGCGACGCACTTCCCGCCGGGGTATAGGTTGGCGGCGTGCTGGTAGTAGCTGGCTGTTGTTGCTCGTTTTGTGTTTCCTGCTTACTGCCTAATAGTTGAAGTTCACGCACGAGGCAATTAACGCCCGCTTGTACTCCGTTCCCGGAATTGAATGTTTTAACGGAAAGGCTACCACGTACATATACCTGCGTTCCTTTCTTCAAATAAGTTACTACGGAACTTTCACCGGGTTTCAAGCAGCTAACCCACGTTGTACGGCTGTGCTGGTTGCCCTGCCCGTCTTTATAACGTTCTGTACTCGCAACGTTGAAAGCTATAAACTTTTGCCCGTTGAACTCTTTAATTTCCGCATCGTTGCCGATGTTTCCTATTACTGTTACTGCTAACATAAATGTTTAATTTTATGGTTAATATATTCTTTCCATTCCGGGGTTATAACGTCCATCACGTCTTTGCCCGGATTATTTTCTTGCCAAACTCGTGCTTCCCTTACCATTTCGTTTGCAACCTCGATAGGGGTTCCTAACCCGGTTACGTCCATCAAAAAGCTACAATCCGGTATAGGTACTATTTCCTTTATGAAATCAAATGTCAGTTGCTCCATGCTGTTTTTCTTATCCTATTGCGCTATAATAGGCTACGTGTAGTACGTCGTACTGCTTTCCTACTATCGCAAATTGAAAATTACTATCTGCGCTCGGTTGAACGTTGGGAATGTTTATAAATTCGTAAGTGTACCCTTCAATGGTATAGGCGGCTATTTCCCGGTTGCTTTTAGCGAAGGCTGTTAAGCTGCTTATCAATAGCTTGTAGTAGTCTTCCCCGAAAGCCTTTATTAGCTTGCTTTTATTTCTTAGTGCAAATCTCATATTAACGAACCGTCTTATTTTAATACGTCCTTTGGAACACTTAACTTTTTACTCAATAGGGTAGCAACCTTTTCGGCTGCTGCGCGAAACTCCTTGTTATACTTATATTCGCTATCGTACCGCCGAAGGTAATAACATATCGTACTTTGGTCGTGTAAGGTTTCTTCCGCTATACGTTGGGTATTCTCGCCGCGTTTCTTGCAATGATGCGCGTAAATCATCCGGGCGTAAACGTGCCAGCGGTTACGGCTGTCTTCTGAAATGGAAGCGAAGCTAACCCCCATAGCCGTAAGTATAGCCGTCTTTATATCCCGGTGTTTGGGTGGTTTCTCATAGTTTATAATCAGTCCCAAACCTTCGGCTATATATAGTTCCAGCCCTGCGCCCGTGCTGCGTTCCCAATTAGAAAGCATATAAATCGCGTCGCAATCAAGCAAAAGGCGAATATCCACCTTCATTTGTTCGTTCCAGCGCGAACCCGGCTTTAATTCGTACCGCAATGGGTTTACAACCTCGTAACCCTTTGCTTTTAGTTCCGCTTCCGCTTTGCTGAACTTTTCCACGTATTCGGCTACCGGAAGCCCGGTTATTTGCCCGCTTATATATACTTTATGCTTCTTCATGTCTTTTAATCGTTTTTTTGCCCGTTAAGGCGTTATTATATTGTTTCCCTTACATCTTACCGTCTGAAATACGATAGTTGAATATCGGGGTTCATTTGTACAGCTATCGCGGTGTTAGCTTTGTTAGTCTTGGTCGGTAACTTGAATTATCGAAGCCTATAAGGTCGAACATCTCTACAAATCGGTCGGCTACACGAACCCCGTAACGCTTGGCTATATCTTCGTCGCCTTCCAAGTTTGAGGTTATAATCGTGAATAACTGGCGGTCGTAACGGTGGTATAGCAAATCTACCAACGGGCTAACCTCGTTTCCCCAAACCTTTAGGCTTGCTGGTTCCGTCCCTACGTCGTCGATGCAAAGAAGCTCGGTATTTTTCAAGTCCGCTAAAAGTTCCTGCTTTTCCCCCTTCGCTGCTTCCGTAAGTGCGGAAGCCGGAATAAAGGAAACGCCTTTACGTTCAAACGATATATCGCTATGGTAAATCGTATTTATTAGCTGGGAAATTGCACGCGCTAATGTTGTCTTTCCGCATCCGGGTGTTCCGTACATGAATAACCCCGGTTTCATGCTTTCGCCAACGAGCCAACGCGCCGCCATTGTAAGATGCTGCCTTGTCGCTTCGTCTTCTTGGTAAGAATAGCCCCGGTTTTCAACTTGGAAACGGTAACATTCGCGTAGCATGGCGGGTACGTCCTGCGTATAACGGTCAATCTTAAAGCGTGCTACGGCGGGGCTTCTTTTGCGTAGCAGGTTCGCAAATGCCACTATGTCTATCCGTTGTATCGGTTGCTCCTGCTTTTTGTTCTCTGTTGTTCCCATTGTCTTTCCTTATTTTAATTCTTAGATGATTAATCAAATGCCGCGCCCATTCGGTATAATTTATGTGGGTATCTCCGGTTAGTTCCCATTCGTCTATAACTTCTTCGGCTTCCTTGCGCAATCGTTCGGGAGTGACATAAAGCTGCATGCAAATGGTTTCTATCTGCGCCCTTTTGTTTTCGCTGAAAAATTCGGTTAGAAACTTACTGTTTTCGGTTTCCTTGCCGTTTATGTTTTTTTTCTCGCGCACGCCATCAAGAGAAAGAAGAGAAGGAGAATTATTATTAATCATATCAACATCATTACATATCATATCAATGTTGTTTTCGGTTGTTTTCGCTTGTTTTTTCAACCCTTCGGTTGTTTCGGTTGAAAAATCAACCGCCCGGTTGTTTGGGTTGTTTTGGCTTGTTTCCTCGGTTTCCGTATTCTTTTTCTTCTTTCGTGCGTTCTGATTACCTTTAGGCGCGCCCCCTAATTTGCCGTTAGCTTTATTCAACTGCACTGTTTCCGCGTAACGCTTGTTATCAGCTTCAAGACGTTTTCGGATGGGTGCAAATGCTATCCTAACGGTTTTGTTCGCCGTCATTGCTTCCAAATCTTCCGCAGCCTTCGTCCGTATAGCTTCGTTTTCGCTCTCTAATTGGTTATAGGCTCTAATCGCGCGGAACAACATAGCCGTTTCTTCGTCGTCAAGTTCATCAAGCACTGAAAGCAAATCCATATATAATACGAATGAATTTTTATCGCCCATGATAGGTATATTTTAGGGACACGCCCGAAGGCGCGCCCCGGTTAGTTAATAACTTTCTTCTTGTTCTTTGTATGCCAAACAAAAGGCTTTTTCTACAATCGCGTTGCAAGCGAAAGGCGAAGCCGCAAGTATGGAAATATCCACTACCTTACATTCTTCGTTTTCTTTTTCTATACGCTCTTTTATCTTGCTGTTTATCCATGCGGTAATAACGACCTTAGCCGTATCCACGTCGCGTGTTTTTACAACAAAATCGTAGTTCTGCTTATTCGGTTCTTCTTCGTCTTCCGATTGTATTACTACGTCGGCTTCAACCTTGTAATACTTCGTATCGTTGCGCTGATCTTCCCCGTCGTTGCTTTCTTCGCCTTCTTCGTTTGCGCCTTCCTGCGCTTCAACGTGTTTCCGCAGGCGGTCGTTAAGAATTATAATCCTATCCATCAACTTTATGCCCACTATGTCGAACGGCTGGGTAAAATTCAATTCTATATAGTCGGTCGCAACCTCATAGGCTTTTATTATGTTTTGCGCCTGCAATATGAAGTTATGCCGCTTACCGCCAATGGTAGCGGAAATCTTGAACGGGTAAAGGCTGGTTCGCTTGTTTTCGTAAGCGAGTCTTCGTTGGTTACTTACTTCCACTTCTTTAACGTCTTCGCTTTGCAGATAGAAATTTATCTCGGTCGCCAAATCGTTATCTATATATTTCCCGCGCTCAAACAGAATTTCGTTGCGCTCAATAGTTACAACCTCTCCCGTATCATCGTCCACAAAGTCCTCGTTCCATGTGCGCAAAACATTTGCCGCTAAGTATTTTCCTATTATTCGGCGTATGTCCGAAGTTTTGAAGCGTACTTCGTCTTTCCGGGTCTGTATTTTTTCGTTCTGTTTCATATCCTATCCGCGTTAAAGTCTTTTGAGGGTTTGAAAACAACAACCTTGCGGGCTGGAACTAATAGGGTTTCGCCCGTATTTATGTTCCGGGCTGGTTTCGCCTTGCGTTGCTTCGTTTGGAAAGTACCGAAGCCGCGAATAGTTACCGTATCGCCGCCCGTCACTTCGTCCCGAATAACATCAAATGTACGTTCTAATACTTCCTTTACTTGATAGCTGTTTAATCCGGTCTGTTCCGCTACCGAGTTCACTAATTCCTGCTTTGTCATAGCTTCTCAATTAAAATTTGTTCGTATAAGTCTGTAAATTGGTTGCCCGCGTACCGTGCCAAACGTGAAGCGTAGAAGCAAAGCCGAGAGCCGAGAATCGCAGACGTAAACGTAGCCGCGTAATACGTAAACGCGAACGAAAGCCCGGCAGAACCTTTGCCTTTCGCGTTTTCTTGTATATAGAAGTAAGGGTAGTATTTGTATTGGTCGGTATTGTTCCAATCCGGTTTCCAGCCTTCGTTAAGTGCTGCGGCAATAGTTTCCAATTTGCGGCGTGCTATTTCGTCCGATCTGAAGCCTTGCGCCTTCGCGTTTTGTTCGTTTATCGGTTCTACGCCTAATACCTTACATGCGTCTTCGTAGGTCTTTACCCGGTCGGTTATTTCCTCGTAGTCTTCTTCCTTGTAGAAGTAATCGAAAATACTACCGTTCCCTTCGTCTTCGGTAAGTTTCTTTACGGTGTCTTGCGCTTCTTCTACGTTGTCGTATCTGCCTTGTAAATTCTCGTTCCCGTTCTCTTTTCTGTATAAACAAATCTTTTTCATGTCACTAAAATTTAAATATTAAAATAATGTTCCCTGCTTGGGCTTGTGCGCGTCTTCGTAAAGTATGCGCCTTTGCCTTGCGATACTCAACCGTACTGCTTTTATAGCTTCTTCACGTCCTTTCAGGCTTTCTTCGTATTCCAAAAGTTCGCTTTCGGTCGTAGCTAAGAAATAGCCTTCGGAAGTTGCTATAAGTCCCGGTAGAAGGTCGTTTGTACGAATGTGGTTTATTATCTTCCTTAGCCGTGCCGCGTCTATCTTGTAGCTGTCACGTAACCGGGAAATAATATACTTATTCGTTACCGCGTTGGCTTTGCCTATCTTGGTTTTCAAGCCTTCAAGAATAATCGGAAGTATTACTTTCCTTTCGTATTCTGTCAGCGGTTGCGTTTCTTCTGAAAACCCTTTAATCATAGTGCTTGCAATTAAAAAGGTGTTTTGTTGAAACTAATCCGTAGTCCGGGTTTTGCGACGTGTACCGTTTTTCCGGTGGCTTTTGCTATTCCGTCCCGGAAGGCTACCGCGTCGCCGTTCCCTTCGCTTATATGTATCAATACTATGTTATTAACCCGTGTTAGGTCGTTAGCCTTCAACGCGTCCAAACAAGTATAGTAGCTTAAATGGCTTCTCCGTACTCGTTCTTTCAATACTTCCGGTATATAACCTTCTGTTACATTGCGTTCCAATATATCCGGGTCGTAGTTGCATTCAATTAATATGTTGTTCAACCCGGCAAATGTGCAAGGCAAATAGAAAGTATCGGTAGCAAACAATACGCCGCCCGTTTCTTCATGCCAGACGTAGAAGCCCAACGGTTCGCGGCTGTCGTGCTTCGTGGGAAAGGGAATGATAGTAAAACCGCCCAGCCGTAAATGCTGGTAACTTCCGTTTTCCATCCTTATGTGGGTCGGTCGCCAGCAAGAATTAATCTTAGCGGCTTCTATCGTGCCTTTGGAAGCGTAAACCGGAACAACGTAGTTTAAAACCTCATTAATACGCCCGGCATGGTCGCCATGTTCATGGGTAATGAGGCAGCCTACTATTTTCTTTACGTTGTTGCCCAACGCTGCTAATACCTTCTTGAATGGTATTCCAGCTTCAAGTAGAAGGGCTTCGCCCGCGTTTTGCAAAACGTAGGCGTTACCCTCTGAACTTGAACCTAATACGGTTAATTCCATATTTAGAACAATGGTTTAGCGTTATTACTTCCGCGACCTTCCCGTGCTTGCGGCGGGTTAGCTGGCTCGCTTTGCGCCGTTTGTCCCTGCTGTGCTTGTATGGGTTGCCCGTCGATAACTCCAATAGTAGGCGCGGCATTCGCTTCTTCTTTTATTTCTTCGGCTACCGCATCCACTATCGGTACGCTGCTTTGTTCGTCTGCATCGCCGAAGTCGCACCCCGTAATGTACTCGTATAGGGCTTTCTTAGCCTTTCTTTCGGCTTTTCCGCGCAGTTGGTCGTGGCTGCTGTAATCATCCTTCTTTACGGTTGCAATAATGCTAAAGCCGTTTTTTTCTCCGTTATACTCATAGTTTATTTTGCAAGGTATTTCGGCGAAGTTCTGCGTTTGCCCCTTGTCGTATGAGGTATCAATGAAGTATTTTACGCCCAGCTTGCGAAGAAGCGAAGTATAACCTTCCTTAGTGGGGTACATCCTTTCGGCTATTATATTGAACTGGTTTCCGGTCGGAAGCAAGCCGATAGTAACCGCGTCTATGATGCAATCGCGTACTATGTCGCGGGTGTAAAGCGGAAGCGGGGCGCGCCCGCCGCTTCTTGCACGCCCGTTTCGGTCTGTAAGAAATCCTATTTTCGTGTTCATCAAAGGCATGAAAACCTTATCCATTACTTCGTCGGTCATGGCTTCGCGAAGAAGTGCTATTACGTTTACGGCTGTAAATGCCGCACCGAAGTTGCTTACGATCTGCAAAGCCGAAGCGTCCTTGCAGGCTAATTCAAACTTTTCTTTTGCTGCCAATATGGTAGCGGGTAAAGTGTTGGTATTCATACTATCGTTAGTTAATTGTTGTTCATTATGTCCTTTAAAAAGCTCTCTATTCCACCGCCTTTAATCATCTTTTCAAAAGCTATTTCGCGGGTTGCCCGTTCTACTATCGGCGCGGACTGCTTTCCGGTAAGAAGTTCTTTCAAGCCCTTTATTATGGCTCCATAATTTCCGCAAAAACCTACCATTACTCCGGTACTGTCTTCGCCGTTTTTATCTTTCGTATCTGTGTCGCAACCTACTACGATAAGACCGCGTGAACTGCTTCCGTTACATAATGGTACTAAATGCTTTTGCATTACTTCTGTGGTGGTCTTCAAAAAGTCGCTTTGGGGTTCTTCTTGGCTGCTTTCCGCTTGTTGCGTTTCTCCGTTTCCCGAAGCAAAGCAATAATAGTCACGATACAAGTCCGCAAAGTGTTCGGCTGCGTATTTCGCGAGCGCGGACGTGGGAAAGCAAAGCCGAGAGCCGACATTCGCATACGTAAGCGTAGCCGCGAGATGCGTAGACGCGAACGAAAGCCCGGCATTTACATAACGGAATAGCGGGTAATACTTCCATTCGTTTTGGTCGTCCCAATTCGGCTTCCAACCGTTATTAAGTGCGCGGGTTATTACTGTCAGCTTGTGGTAGGCTAACATGCTTCTTTGGTCTTCCTTCGGGAATATGTTAAACGCTTCTTCGTTAATCGGTTGAATGTTCAAAACTCTACAAGCGTCCTCGTAAGACGCGATTTTCTTTTCTGTATTCATAAAGCTGTTATTTAAAAAAGTTAATAATAATGTTATTCTACTTTGAAGTCTTCGGTAGTTACTACCAACTTTACAAGCTGGCTAACAACCGGGATAAACTCGTTAATACTTTCTGCGTTATCCACGAAAATAGGCGCGCTAACGTTGTGGAACGTGCAAAGGGTGTTTATTATGTCAAGCCCGGCATTAACTTTCCCGGCTTGGTTCTTATCCGCGTATTTTACCCCGTCAATAAGGCAAATGCAATCCGGTTCTTTTTCGCCGTTTACGAGCGTTTTGTACATCTTGAACTGAACCCGGCTAAACAATCCGTTTACGCGGCGTTCCACTTCCGTCATACGGGCTTTTATCAAGTCGGCTATTACTATTTCGCAGCCTTGTATTTCGGCGCGTTCCTGCGCCAATTTTGCGGCTTCCCCGTTTAGTTCGGCTATGCGCTTTTCGTTGGCTTCTATAATGGTGCGAAGGTTTAGTTTACGCTTTACTTCATCAAGCCGGGCAGTAAGGTTGGCTTTCCGTTGGCGTATCTCTGTTCTGCTTGCCGCGTCATCCGCGTTGAAGGCTGGAAGCTGTTCGGAAAGTTCCTTTATTTCTTTTTCAAGCGCAACCCATTCCGGGAGGTCTTCTCCGTTAATATCCGGTTCGGTATTTACGCGGGGATTGTCATTCAAAACCTTTTGCAACGCTTCGCGGTCTTCTTTCGCCTTTGCTACGGCGGTAGTGTGGCTGGTTTCCAATTCGGCTAACGCTTTGTCTATCCGGTTGGCTTCTTCTTCCTGCGATGTTATCATTTCGTTTAACCGCTGACCGTCCGTGTTAATCTTGTTAAGGCGTTCTTCCCGGTCTGCATAGAATTTTTCGCGAGCGGCTTCCCGGTCGGTGTTATATTTTGCTAATGCTACCGGGTCGGCGCAAGCGTGCTTAAACAACGGGCAAACAAGACTTTCCGTAGCGGTAAATTCTTCGGCGTTTACTTTGTACCATCTTTCGCGTAGTTCGTTCTGCATTTGCTTGTAGCCTTCTATTGTGCTTTGCGTCCGTTTCTTCTCGTTCGTCAAACGGTCGTATTCACTACGGTAACGGCTGGCTTCGCTGCGTTCGTCGTTTATAACCTGCTGTAACTTACGGTCGGCATTATTGTAAGTTTCGTTCTTCTTGAATGCTTCATTCCTTGCCGTTTCCTTTGCCTTAAATACTAATGCGTGCTGGCTGCTACGTTTGTCATTTATGGCGGTTTGTACCTTAGCGGCAGCTTCATAGGCGATACGGTTGGCTTCTGCTGCTGATGCGGCGGCTTCGTCTATGTCGTTCAATTCTTTTGTAAGTTGCTCCTTTTCGGTGTTAAGGGCGGCATAGTCCGGTGTAAGCGGGGTAGCACGCGTTATTTCGTCAATACGCGTAGGTATCTTTTCCAATTCCTTCGTTATCTTCTCCTTTTGCGCTGCAATCTCGCGTTTATAGTCTTCTACCGTTTTCCCACTAAGCCGTTCTATCAATGCGGCAAAGGCGGTATCTCCCTTCGCTATGTCTTCGTAGCTTACGCCCCCGGCTATCTGCAAAAGCATTTCGCGTTGTGCCGTCCAATGAAGGGAAAGGAAATAGTAGGGGTTGGTAATCATCTTGAAAACAGCTTCGGGTATAATTGCGTTTATACGTTCGTCGTATTCGCCTTTTGTTTTTAATGGTACTCCGTTATAGAAGTAGTCGGTATGATGTCCCTTTAACTTCCTTTCCGTCTTTCCCTTCTCTGTTTTCCATTCTTCAACCAATACGCGACGGAGTTCTACGGTTTCAACACTTCCCGTTTCGGTATCTATTATTTCCAACGTTCCGGCTACCTCGTGTTCAAGGTCGGGAATAAAGTTACCTTCTGCGTCGTTGGTCTTAATTCCGAACTTACTATCTACGTTGCCTTCGCTGTCTTTGCCCCAAAGAAGCCATGTAAAAGCGTCCATTATGGTAGTCTTTCCCGTGCCGTTCCGTCCGCTTATGGTTGTAACTGTGTCGTTAAAGTCTATAACGACGTTGCGCAAGCCTTTGAAATTTACAAGGCTTAGACGTTTGATGATTGCTTTTTTGCTCATATTACTGATATTTTTGAAGTGAATAAAATCCCGCGTCAAGACTTACGGTTATTTTCTCTAATTTCTTCTTTTGGGCTGCATAGGAGCGTGCTATGCTGTTCAGGTAGCCCGTAAGGTTTACTATGTAGGTGCGCTTCTCTATGATGCAGTTTAGGGCTACGTCTAAGACGGCTTCCCAAACTTCCCGTACGCGTTCCGGCTGTACCGCTATTCTGTGCCGGATGATATATTCCGTTACTTTTGCCTTGCGGCTTTCAATCTCGGTTATTACCATTGAAAAATCACCTGTCCGGTATGCCTGCAATACAATCGCGCAAAATTGGATGGCGTTCAAATATTCTTCTTGTATATTGGAAACGCTTGTTCTCTTTCTCAAACGCTCCCTAATCCGTTCTTGAAATGTGTTACGATCTATTAGTTCTATCTGCCCGCTGGTTGTTTCAACTATACAGTATTTTCGGCTAATTTCGCGCGGGTCTATGTTCTTTTCCGCCGAATAAAGGAAACGTTTAAGGCTTCCGGTGTATTTTTCCCCGTTATCCGCCTTTAATATCAATGCGTTATTGCATGGTTTCAATATACGCGGTTCTACTCCCCGGCAGTAACTTCGTATCTGCCTGCTCTCCCTATTTATTTCATATTTAGAAAAGCCGGGAATGTTAATCCAAATGTTTTTAATCATATAGCTGTGTTTTAAAAGTTATTTCTTTTTGTTTCCTGCTGCCAGCTTTAACGCTAAATCAGCGTCAATAATCAGTAGCGCGCCTACTTGCGTTATCGCTGCATCAATCCGCCCGGAAGCCTTCAACCGTGCTGCGGTTGTCTTGGAACACCCTAATAGAATTGCAAGCCCTTTCAAACCGTACACGTAACGTTTCGCCGCTTTAGGCTTTTCCGGCTTCTGTGCCGCAACTTCTATACGTTCGTCTATCGCGTCCATAAGTTCGCCGAGCGTAAGGTCTATTATTCGTTTCTTTGTGTCCATAGTCTAACTGTTTTCGTCGTCTTTAATGTCCGGTATTGTCTTCGCCGCAACCTTTATTGAAAGGGCGAAATTCGCAACTACAAGGAATACTGCCCATATAGGCGCGGTTTCAGTGTCAATGCTTAGAAGTATAAAGGAAACGGCAACCCAAGCAAGGGTAAGCCAGTTATACCACTTTAGCGGTTTCGTAAATTCTATGCCGATGGCTTTAAAAATCTTAGTCATAACTGCAAACTTCAAAAGGGTTATAATCGTTTTCGCCTTTGCGCCTTCCCGTCGTTTTGACAATCCGTGTAATCTGCGCGCGTCTTCCTACTCTGAAAAAATCGCCGTTCCCGGTAAGTTCCTTCGGGAGTATAAGCAGAAGAAGGGCTACCGCTACGAATGTGCGTTTTAACGGGTCAAGGCTTACCGGAACATTATGCTTTGTACAGAACCACCAAACGCAAAGTTCCGTAGCCTTTTGTATGCCTACTTTCGCGTAGATGTTCCGGGCTGTATTCTCTACGGTGCGGGTAGAAATAAACAGAATGTCCGCTACTTCTTTCTTGGAAGCTCCCCACGCCAGCAAGTGTGCTACTTCGGTTTCCCGCCTGCTTAGTTCCACGTTTAGTTTCATACGTCCCAAATGTTAGCTGTTATTCCGTATTTGTTGAATACGCCTTCTACGGCTTTCGCTTGCGTTACTTTAGGTTCTATCTTTCCGTCCCGGTATGCGTAGAAACTGTTCCGGTTATTTATTCCCAAAGCGGCTTTAATTTCCGTTACCGCTATTTTGTAATCGCCTACACGTAATTGGTTCAACCCGCTAAGGAAGCCCCTGCTTTTTTTCTTATTTTCTGTTGTTACTACCATAATTGTAAAATTTAAAATTCATAGTGCGCGGGGGAAGGTTCGCCCTTCGTACGCCCGTAGCGTCCCGCGCGCGGTCTGTTTCCGCAGTCATCGGTTTATAGCCTTTACAAAGGGGATTCCTTTTCCGCTGGCTTATATATAGTTCCTCTGATTTGTATTAAGGTAATACGTTAATCGGAAGAAGAAGCGTTACCTATCTGCTTGTAATAGCTGGTATCTTCCATGCTGTCCATGTAGTTAAGCATACGCAAAAGTCTTTGCAGGTCTTCCGGGCTTAATTCCCGTTCTTCTTCGCTATTGTCGTCGCCATGCTTTCCGAATATCCTATGCTTTTGTATGTACGCTTCCGTGAACTCCTTTTGCATCCGCTTCATATCCTTTGTAAGCTGTTTATAGTGCCAATCGTACAAAGCCTGCAATTCTACGTACTGCATTTTGGTTAATTCAACGGTAACGTATCTTCTGCGCTGGCGGTAACTCATCCGCTTTTCGTTTGTTACATTGAAATAACATTGGGTAAACAAGGTAAATCCGTACCCGTTTTCCTTTACGTTGAAAGTGTACGGTTGTTTTTCTTCCTGCGCTTCTACTATTTCTTCCAACGAAACACCGTATTTGGCTAACAGTTGGTCTAACAAACGCCTTGCGTTTATGGCTTCGCCTTTCTCGCCGCGTTCCGCAAGGGCTTGTAGTTTCAGAACCTTGCTTCTAATGCTTTCAAAATCTTTATCCATATAGCTGAATATTAAAAGTAATTGAGTGAACTATTTTACGTAGAAAGTAACGCGAAGCCCGCGACGAAGGCAGCACTTAACTTTGTCTAATCCGGCTTTCAAAGCGCGTGTTACAAACTTATCGGCTAAAGTTTCGCCAATCAAATTCAGAAGACCGCTAACGCCTACCAACTTGTTAATACGGTTGCCTTCGTTGTCTATTCCGCTTACCTTAATGCGGAAGTTCTTGTTAATGAATTTACTTGTATGTATCATATAGCTTTTATAAATTTCTGTAAATTAGCGTGTTTTTGTCATTGCTAAGTGTCCGCTTTTTGCTTACCTTTGCAACTGAACAACTAACACAATGCAAATGTATAGTAAAAGCATACAATATGCAAACTAAAAGTGTTCATATTTTTAGCTGAAAGCCGATTTTTAACTTTTAGAAACAGTTATGTTTATGGAAACAAGTGTAAAAGAGCGACTTAAACAATTTATAGATACGCTAAACATTAGCGAAAGGGAATTTTGCAGGCGCATAGGTGTGTCTTCTTCTTATGTTATGTCTATAAAAAAGTCTATTCAACCGGATAAAATGCAAGCTATTAGCATACAGTTCCCGGAACTTAATCCGCTTTGGCTTTTGCTGGGGCAGGGGGAAATGTTGTTACCTAACGAAAAGAAGGAAGGCGAACAACGGCAGAACGCAGGCGAGTTGCCTTCTTCCGAACTGTTGGCTAAGTTGCTGGAAGAAGCCAATAACGAAAAGTCGCGTTTGCTTTCAATTATAGAAAGCCAGCAGCGTACAATAGAAAGCCTTACGGATTTAAGCAAAAAAGCCAATGCCCAGACGGTAGAACATGCTGGATGTGCAAATGCCGTTTAGTATTTGGTCGCAAAGTTCCTAAATACTGAAAAGGTTTTCATAAAGTAGTATCACACGCACGTACTTATATGATAATAATATCATACAATCGCCGTATTAAAGTGATACGAAAACAAGGCGATTTTAAGCCCATTTTCGCGTTATTTTATTTTCGCCTTATAACTATACCATTTTGGAACGAAACGCGCTTAAATTGAAAAATCAATAAAAATAACTATTAGCTATATGGTAGAAGTAAATGTAGATAAGTTTTATAGTAACCGGGCTTTGTATCCATTTATCCCGGAGGCTGTGTTTGATGCGTTGGAAGCTGCCTACTTGTCCGGGAATGAATGTGCCCGAATACCGGAAGGGGAATATAATACAATGATGTCTAACCTTAAACGTGCGAATTTATGCCCCGTACAATAGCCAAGCCTTCGACTATAAGCGAAGGGATAAACCGCCGTTTTTTTGAAGCAATCGAAGCGATTGTAAGTTTGGGTAAGGTTAGCGCGTTGGAAGCGTTTTGTACGCTTTACGATTTAAGTGCGCCGCGTTATAGGGAAATGCGGCTTACTTATGGCGTTTCTCCGAAGCCCGGCTACCAATCACGTTACAAGAATATAGAAGTAGAAGCGATCTATTCGCTGGTCGTTAATTATCCAATTTCTTCACGCTGGCTTATAACCGGGCGCGGTAAAATGCTTATTGAATAATGAAATTCTCTATTAAGTACCAATTATCGCCGCGAACGGAAGGGGATAGGCTTACGGAAAACGTGCCTATACGTTTGCGGGTATCTTTTGCAGGCATTCGTGTGGATTTGCGTTCTGGCTATGTAATAGACGCGGAAAAGTGGGACAATAATAACGCCTGCGTGAAAATCGGTGCAAAGAATAGTTTCAACCAAACGGCAGGCGAAATAAATCGCGCTCTTACAAACCTTTCATCTATTGTTGAAGAAGTCTTAACCCGGTTTGAACTCGACAACCGCAGAACGCCAACGGCGAAAGAATTTAAGGCGGCTTTCGATGAAGCCGCCGGAAGGAAGAAGAAGGAAGTAACGCCGGACTTCTTTACTGTTTTCGACAAATTTGTAGTAGAAGCTGGAACGGCTAATAACTGGGTTCCGGCTACCTATACGAAATTTAGCAGTTTGCGTAAACATCTGTACGCTTATATGCCCCAGCAAATACTTAACCAACTGACAAAGGAAAAGCTACAAGGCTTTGTTAAATACCTGCAAGACGCGGGACAAATGAATACGACCGTAAGCAAGTATATGAGTTATGTACGTTGGTTTCTCCGCTGGGCTTGTAACAACGGTTACTATAATGGGCTTTTGCATGAACAATATAAACCGCGTTTTAAGGGGATAGACTGCAAAGAAGTTATTTTCCTTTCATGGGAAGAACTGCAACACTTTCTAAACTATCAATTTCCGGAAAACCGCAGTTCTTTGTCGTGCGTACGTGATGTATTTTGCTTCTGCTGCTTTACCGGGTTGCGATATTCCGATGTAGCCCGGTTACGTCCCTGCGATGTCAAACGGACGACAAACAAGCCTTTTATATCTATCGTTACTATGAAAACCGAAGACCGTTTGCATATAGAGCTTAACAAATACGCACTTCAAATACTTGACAAATACAAAAACATTCATTTCCCCAAAGGGTTAGCCCTTCCGGTTATCAGTAATGCGAAAATGAATGAATACCTTAAAGAAGCTGCCGAAATAGCCGGAATAAAAGAACCCGTTAGAATAGTGTTTTTCAAGGGAAACAAACGTTATGAAAATGTTTTGCCGAAGTGCGAACTTCTTACCACGCATAGCGGAAGAAAGACGTTTATCTGCAACGCTATAAGGCTGGGTATTCCTACTAACGTTATTATGGAATGGACGGGGCATAGTGATTACAAGGCAATGAAGCCGTATATAAAAATAGTGGATGCGGTTAAAGAGGAAAATATGTCTAAATTTGACACCTTTTCCGAAGAAAGAAGAAGCAATAGTAAAAAATAGAAAACCCGAAAAAGTACCCGAAAATGGCTTTACTATTTGGGTACGGTCGTACTCAATCAATAGCGTAAAATCCTGAATATTCGGCTATTTATGAAAATGTGATAACAGTTGATTATATTTGAATATCTTGGGCTTAGAGCCGTACGCACCGCAAAGGAGAATGATTTTTTCATTCTCCTTTTTTATTATCCCCCTTCAGAGTCTTATCCAACGTAGAAAGAAATCCTTAGCGACTTACTTGCCTTTGTTGTACAGCATTACATCGACCTCATGGAATAGATTTGAAACAGACAGCAATTCTACGCCCTTCCATGGGCTTAGGTTAAATGGGCTCAACCACGCTGTAATTATGCTTCAATGCAGTCAACAATCACCGACGGGAGAAAGTTTTCCGACAGGCGCCCCGTTCTGTTAACGGATGCAAACGCAATAGAAGAGAGTTTGTCCGCATTTTGAAAAACGCAACAAGCCATCCACCGCTTTACATCATTTAACAATAACGCATCAAATTCCGCTTTATCCTCGCTTTATGAAGCATTCATTTTCGTTTCTTCACGGATATTAAGTAAATATTTATTCAATTTTAGAACGGAGAAGGAACGAAGGTGAAACGAAGGTGATACGAAGGTGATACGGAGAAGTGACGAAAAAGCAGCGGAAAAGCAAGGAAAAGACAAAAAATCAGAATCTTCGGAAAGGCTCCGGAGGGAGTTTGTTTTTTTGTTTTTTTACCAGTTCGTTAACCAAGATTAAGCGTCCGGAGTGAACCGCCGAATGGAAAATCTTGGGTATGGATGTTGCAGCACCCTGACAAATTCAACATACCCACAGGGCTTTCAGGCTGCCCCTTTCCATGCTGCCCCTTTCCATGCAGTTACCTGATTATCATCATTTCGACTGTCCGAGTTTGTCATACTCATCATCCGTAACCGGTTCAAGCCATTCATTGGAAGTGTTTTCGCCGGATACTTCAAAAGCCAGATGGGCAAACCAACTGTCGGCAGCAGCTCCGTGCCAGTTATTGCAAGATAACATAACCAATAAAGACAAAACACTGAGAATCGTTTTTATCATCATCTCCTATCTTTTCATTGTCAAACTTCTGATTGCAAATTTACTGGGATAAAACGGATGGGATTGTATATCAATTACGGATTTTTGTACCCAAATCCCCGATTCTGTAATAATGCCGAATAAGAATCAATTATTATCAGATACAAATCAATATTGGGGGCTGCCAATATGGGGGCTTTGTTTTTATAACTACCCAATTATAACTGTACTTTATTTTTTCCGGATACAATCAGTTATCAATGTAACGCTTTATTTCAGTCGCCCTACAACTTCCGGAAGCGGAAGAAAGCAGGCAGGCGGTCGGGATTCAGCGTGTAGCGGGCACGGTCTTTCAAAAACGGTTCGGCGTTCATCACCGCACAAGAATGGGGTACTGCCGACATCATTTCCCAATCTTTCTGCGAGTTGCCGACAATCAATACTTGCTCCAAAGGGAAAGCTAAAACTTTACATATATGGAGCACTCCTCTCTTTTTGCCGGCTTCTTTATGTACAACTGTGATAAGGGGTGGTTTATAAAACACCTGATAAGGTTTCTCTTTCAACAGGGAAAGAATGTTCTCCCTCTGTCCTTTCTCATAAACCAGCAGGCTATACTTATAGACTTGGCCTTCATAGCTATGCGCCGTTATCTTTGCCGATTTTTCGTTTACGTCCGGTAGTGATTCAACCGGTAAACATCGGCTCTGCCCGTCGTACAACAATAATCCGCCGTCGGCAAATGCCCCACCGTTGAACAAACTGAAAAGAGTCTTTCCTAATTTTCTCCGCGCCTGTTCCATAGATAAAGAAGTAGCCAGATACAAAGGAACAAATTGCGCTATGTACCGCAAGGCATGGGCATAACTTTCCGAAACCCTTCCTTGTGCATCGGTAAGAGTTCCGTCCACGTCAAAAAACACGGAAGTAATCAAGGGTTTATCCGGTATCCGCCAAAATGCCCCCTCTCCCATTATCCGATGCAAAGGATGATTAGTCTGATTACTGAAAGCAATGTAACAATCACAAACTTTCCTCTGACAAGGAAGCGAGATATCCAACTTCCGACTCTGATAAAGATTGCCTATTTTCACCCGACTTCGGGGACAGGCAAAGATATCCCCTTTCCAGTCAATGAAACAACTGCTTCTCCCTCCCAAACAGATATCCCATTGGGCCGAAGCGTTTTTTAAATCATACTCAAAAAGGTTATCCAGTTGCGTAAAGAAACGAATATCTTCTACGCTCAACGGAGACTTCAAACCCTGCATAGCATTAATAAACAAATAAATATCCGGCAAAAGAGCATTTCGCAAATCGCTAAGTACACTTTTTGCCATCGGATTGCCTACTGCTCCGGCACAGACCTGTATTCCTGCATGATAAAGCGTATGAAGTTGCCGGACAAAACTTTCTACCGAAGTCATTTCCGGATGAAAGCTGGCCCAAATCTTTATCTTACCCCTCAATGCCGGAGTTGCGCGGAGTTCGTCCAGCCATTCGTCGGCAGAAAAAGAAAGATTAGTCTGACAGGAAATTCCGGTCACATGTGGCAATGACGCAAGCCGTATTATTCCTTCCCTGTAATAGCGATGTATGAGTGCTTCACCATAAGGAATGACAAATAGTTGCAAAGCCTCTCCTGCCCATTGCTCAATAGCGGCAATAAAACGACTCCATGCCTGCTTGTCCTGCATTGTTGTAGATGCAGGATGAGACTTCTTGCCAAAAGGACAATAAGAACAAGTGTAGTTACAACTATTCAATTTGCCACGATAGTATATACGTCGGATAGAAAGTAAAGAGCCTTCGTTTGCCATTGTCATTTCATTCAAATATCATTTAAATATCATTCAAATATCATTCAAACTTCATTCAAATATCACCCAATTTTCACTCAGTAAGAATAAGTATCCATTAGTCGCCTGATTCTCTGTGGGATAAATAACTGACCGATATAATCGGAATAACCAAGTCCTTCGGGAGTCAGCCGGATACGGTCGGAAGTTTCCTCTATCCAGTGCTGTTCTGCCAGTTCGCGAAACAACGGAGTCCTGTCAATCGGCTCTCCAAAACGCCGGGTATATTCAGCCTTGTCAATCCCCGTATAATACATCAGATTCTTGATGATAAAACGCTGCTGTTGTTCCTTTGCGGAAAGGATAAATCCGTTCCGGGCTACGGTGAAGTCAGTGGTTGCCATATATTCGTCTATCTCGCGGGCAATGCATTGCTGACAGACGGTATATCGGGTGGCATAGTGTAAATCACCCAAATAACTGCGTCCGCCCGACCCGCACGAAAGCATCACTTCGTCGCCACATGAGACTTCCGCGTCAGTGGACGGATGATGAATGAAACGCCGCATGGATGTTTGCAGAAAGCCTTTCGCCTGCAACAACTCGCAGGCAGCGCGATACATTCGGAAACAGACATCATCCGGTTCCCGTTCGGTAATACCCGTACCTTGACGCACATATAGCGGATAGATAAAGAGTTCGTTAGGCTGGAACCGGAGCGCTTCTTCCAGTGAATAGAGGAAACTTTCTACCGTCTGTCCCTTAATGCCATAAATCAAATCGATATTGAAATAGGGAAAATCCATTTGACGAATACCTTCCAACGCTTGATAAATAGTGTTTTGCCGGGGGCGCCTTTTGATAGCTTTCAGTTCTTCATCTTGAAAACTCTGTATGCCGATACTTACGCGGGCTACTCCCGCCTGTTTCAAGACATTGAGCCGCGAAGGGTCTGCGTATTCCGGTGAAGTCTCTACAGAAGTAAAGGCATGAGACGGATGCACACCGAACAAAGCGGCGGCAGCCATTAATCGTTCCAGTTGTGGAACAGTCAGTAGCAACGGAGTACCGCCGCCAATGGCAAAGCTATCGAACGTCAGTCCGGCAGTGAGCGATGAAAGTTGCTGTGCCTGCCTGTGAAGGGTGTCCAGATAAGCGGCAATATATTCTGTACGGTTCGTTTGCAGGGAGAATAAGTTGCAGTATCCACATTTATGGCTGCAAAAAGGGATATGAAAGTAGAGTGACGCCTTTCTGCCTTCCAGTTGCTCCAAATATGGAAGCAGCGAAACCGGAGCTGGAAAAGGACGGTACGCTGTTTTATGCGGATAACTATACATGTAGTCTACATATCGGGATAGCGGTCGATTCATTGTTTCGTCAGTATAAAATGTTTGTAAGGAACCGTGTAGACGGTCTCGTGGGATATGCAGTGATACTCGTAGCCGTCTTCGCCGTAGCAGGTGCCGTGGTCGGAAAGGGCGATGACCAGCGTGTCGGAACGTCGCCGAAAAGCCTGAAACAAGCGGGGCAACTGGCTGTCGACATACCGCAATGCCGCTGCGTGCGATTCTTTATCGTCTTTCGTTTTACCTTTCACATAGTGACAGTTCGGGTAATGAATAGCGGAAAAGTTGATATACATGAATATACGTTTGTCCGAAGGGTAATTCTCTAGTTTCTTCAAGGCAAAATCAATCTGCTTCTCCGCACTGTCGGGAGCCGTACAGCCAAAGGTCGGCAGCCAGTAGCTTTTCGTAAAATAACCGGGAAACACACGTCCCAGTTCATTGCGTTTGCTAAAGAAATTCACGCCGCCTATGCAGATTGTCTCATATCCCTTATTGGCAAGGCTCTGCACGAAAGTAGCTTCCGTAAACGGATAGCTGCCTTCGGGCGGAATACGCCCCGTCCCTGCCTGCACAGGGAAAAACAGCCATTTACGGCTACGCAAGGAATGAGGTTCTGCCGGTGAAGGAAGAAAGCCTGCGAAAATGGCAAAATGAGAGGGGTAAGTAAAGTTTCCCGGCGCGTGCCTTTTCTCCCATAAGCCGCCGTGACTATTCAGCACCGGTGTTCCTCCGGCGGCTTCTTCCGCCTTACTCACATCGTAGCGCAGCGTATCGAAGCAAAGCATAAGTATATCATGGGTTCCCACCACGCGGTTCATATCCATATCGGGATATCGGTTCTGCTCTCCCGCCGGCAGTTCATCTATCTGCATGGTCATATTTATCTTTTATCGTTTCTATCTGTCGGGTGTAAATCGAATTGTCGGCATACATATCCTGGTAAATGTGGTCGCCCTGGCCGTTGACTTCAATAATATAAGGTATATCCGTACCTCTTTCTATCAGTACATCCACTCCGGCATACTGCAAACCCATTGCGTGGACGGCTTTTCTGCATAAGAGGTAAATCCGCTGCCGCACCTCTTCCGGCAAGGCAAGCTCTTCCCACCGACGTGGGTTATTGTTCAGATGCAGGTTGGTAATACTCCCCTTGCTGCATCTCACTACCACATAATAAACCTCCTCTTCTCCGCATACCACCCGAAGGTCGTAATTTTCTCCCTGCCACTGCTCCTTAGGTATCCACCCTTCCAGCACAGCTCCGGTATGCATGACGGCTTCCGCCAGGAGGAGAATTTCTTTCTCCTTTGTCAGACGGTGAATGCGTTTGGTATTACGGATGATACCGTCCGCTTCCTGCAAGGTGGTATAAGCCACCCATCTCCGTTGATGCGGCCGGTAGCGGATTGCCATAATACCGCCCGCTCCCGAACCGTAACGGGGTTTCAAGAAACATCCTCTGCCGCAGTCGGCAAGTGCTTGCAGCAGTTCGTCGCAGGAGCGTGGCGTACCCAATATGGGAGTTACATTCAGGGCCTTTGCCGATAAAACCTGCTTGGTTTCCTTTTTATCAAGTGCCTGCAACAATGCATGGGGCGGATTCAGGAAGTGCACACCATCGGGCAAGACTGTCTCATCCAGCCGTTGCAATACGGCTTTGTATGCTTCATTCAGCCGAGCATATTTCAGAAAATCCGTTTCGCTGCTCACCCACGGTTCCAGTTTCACAACCGCCTGACACAATGACGGCAGGCGACTGAACAACTCTTCGTAAGTCTGAAAACGGACTTCTGTCTGTAACTTCCTGCCTGCTTCGGCAAAGTATTCGATACGCTTGGACAAAGAGTTGCCGACAACGATGATTTCCATACTTTCCTACTCCGTAATCATCGGACTATACCAAATTCCACCGCTGTATTCTTCGGCCTCTTCCGTTTCGGCAATGTCTATCTTCATGGGGAGTTCCTGCAATTTCTTCTTCATCTCCCGGCTCAAATAGTTATAACGCATATTGATGAACTTCAAATGGGCAATCTTATCCACATTGTCCAGCAGGAGTCGGGCACCTTCATCTTTGAGGACACCTGCCGAAATATCCATGGTTTCAAGTTGAGGGAGAATATCTGATTCTAAGAACATCTTTACAACCTCGTCCTGTTCTTCGGCATTCACAATACCCAGATAGGTCAGTTTCGGAAAACGTGCTTTGGAGAAAAGCGGACGGAAGATTTCGATATCGCCTTCAAAGCCGTAGTCTTCCACACCGGCATACAGAACCAGCTTTTCCAGATTCGGGAAATCGGATTTTAGGATGTCTTCCACCACTTCCGTAGGAAGGCCGCCGCTGATAATCTCCAGCGAGCGCAACTCCGGACGTGAAGTCTGTCCCAAGCGAAGATTATTCGTTCCTTTTATCTTCAAGTCTTTCAACTTAGGCAGAGCATTGAGCAGGGGACTGAGATCTGTCTGTTCAATCCAGGAGATTTCCTGCTCCTCCCAGTCTATATCTCCCCAGAACAAGCCTTCGAGGTGGGCAAACTTATCTTTATGTTCAAGCATTCCTTCCAATAAGGCAGAGCAGTCTTCACCTTCGTAGTCCCAGCAGCCGACAGTGATTTGCTTATATTCAGAGAGATGCTTGTCTTTCAATATCTTATCCAAAAGCTTCACATCGTTTTCATACTCATCATAGCTCAATGTATATTTCTTAGATTCCACTTTCATTTCACGTGCTGTTTCTTCAGCAGTTTCCACATAGCCTTTCTTTGTCTTCTCTGCAATCAGTTTGTTGGCAGCCTTTTCGGCTTCTTCAACAGTTGGGTAGTTTTTCACTTGGGTCTGCCCCTCTGTTCCCAACTTACCGTAATTAACGACAACGTCTGTTCCCTGTACATCTACACTCCAGAACTTCTGCGATTTAAAGTCTTGAAATACGAAAACTCTTTTCATAATACTTTATTTTATGGTTGATATTATCCCATTCAAAGCGCAACAACGCATGAACGATGCCTGCAAAAATAATTATTTTTCGCCACGTACAAAGCAATCGCACACTAAACTTTCAAAACCAAGAGATATAAACAAGAAGGGCTGCCCCGTTTTCTTTCGGAGCAGCCCTTGCTATTCTGTTTCTATACTTCCGTATTAATCTTCAATTGTACATATACTTACACGGTTCCAATCCGGTTCGGTAAACATGTCACCTACCCCCTGACCTTCGGCAGTGATACGGGAAGCGTTAATCTTGTATCTATTGACCAGGATAGTCTTGACAGCTTCCGCACGTGCAGCGGCGATTCTGGCGTTGACTTCCGCACTACCTTCCGGAGAAGCATATCCTTTGATAATCACCTTTGTATCAGAATGTTTCTTCATATAAGAAGCTACACGTTCCACATTGGGTAACTGCGACGCATCTACCGACGAACGGCCTTGTCTGAAAGTAACAATGGATTCCGGAACGCGGGCAGTGTTGACTACTGTTTCAACTGGAACCACCTTTGTACGACATTCTTCCAAGTCTTTCTGCAATCCGTTGATTTGCTGGTTGGCAGTATTCAATTCACCGTCCTTGTTGTTCACTTCGGAACGGAGAGCATTAATGGAAGAGTTCAAATCGTCGATTTCCGCCTGATTGTAGGCTTTCACTTTGGCAAAGTGGTGTGTTCCATTACTTGTCTTAAAATGGTAAGTCAGTCCGGCAGTCAACTCGAAAGCTGCATTGTTGGCATTGAAACGGCTCTTCGCATGGTTATAATCACCTTGCATATCATATACAATGGCAGGTTTGATTCCCAATGTCCATGCTTTTGATTCACCGAGATTAAAATTGAAATTCAATCCGAAGCGGGTAGACCATGAATTTTCATCACCGTCACCATTTACATAATAATGTAACCATCCCATTCCGACCACAGTTTCTATCTCAAACACACGAGGCTGACCTTGATAACTTGCGAACAGGTTCATCAGATTGACCTTACCCAATAAACTGACATCCGAAGCATCAAAAGCCGTTTTACTCTGAGTGGTATTGATATATCCCATTCCTTGGAATCCCAAACCGAAGATAGGAGTTAATTGTTTTGAGAATCCAACTCCGAAAGCGGGACGCATACTCTTAAAGAAAGCGCTGTGAGTGAGAGGAGTGATTGCTCCTGCATTTACTCCCACAGACCAATTGTCTGCAAACTTTGTACCTTCTACTACCGATTGGGCATTTGCAGCAAATGCGCCCAATACAAAAGCTGATAAAATAATAGATTTTTTCATAATCAAATGTTTTTTAAACTGTGATGTTTTGCATGCTAAATCATTAGAAATGTTTTTATGTGTTCCATGCCTAACTTTTTAGTTCATAATTAAGTTCGTTATTCACACTAAACAACATATCGTATAAAAAATTAGTTCACACACCCGGCAGATAATTAACAACTATTCACTTAACCAACCTGCCATACGGGTTCTTGCATAGAAATAATAGAAAAACAGTCCTATCCAACTGGTAAGAAGAATCAGCACAATAGCCAACAACTTCTTTTCCCAAGGTGCATAAAGACGCCCTATTTCCAAAGCTGCCTTAATAGTCAACACGAAGCCGACTACCCAAATTACAAATCCAACCATAACAATATAATTTAATTAAGCAATCATTTAAATATCACATTTCAATATATAACCAACAAAAGCATCTGTTGGTTTCTTGAAATTTTACTTTTAACATAAAAACAATCAGGAATATCCTCCTATTGACATTTTTTCCGGATAATACCCGAACAAACAAATTATTACGTTCGTTAGAAAAAAGAAAATGCCCTATGAAAATCTTAACTCAAAGCAAGAAAAAGTTGTCGGTATCTATTAAAATAATAAAAGATACTTTCCAAGGATTTATGGATGACAACGTCATGAGATTGAGTGCGTCACTGGCTTACGCAACCCTGTTCTCAATCATCCCTCTGCTCTCACTCCTCGTTACTATCGGAGTATTACTCAATGTAGATTTCACCCATCAGCTATATGCCCAACTGGAACCCATCGTCGGCTCTAAAGTGATTGATGCGCTTCAAGCAATTATGGAAAATGCAGAGACTACCGAATCCTTTTCATTCGCCACTATCATCAGCGTAGGCGTCATGATATTCGGCGCAACGACTGTTTTCGCGGAAATACAAAGTTCACTGAACACCATTTGGGGAATAAAAGCCGTTCCTAAGAAAAGTTGGCTCAAATACATCCAAAACCGATTGCTATCTTTCTCTGTTATCATAGTTTTTGCTTTCATTCTGCTAATCACTTTTACCATTAGCAACCTCATCACGGAATTAAGCAACAAATTCATTACCAATCATCCGGATATAGCAGAATCTTTAGTGAAGACAATAGGAATGATTATTAATATAGGTGTAACCACTGTCATCTTCACTCTTATCTTCAAAATATTGCCGGATGCGAAAATTAAAAGCAAAGATGTATTTATAGGAGCGCTTGTCACTACCGTTTTATTATTAATCGGACAATGGGGAATATCCTTTTATATCGGATTTGCCAATATTGAAACCGTATATGGAGCGGCGGCGTTCATGGCTATTTTCATTACATGGATTTATTATTCAGCCATTATCATATATACAGGAGCGGAATTTACGAAAGCATGGGCGAACGAGTTAGGTGGGAAGATTTTTCCTGACGAATATGCCGTGGCAACCAAAGTCATTGAAATACGTGAAGAGAACAAGCCTGTCAATTAACTTCAAGCACCAGTTTCAGTAGCAATTATTATCTATCTGAAACTGGTGACAGGCAAACAAACAAGCAACTTATCTTCTGGCATTTGCCGAGAGTGTATATATCTCGCCCTTATTCTCACTTTCTTTTATCCGGTTTCTCATACGTACCATTTTTCTCAATTTCTCAGTCTTCCTACCTGACGAAAAATGATATATAATTGCACCAATAGCTGAGCCTACTGTCAGCCGAAGCCATAAATTGAAATTATTAGTTTTCATAATCAATTTGTTTTAATGGTTAATTATTCAGAATACTCTTAGTTATCATCATAATTGTTCTCCCACCAATAAATAGTAAAAGGGGAGAATAGCTTTCACTTACACTATCCTCCCATTGCAGAACAACAAACCCCTAACTATTTCTTAGCCTTATCCGCCATAGCATGGACTTTATCTCTCACATCATCCGCTTTTTCGGCAACATAAAAGGTTCCTTCAGCTACCTTATCAGCCACTTTTGTTCCAGCATCCAATACCTTGTCATTTACCGTATCAATCAAATTAACACCGTCTCCGGTTACTTTCTGAAATGCATGATTTACTTTCTCTTTCACACGCTTTCCTTTGGGAGAACGCCAAAAACGATAAGCCAACGCACCAATTACCGAACCTACTCCCAGTCCGATAAGAAAATTAGATTTTCCACTTTCCATAATGAAGTTTAAGTTTTAAAAGTTAATAAATCAGAGTTCTTCGCTTCTGGGGTGTTTTCTAAATAAGGACAAAATCCATAATAGCAATACAGCACCCACAACCGAAGTTATAAGACTACCTAAAATACCGCCGGCAGCGATACCTAATAAACCGAATACCCAGCCGCCTAAAAGGCCACCGATAATACCTACAACTAAATTAATCCAAAGGCCGAAACCTCCTCCTCTCATAATCTTTCCGGCTAAGAAACCGGAAACAATTCCAATGACAATGTACCAAATTACACTCATAATTAAAAAATTTAGGTTTATATATAAATTTCAAAAAAGGGTTTACTATTTTCTCCAGTTATAATAAGATTCTCATTTTATTTAAAAACGTCTTTTAGTATCATTTAGTTTCAATTCAACCCAACATTTTAACACATATTTTGTATTTATCATATTTTAGCAACATCACGAACAATATTAAGAATGATTAAAAGCTCCATCTAAACTTCTTTATTCCACAATATGTTTTACTAAATGTAAAACATTAAAAATACCGAAATATGAAAAATTGCGATAATTTATTTATTACAGACCAAGCCGAGTATGAGAACATACATAAGATGTGCTCGGACGCATACACCCAAGGACGTATGGCAGAAAGAACCCTGGCTATCGAAGCTTACAGATTACGTTGCCACCATCTGTTTGGCAACAGATGCATGACACGCTCCTCCTTCGGAACGTTAACCAAAAAAATATGTGATGGAGATTGCCGGTATCTGAAGCAATACAAATCGGAATTAAATAAACTGGAATCCGATAAATGAAAGGACAGTGGTTATCCTGTCCTTTCTGAAGGTAATAATGAAAATACTATGTTTCTGATGTATGAAACATATTTCAACAAAGTTTAATCAAGCGTCTTTTTCACTTCTTTTTTGACATTATTATAGCCTTCCTTTATTTCTTTCTTTGCTTTATCAGCTCCTTCCTTGACCTGCTCTTTAGTTTCCTTCCAAGCTTCCTTCACACTATCCGCTCCCGCTTCCATTTTATCAGAAGCTTTATCAAGTGCCCTATCGGCAGATTCCTTCGCGTTCTCAATCCGGTTGTTAACCTTATCCTGCGTTCTTTTATCCCTGCAAGAGGTAAAAGACAATGATACAACACATATTAATGCCAAAGCCGCAAACATCTTTTTTTTCATTTTCATATTCTCTCAAATTAGTTAGTTTACAATATAGAACAAAGATTTCCGGCGAAAGTTTTCCTAGCAGCTTCTTTCGCCGGAAATAAAAATTGAACTTGATTTAATAATCTAAATCATTACTTCTTATCCGACTTTTTGCCGGAAGTTGCACATTTGCTTTCTTTAGCCTGAGTTTCCTTTTTGGCACTCTTTGCTTCCTGTTTTTTTTCAGTTTTCTTATTCATAACACAAAATATTAGAAGTTAGTAAATAAAATTATTTATATGCAGCCGTTTATTTTTTGCTGCCTTTTTCTGATTTCTGATAATCACACCACGTCAGTTCCTTTTCAGGAGTGACGGAAAGCACTTCATTGCTGCGTTCGTCAGACAACTGTTTGTCCATTTGAGCAACTTGTTCTTCAGTGCGTTCCGTTCCTTTCGGTTTTCTGTCCGCCAGTCCGTTTGTCTTTCTCACTTCTCCCAGCGGGTCGTCAATATACTGCCACTCTTCTTTCAATCGTGAGCTCTCACCTTTATTCCACGGACCACGGTACTCTTCACCTTTTGACAGATCAAAGTAAAGGTTACTATACTTTGGCGAAGTTTGCAACACTGCAGGTGGGAAATTCGGCTGAATGGTATTCAAAGCAGCTTCAAATTGCTGGAAGTGCGTAACTTCACGAGTCATCAGGAAAACAAGAGTTTCTCTCACCGAAGGATCCTCTGTAAACTTCAGAAGATTTTCATAGCCAATCTTGGCACGACATTCGTTCGCCATATTAGTCTGGAGATCTACCGTAAGTTCCGCATTGGCAGATACATAGCTTCCGCACCACGGATTTCCGTTACTGTCTGTCAACATCGGGCTACCGGGAGCTACCACCACACATTGCGGATTTGTAAACGCCTGTTGAATAAGTTCTTCCTTAGCAGACTTACCGTCCATCAGTTTACGAATATCCATCGTCTCTACAGCATCCTTCATCTCACCGTTGACCGGTCCGAGAAGCATCTGAATAGTAGCTCCCACTATTTCGAGATGCGCCAACTCTTCTGTAGCAATATCCATAAGCATGTCATACTTGTCCGGGAACGGATTATGACAACTGAAAGCTTGTACAAAATATTGCATAGCTGAAGTTAGTTCTCCATTAGCACCACCGAATGCCTCCAGCAATATGCGTGCGAAACGCGGGTCCGGTCTGGAAACACGGGCATTGAATTGCAAATCTTTTACATGATAAAACATAATCGATTTTTTTAAGTTAGTAATTCAGGTTGATTAAGATGTACATCTATATTTATAACATGTTGTTTTATATATTCACGCATTCTCTCAATGCGACATCGTCAGAAAAATATGCCGGATAGCATAAATGCCGTCCGGCATACAATTAAGAATCAGAATTTATAACCATAACCTAACATGATAACGACATTGTCATCCTCGGCAAACATAAATTTCGCTTCTGCGTTTAAAAAACTACGTTCTGACAAAGGTAAAGTAATACCGCCTCCAAGATTAAAAGCAAATTTGGTTGAGTTACTCCTATCCACCTGGGTGGTCACACCATTCACCTCGACATCCTGCTTTCCATAGAAATTGTTCTGCATACCAATTCCCGCAAGAGGATAAACGGAAAATCCTTGTCCATCCTTACTGAAATTGAACACATAATGGAAGTTTACATTCACATCCAGTCCCGTTGCTTTGTCTTTCGGGAAAAAGAATGTGAGGTCAGGAGCTATCCTAAGATTATTGGCAATCGCATAGCGTCCCTGTGCTTGCAAGCCGAATCTCTCGTAATTAGTCTGGTAACCAAGGCTTCCCATTAAAGAGCCCTCACCTTTTCTAGTTTGAGCATTCACTCCGAAAGCAGTCATTGCTACTAAAATCAATAATAAAAACTTTTTCATAATCAAGGCATTTAGTTAATAATATATTTCATCTAAAACAAAACTCTCATTCCTTATTATTCTTCAATAGTACAGATACTTACACGATTCCAATCCGGTTCGGTAAACATATCGCCCACTCCCTGTCCTTCGGCAGTAACGCGGTCTGCTGCTACTCTGTATCTCTTAACCAAAATTGTCTTGACAGCCTCTGCACGTGCTGCAGCCAGTCTGGCATTGAGTTCGGCACTACCTTCCGGAGAAGCATATCCTTTTATTACAACTTTTGTTTCCGGATGCTTATTCATATAAGAAGCTACACGTTCCACATTCGGAAGTTGCGAAGCATCAACGGATGACTTACCTTGTCTGAAAGTAATGATTGATTCCGGAATACGGGCTGTCTTGACCACTGTTTCTGCCGGAACCACTTTTGTACGACAGTCATTCAGTTCCTGCTGCAGTCCGTTGATTCTTTGATTAGCACTATTCAACTCACTATCTCTGGTATCCACTTGCCCGCGAAGCGCGTTGATAGAAGAATTCAACTCGTCAATTTCAGCCTGATTGTATGCTCTCACTTTATTGAAGTAATGGGTTCCATTGCTTGTTGCAAAATGATATGTCAATCCTGCAGTGATTTCGAAAGCAGCATTGTTGGCATTGAAACGGCTTTTTGCCCGATTATAATCGCCCTGCATATCATATACAATAGCAGGTCTGATACCAATGGTCCATGCTTTGGATTCGCCCATATTGAAATTAAAGTTCATTCCGAAACGGGTAGACCATGAATTTTCGTCACCGTCACCGCTTGCATAATAGTGCAGCCACCCTACACCAGCTACAGCTTCAATTTCAAAAACACGGGGAGAACCGAGATAAGTGCCGAAAAGATTCATCAGATTCACCTTACCTAATACACTAACATCAGAAGCATCAAAAGCAGTTTTACTTTGGGTTGTATTCACATACCCCATTCCTTGAAATCCCAAACCGAAATTAGGAGTCAATTGTTTCGAAAATCCCACTCCAAAAGCAGGACGCATACTTTTAAAGAAAGCACTATGAGTAAGCGGAGTCACTGCGCCGGCATTAATTCCCACTGACCAATTATCTGTAAATTTAGTACTTTCAATAACTGTTTGGGCCTTCGCTGAAAATGCACCCAACACACAAGCTAATAAAATAATAGACTTTTTCATAATTGAATATAATTTAATGTGACGTTTTGTTTATCATCTACACGAAAACAACATATCCTAAAAAAAATTAGTTCGCAATTGGTATTTCACATTAACATATATTCATTTTTTTAAATCAAAAGAATACGCCATAAATTGAAAAACGGCTGAAAGCGGATTATCCACTATTCTTAGGTTTATCGTCAGTCACATTTTCCAAGGTCGGTAATATAGGTAGGATAATCTGTAATCTATATACAAACCGAATCCAAAATCAGCAGTATCTTTGCAACATGGATAAAAACAACAGATATAAACGTAAAAAAACAAATTAATATGTATCTAGACCATATTTACTCTCCTGCAGACATAAAGAAATTATCGTTTAAAGAACTCAATGATTTAAGTAATGAAATCCGTGCATCACTCCTGCAAAAGTTGAGCGAACATGGCGGGCATTTCGGACCTAATTTCGGAATGGTGGAGGCTACTATCGCTTTACATTATGTATTCAATTCACCGGAAGACAAGATTGTTTTTGATGTATCACATCAAAGTTATGTGCATAAGATGCTGACTGGACGAAAAGACGCTTTTCTCTACCCAGCTGAGTATGACAACGTATCCGGTTATTCCGAACCACAAGAAAGTAAGCATGATTTCTTTGTTATCGGTCATACATCCACTTCCGTCAGCCTGGCTAGCGGATTGGCGAAAGGACGCGACCTGACCGGTGGCAATGAGAATATCATAGCCGTGATAGGCGACGGTTCCTTAAGTGGCGGCGAAGCATTTGAAGGATTGGACTATGTAGCGGAGCTTGGTACAAACATGATTATTATTGTCAACGACAATCAAATGTCTATTGCCGAGAATCACGGTGGACTATATAAGAACCTGAAAGATTTGCGCGACAGCAACGGTCTGTGCGAATGCAATTTTTTCAAGGCTATGGGATTGGATTATATGTACGTAAACGACGGCAACAATGTGGAAGCATTGGTTGAGGCTTTCTCTAAAGTGAAAGATATTCAGCATCCGATAGTAGTACATATTAATACACTGAAAGGGAAAGGGTATGAACCTGCAGAACAAGATAAGGAAACTTTTCACTGGCTCACTCCTTTCAATATAGAAACCGGAAAACCAAAGTTTGCCGAGGATGCGGAAGATTATAGCGAAGTGACTGCCCAATATCTGCTGAAAAAGATGAAAGAAGACAAGCGGGTGGTAACAATCACTTCGGGCACTCCTGCCGTTCTCGGATTTACTCCCGACCGTCGCCAGGAAGCTGGCAAGCAGTTTATAGATGTCGGTATTGCCGAAGAACACGCGGTAGCACTTGCTTCCGGCATCGCAGCTAATGGCGGAAAACCTGTTTACGGAGTGTATAGTACATTTATCCAACGTTCATACGATCAACTTTCGCAAGACCTCTGTATCAATAATAACCCGGCTGTTTTGTTGGTCTTCTGGGGAACACTGTCCGGAATGAATGATGTAACCCACCTCTGCTTCTTCGATATTCCGCTCATCAGTAATATTCCTAATATGGTTTATCTGGCACCGACCTGCAAAGAGGAATATCTTGCTATGCTAGAATGGAGCCTCCATCAAAACGAACACCCGGTTGCCATCCGTGTACCGGCAACGGATGTAATTACTTGTGGAGAACCGGTAGAAACTGATTACAGTGTTCTCAATCGCTATAAGGTGGCGCATCGTGGGTCAAAAGTAGCCATTCTTGCTTTAGGTTCGTTCTATGGATTGGGACAGTCGGTTGCATCACTTCTAAAAGAAAAAGCCAATATTGATGCAACACTCATCAATCCGCGTTACATCACCGGTGTAGACAACGAACTGATGAATGAACTGAAAGCAGATCACGAATTAGTGATTACATTGGAAGACGGTGTATTGGATGGTGGTTTCGGTGAAAAGATTGCCCGTTATTATGGTACTACAAACATGAAAGTTCTGAACTTTGGAGCTAAAAAAGAATTTGTTGACCGATATGATATACAGGAGTTTCTCCGTGCCAATCATCTGACGGATGAACAGATTGTAGAAGATATCACCACAGTGATCGGTTAAAATCAAAACCATTCACTATATATTCAGGAGGCTGTCTAAAAGCCTGTTTAAATTCTCTTCAGTCATAATCTTATAGCTGATATTTCAACTTACCCCGGCTCTTCTTGTCGCGTCCGTCTGTAGTTGGCGGAAGGGGTATTAACAGTTG
>ERZ777011.323-NODE-323-length-75794-cov-19.408006_pt1 | contig 75794 bp, 66 predicted proteins | sample MGYA00374964_ERZ777011 | MGnify/ENA primary metagenome ERZ777011 (study PRJEB29310, sample SAMD00008975) | mouse gut metagenome | study: EMG produced TPA metagenomics assembly of the Metagenome analysis of fecal microbiota from mouse which was promoted... | reverse complement strand
GGGATGAACGGGAACAGGCGAACAGTGCGGTAAAGAATGTGAACAGCGGTATCGGTAATAAGGTGAATGGTCCGGTACGTTGCGGATTGTTTGCCACCTCTGCCACGAACCAGACACAAGCGGGTGCGACGTACTGGGGAGTGATGGAGATGAGTGGGAATCTGAAAGAGCTGTGTGCGAATGTGAACTACACGACACTTAACGGAGGAAGTTGCGGGACGGGAGTGTATAATGCCGATCTGTGGGACAAGACAGCAAATAAATATGGCGTTCGGGGTGGCGGCTTTTCTTCTGCCGATTCTTTACTCCGTACTTCCGACCGCACGGAAGTGATGAATTATTTTACGGCAATCACCCAACGCGACAGTACAGTGGGATTCCGGGGAGTGTACAGTCTGTCGGGGATTAAGATAGATGGCGGAGAAATACAGGCTTCCCAAACCACAATATGTCCTGGAACGGATATAGATATTGATATGCAAAATCTTCAGGAGGCCAATTGTCCCGACTTCCCCGATGTTCGGTTTCAATACAACTGGTACGTGAAAAAACCGGGAAACGCCAAGTTCGATTTAATTGAAAATGCTGGAGGGGAAGCCTTAACTTATAATGTATTTGAAAATAACACCTCTTCTCCTGTTACTTACCGATTCAAACGGATGGGGATTTGTTCTATGGGGGTAGCGGAAAGCAATGAAATCAGTATAACAGTAGGTATGGTACCGGCAAATATTCCTTCCGTTCCACCGAGTTATAGCTCTATCGTAGGAGTGCCATTTACCTTGCCTTGCATTACTTCCGGGAAAGAAAAAGCAAATTGGAAAGCTCCGGACGGGACGAAATTGGATTGTAGTGCAACGTCTATCACGGCTCTATCTTCTCCCCAAACGTACCAAACTTATTTCGTCAACGAGTACGGATGTGAGGGTAAACCGACAGATGTCATAATAAAAGGATACTCCGGTTTGTCTTCCATTCCCAAACATGCAAAAGAATATCAGACGCTGGGGGCTACGGAAAACGGCGTATACATTATCGATCCCGACGGCCCCGGAGGAAACACTCCGCTCCCCGTATACTGCAACATGACCAGCGAAGGAGGAGGATGGATGTTGATTGTAAACAGTTTAGCAAATACATCTGTTTCTTCTCTTAGAACATCGGGTGTTTACAACGCTGCATATTTGGGAAATATCAATATACCGTATAAATACACTGACGCTTGGATTAACACAATAGCATTTGTTGCCTATTGGACAGAAGGGCGGGACGGATGTAATAGAATCAGTAATTCTTATTGGAGAGCATCGGAATGTAAAGGAGGCGGAAAGTTTGTTATTGCAAGCTATGGCGAATATAATACGGCGGCCAGTTGCTGTTATAGAAGATACGGTAATGCTGCTATGACAACTGGTTTGCATGAAGGAACGACCCGTTACAGAAGATCTATGTTTGACGATGACAGAGGCGGAAATGCTTATTTTATTTGGCCTCATTGTAACGTAAATGTATATGTCGAATGGGGACATGGCTGTAGTAATGGTGGACGTAGGAATGGGGAATACCGCATTTGGGTCAGATAAAAACTCTCATACCCTACAGAGAGATACCACGGGACAGAACTTTTGTGTCATAGGTAGGTTGAATCGTGAAAAAGGAGAAGTGGGGCAATGTTTTTTCCATTTCTCCATTTTTCCGTTTCAACCTTTTGAACTTCCCCTCCGTATATAGCGCATGTTATATATAACTAATACGGATGTCATGAAGAAATATATGTTTCTCCTGTTCTTTTCAATGCTGCTGCTGGGCGGAAAAGCGCAAAAAATCAATGTGGTATCGGTTTCCGAGGAAAACGATCTGCACAATTTCTATACGATGATGAAGGAGGCTTTTCCTTTGGCTTTTAATGATCCGACATCCCCCCGATTTATCTTTTTCGACACGGACAAACGGTTTATCTTCGGTATCGGAGGATACATATTCAGGTCACCGGCATTTATGATTTCAACGGGGTGGAAAGCTACGACAATTTTATTACTTCCACTATTGCTCCCGATGATCATCAGAAAGGCTCGAGTTACGGCATCTCTGTAGGACAGTCCCGTTTGTTTCTCAAGTTATTGGGAGATACGAAATTGGGACGTGTCGTTTCCTATATAGAACTTGAATTTGACGGTCCGAATAACAGCCCGGTGTTAAACCAGGCTTTCATACAAATGAAAGGTTTCACTTTAGGACAAACCTGGAGTACATTTTGCGACATTACAGCCGTTCCGACCACTATCGACCAGGAAGGTCCTTCCAGTGCCGCTGCCGTCAGGCAGCCCCAAATCCGCTATACCTATCCAGTGGATTCCTGCTGGCAGCTTTCCCTGGCATTGGAATATGCCGTGCCCGATTACACGAACCAACCCGACCATTACACAGCAACGATACGGCAACGGATTCCCGACATTCCTGTCGCCATCCGTTATACCAGTCCCAACAAAAGCCATTTGCAGGCGGCAGCCATTCTCAGGAATCTATATTACAAAAACAATCTCACCGATAAAGACAAACGCGTCACCGGCTGGGGAGCCAACCTCAGCGGCAATGTAAAAATAGCCCGCAACACCAGATTTCTGTTCCAAGGGATATACGGAAAAGGATTGGCGAATTACATCCAGGATATTTCCTCTTTAGGATATGATCTGGTTCCTAAAACAACCAACGGTTACCTGAAAGCATCCGACATGTGGGGAGTCTTTGCCGCTTTTCAGCAGAACTGGACCCCCAAGCTCTATTCTTCCCTGATGTACAGTTACGCCCGAATGGAAAATATCGGGGCACTTCCTGCTACGGATTATAAGTACGCCCAATATGCTGCCGCCAATTTATTGTGGAATTTTACCGAATACGGAACTGCCGGAGTGGAATATCTGTTCGGACGACGCAATAATTTTGACAAGACTTACGGGAATGCCAGCCGTATCAATCTGATGGTCAAATACAGCTTCTAAACGAAAGGGCTGCCTTAACAGACAGCCCCTTTCAGTTATTTTTTCATTTTTCCCCACACAATGACATTGTTGTCATCTTCCGACAGACCGGAAAGGGTTTCCGTTACCCGTGCCCGTATTTCCTCGGACAGGTCGTCTCTCTCCAATACCTTTTCCAATTTGGTCTTAAGGTTAATCGCCGCCCAGTTTTGAATATACATCCCGTTAGTGAAGGCATAAACAGATACCGGTTCTCCCTTCAGCAACAAATCGTCTTCGATATGGAAATAATTTGCCCGCGGATTTTTCTTCTGAATGAGAATGTATTTATAATTGTCTCCGGTAAATGCCTGCTTTTCGATCTGCTTCACTTCTGCCGTCTCTATATAAAAATATTTAGACGACAATTCTCCCAAACTGTGCATGGGCACTTTTCCTGTTCCGAAATCCGCCGTCAACCGCGGAATCAGACGGTTATTGGCAGCGTCGTAATGAAACAGGGAATCCTGTGCCGGGTTAAAGAACTGGAACACATACACGTCCGGAAGTTCACCGCTGCCGGAATGAAACACCTCGTTGCTGTAATCAAACGGGATGGCATACGGTTCTGCCGGAATTTTGCTGTACACGGTGGTGTCCAGATCCTGCTGAAATGCAAGGTATTTCACAGACCCTTTAAAAGGAAGGGTAAACACTGTCAAGCGTCCATCTTTCACCGAAAAACGGCCTTTGGGTATAAAATCACACGCCAGTTTCACCGGTGGCAGCATGTTGCCTTCCAGATCATAACGCAACAATTGCCCTGTCTGCCAAGGCAATAGATAAATCTGATTGTTAGCTTCATCTATTTGTGAACATCCCAATACCAAATATTCCCCCGGCCCTTTGCCTATCGCTCCGATGTCACGCAAATATTTCCCCTGTTTGTCAAACAGTTTAAACGGCTGCCTGTCCCAAGGTTTAATACCGATATAATTTTCTGACAGAACGACTATACCTCCTTTAATCAAAGCGTCCCGCGCCGTATCCAGTTTAACGATGTGCAGCGACTCCACCAGTTCGCTCAAAGGCAGCGTCATACTGTCTTTCACCTTGTTCACTTCGCAAACATACAGTTTTTCTCCATTGATTTCCTCCACCTTTACTCCAGGATCAGAAATCCCGCAACTTCCTGCCAAAAACCATCCGCAGCAAGCTGACACTGCCAATAATAATCTGTTTTTCATAAGCTTATTTGTTAAATTAAACCCTATTGCTACAAAGCTATGAAAAATAAACTAAGAATATAGTTTTAAGATGAAAAAATTAAAAACGACGGGAAAAAAGGGCTTCCACCGTCTCTTTGTCCCGGAATAACTGGACTGATAATTCCTGTACGGTATTGAATTTCCGTTCCCCTCTCACCCAATGCACCAAAGAAAGGGTCATTTTTTCTCCGTATAAATCCCCGTCGAAACCGAAAATATGCGTTTCCAGCCGAACAATTCCCGAATTACTTACCGTGGGACGTACTCCCACATTCAGCATGCCTGTATACTCTTTGCCCTGCAAAAAGACTTTCACGGCATATACACCCGCAGCAGGCAATAATTTCCGCTCGTCATCCACATTCAGATTGGCCGTCGGGAAACCGATGGTTCGTCCGATTTTATCTCCATGCACCACTTCTCCGGAAATCGGATAGGCATACCCTAAGAAATCATTCACTAAGGCGATATCACCCGATTCCAATGCCGTCCGGATTTTAGTCGAACTGATATTCACCTCATTGGCTGTAAGCACATCTTCCTGTTCAATATGAAAGTGACACGTCTCCGCCAATCCTTTCAATACATCAAAATTCCCTTCCCGGTTTTTACCGAAACGGTGGTCGTACCCCACAACCAATCCTTTCATACCGATTTTTTCCACCAGAATATACCTGACAAAATCGTCATAAGATAATGCCGCCAATTCACGGTTAAAGGGAATAACTATCAGATGCCGCACTCCGTATGCAGCCAGGATTTCTGCCTTTTCTGCCAGGGTGGTAAGAATCCCCGGACGTTTTTCATTGGGATAAAGCACTTCCCGCGGATGGGGATCAAACGTGATAATGACAGACTCTCCCTGCCATTTCCGGGCACACGCTTTCAATCCTTCAATCACTTTGACGTGTCCTTTATGAACACCGTCAAAGCTCCCCATCGTAACGACAGGGCTTTCGATATGCAGGTTGTCCGGTCCGTAGTGTATGTGCATCACGCTAACTATTTCAGCCCGCAAAAATACAACAAAGGATGAAAAACAGAAAGTAAAAAGCCGAAAGTTCGGAAGATTAGAAACACCTTCCTCACTTTCAGCTTTCAAGTCCAAGCTTTATTTCCTGTTATCCGCATTTGGATGTACCACAGGTCTTGCAAATCAGGCAACCCTCTTGGTACACCACGGGAGAGCCGCAGTTTTCACAAACTTCACCAGCCGCTTCCGTGCCATCCGGAACATATTTTTTCAAGGCTCTTTCCACACCGTTTTTCCAGGTGTTGATGTTTTCATTGTCAAACTCCATGGTACCAATCAACCCGATAATCTGGTGAATCGGCATACCGTGTCTCAAGACGCCGGAAATCAGTTTTGCATAGTTCCAGTATTCCTTATTAAATTTATAAGACAATCCCTCTACGGTTGTTTTAAACCCGCGCTTATTCTGGAACTGGAAGTCATAACGGGACGTACCTTCCTCATCGTAATGTTTCACGATTTTTCCGGTGGTCACCGCCTTCGGCAGCATGATCCCCTCTTCATCATCGGCAATACCGGTAAAGATTTCGTAAGGGCGGCCTTCATACAATCCGACAAAGGCAATCCATTTCTCTTTGTTGTTTTGGAAACGAACCACATCCGCATCCAGTTCCATCGGACGTTTCGCAGGCATCTTAAATTCCGCAGGCGCTTTTTTCTCTTTTGTCGAAACCAGCACTCCTGCCCGGGAACCGTCACGGTATACGGTACATCCCTTGCATCCGCATTTCCAGGCTTCAATATACAATTGACCTACCAGTTCCTCCGATACATCCGCAGGGAGGTTGACAGTAACACTGATGGAGTGGTCCACCCATTTCTGAATCATGCCCTGCATTCTCACTTTAGCCACCCAGTCGATGTCGTTTGATGTCGCTCTGTAATAAGGAGATTCCTTTACCAGTGCATCTATTTCTTCATCCGAATAGTGTTTGTTCAGGTCATAGCCGTTGATTTTCATCCACTCTGCAAATTTGTGGTGGAACACGATAAACTCTTCAAAGCTGTCGCCCGATTCGTCCACAAAGTCCACATGCACATTCACATCGTTCGGATTCACCTTTCTCCGTCTCTTGTATACCGGCATAAATACGGGCTCAATACCGGAAGTCGTCTGAGTCATCAAACTGGTTGTTCCCGTAGGAGCTATCGTCAGACAGGCGATGTTACGACGTCCGAATTTCACCATATCGGCATACATATCCGGATCGGCTTCTTTCAGGCGAAGAATAAACGGATTATTTTCTTCCCGTTTGGCATCATAGATTTTAAAACTGCCTCTGTCCTTTGCCAGCAACACGGAAGAATGATAGGCGCCTACAGCCAGCGTTCTCTGAACCTTCACGGCAAAAGCCACGGCATCGTCACTTCCGTAACGCAATCCCAATGCTGCGAGCATATCCCCTTCGGCTGTGATTCCAACTCCGGTACGGCGTCCTTCTTTCGCTTTTCTCTTGATTTTCTGCCACAACCGAATCTCCACCCCTTTGATTTCTTCATCTTCCGGATCAGCGTCGATTTTATCAAGGATCGTGTCGATTTTTTCCAATTCCAGATCGATAATGTCATCCATAATGCGCTGGGCAATGGCTACATGCTTTTTAAAAAGGTCAAAATCGAAATAAGCCTCTTTCGTAAACGGATGTTGTACGTAAGAATAGAGATTCAACGCCAATAAACGGCACGAATCATAAGGACACAACGGGATTTCACCACAGGGATTGGTTGATACCGTACGGTATCCCAAGTCGGCATAACAATCCGGCACACTCTCCCGGATAATGATATCCCAGAATAAAATTCCCGGTTCAGCCGATTTCCAGGCATTGTGTACAATCTTTTCCCAAAGTTGTCCGGCATTGATTGTTTTTTCATATTTCGGCGTTTCGGAATAAACCGGATACTTCTGCACATAGTCCTTTCCTTCCACGACCGATTGCATAAACTGGTCATCGATTTTTACAGACACGTTGGCTCCTGTAACTTTACCCTCGGTCATTTTGGCATCGATGAAACTTTCAGAATCCGGATGGTTAATGGAAACACTCAACATCAATGCTCCCCGGCGTCCGTCTTGGGCTACTTCTCTGGTAGAATTGGAATAACGTTCCATAAAAGGCACGATTCCCGTAGAGGTTAAAGCAGAATTTTTTACCGGAGAACCTTTCGGCCGGATGTGGGACAAATCGTGCCCCACGCCTCCTCTTCTTTTCATCAACTGTACCTGTTCCTGATCGACTTTCATCACTCCGCCGTAAGAATCGGAAGGGCCGTCATGACCGATCACGAAACAATTGGACAAAGAAGCAATCTGGTAATCGTTGCCAATACCCGTCATCGGTCCCCCCTGCGGAACGATGTAGCGGAAATCTCTCAATACCTCAAAAATCTCATCTTCCGAAAGCGGGTTCGGATACGTTTTTTCGATTCTGGCAATCTCCATTGCCAAGCGACGATGCATGTCATTCGGATTCTGCTCGTATATATTCCCGAAAGAATCCTTCAACGCATACTTATTCACCCAAACACGGGCAGCCAGTTCATCCCCTTTAAAATAGTCCAAAGAACTCTGAAATGCCTCGTCCTGAGTGTAAGTTTTCCCATTTACAGTTGATTGTTCATCCATTAGATCTCTGTTATTTAGTATTACTTTTTTGCAAAAATCGAATGACACAAAAGTATAAAAAAGAACAATATGGCACCACCTGTTTGATTTGATTTTTTGAAAAGTTTTCCGTTTTTAGAAAAACAAACCTGAATATCAGCTATTTATATTTTTATTTTAACAAAAAAGTTTTCCAAAAAACATTTTCACTTTCGAAGTGACATCCTGATAACAACAACCTATATATTTTCAAAAAAAGTAATTCAGCCAAGTTTCCTCATGCTTGAAAAGCACAAAAAAAGAGTTGATAAAAACATAAAACACATTTTTATCTCATGTTATCCGAAAAAAGGGAGAGGTTAATATAAGTCAATAATATCCTGGGGAATGGAGACCAGCAGCTTCTTTTTTTCCAAGTCCGCCTCCAAAATATATACCTCTGAAAATGGGAGTAAAATTTCTTTACCGAAGATTTCAATAGTTAGGACGATATTGCCGGAATAGTCTGCCACATCCACAACTTTACCGCACTCGCGGGTAGCCTCCTCTTCGGCTTCGAAGCCATTTAACTGAAAAATGTCGTAATCGTCACATCCGCTTCCCTCTTCATCAAGAAGCCTTTTTTCAATCATCACCTCATTTCCCACCAGCCGCTCTGCCTGCGCATGCGTATCGACATAATCGAATTTCACAATATACGACTTGTGATTCCGGACAGACAGACCGTCTTCCGGTATAAAAAAAGGAACCGGTGCTCCATCCAAAAGGATAAAGACCGGTTCGTCTGCATATCTTTCCAGAAGATCCGTATCGGTGGTGATAATAACATTGCCTTGGAGGCCATGTGTTTTGGTTATCGTTCCGACCACACTGCAATCTTCCCGGGTAATCATTGCAAAAATTATTCTGCAGCAGGTGCTTCTGCTTCGGTTTCAGCAGCTGTCTCAGCAACAGGTGCTGTTTCTTCTGCGGGAGCAGCAGCGGCTTCTTCTTCAGCTTTTTTTGCAGCGGCAGCAGCTTCTGCTTCGGCGCGTTTCTTAGCAATCACTTCTTCTTTAGCAGCTCTGACTTTGGCTTCTGCTTCCAGGCGTACCTTAGCGGCAGCATCCCCTTCCTGAGCCAATTTGCTGATCTTAGCCTGCACTTTAGCATCTTTCTCTTTCATCCAGGCTTCAAATTTAGCTTCAGCAGCAGCGGCATCAAAAGCACCTTTTTTCACTCCTTCCAACAAGTGCTTTTTCATCAGAACACCTTTGTAAGAAAGAATTCTTTTTGCGGTATCCGTAGGTTGTGCACCCACCTGCAACCAATACAAAGCTCTGTCAAAATTGAGATCGATAGTAGCCGGATTCGTGTTCGGATCATACGTTCCTACTTTTTCAATATAACGGCCATCACGTGGCGCTCTACTATCTGCTATCACTACATGATAGAATGGACGACCTTTCCGTCCGTGTCTCGACAATCTGATTTTTGTTGACATCTTTTAATTATTAAAATTAATACTTCCCTATACCCGATAGGAACCGCAAAGATAAAACAAAAAGTGAAAAGTAAAAAAGCAGGAGAAAAATTTCTAAATAAAACTGATTAACAACATGACGTTTAGCAGCGTTACGATTCCTCCGAGGGTATACAATACCCACCGGGCGGAGGCTTTATTTTTATATTTTCCCATGACCTTTTCGGAAGAAGTCAGATAAACCTGTAAAAATATTGTTACCGGCAACTGAATGCTGAGAATCATCTGGGAATAAATCAGCCCCATAAAAGGATTTTTCACAACCATAATAATCAACAGGGCCATCACCAATGAAATCAGGATGCCCCAACGGGAATGGCTGTCTTTGATGTCGTACGGTTCCCGATAGATGCCGGCAAATATGGAACCGGCAGCCATACCGGAAGTAATGGTTGAAGCGATGCCCGCAAAGAGCAAAGCTACTGCAAAAATGACAGCCGCATTACTGCCCAACAGAGGCTGTAATAAAGACTTGGCCTGTTCCAATTCCGTCACCGACGTTCCGTTTTTGAAAAAACTGGCTGCTGCCAAAAGTATCATGGCACTGTTTATTGCCCAACCGACCATCATGGACAGAAAGGTATCCCAAAATTCATAACGCAACTGTTTTTTTATAACCGCCTCATCTTCCAGGTTCCACTGCCGGCTTTGGATTATCTCCGAATGGAGAAACAAATTATGAGGCATCACAACGGCGCCCAACACACTCATGATAACCACCATGGAACCCTCCGGGAAAGAGGGTGTCACCCAGGCTTGCAAGGCTTCGCCCCACTCGATGTGTACCAACGACAATTCATAAATAAAGGAAAGACCGATAATGGAAACTAAAGCAATAATCCAGCGCTCAATCACCCGGTAACTATTGGTGAAAAGCATAATCACCACTACGGCACAAGTTATCACCGCCCCGATTCTGACCGGAATATGAAATAGCATGTGCAAAGCGATAGCCCCGCCTAAAATTTCAGCCAAAGAAGTAGAAACTGATGCCCCCATCGCCGAAAAAAGCGTCAGTTTCGCATAGCGGGGTTTCAGATAAGCCACCGCCGCCTCCGACAGACACAATCCCGTCACGATTCCCAAATGGGCAACATTATGCTGGAGAATAATCAGCATAACAGTAGAGAGCGAAACCATCCACAACAAGGCATATCCGTAATCCGCTCCGGCAGCCAGATTGGAGGCCCAGTTGCCCGGATCAATGAATCCGACCGTGACCAAAAGCCCCGGACCGATGTATTTTAATATTTCCAGCCCTCCCAAACGGGGATGATGCCGGTTTGTTTTCAGTGATTTACGAATAAATCCGAACATAATTCCGACGTGTTGGTAATTACAGCAAAAATACAAATAAACAACGACATAACGGATGATGCATCCCGTTCAAATATCTACAGCAAGATAAAGCGGTTCAAACGTTTGTTTATTCCGATTTGTAATTATATATTTGTATTTTAGTAATAAAAATAAGTTTCAAACTTGTTTTTCATTTTAAATTATAACATCCATCTGCTCCATGATCAATAAACAATTATTGAATCCATCCGGCATTGTGATTGTCGGCGGTTCGGACGACCTTCAGAAACCCGGCGGTAAAGTATTGAAGAATGTAATTGACGGAAAATTTCCGGGCAATCTGTATGTCGTGAATCCGAAAGCAGAAACAGTGCAGGGCATCCAAGCCCATCATCACGTAAAAGATCTGCCTCAGGTAGATTGTGCCATTTTAGCCATTGCAGCGAAATACTGTCCGGAAACCGTGGAGATTCTTGCCAAAGAAAAAGGAACCCGGGCTTTTGTTATCCTGTCGGCAGGGTTCAGTGAAGAGAATGCGGAAGGGGCTGAAATGGAGAAACAAATCGTCAAGACGATTGACGAAGTCGGGGGAGCACTGATTGGCCCCAATTGTATCGGAATACTAACCACTCATTATAACGGTGTATTCACCACGCCCATTCCCCAACTGGATTCCCAGGGTGCAGACCTGATTTCCGGTTCCGGAGCAACAGCCCTGTTCATCATGGATGCAGGCATACAGAAAGGAGTGAAATTCTCGAGCGTATTTTCCGTAGGCAACTCCGCCCAAATCGGTGTGGAAGAGGTTCTCGAATACCTGGACGAATCCTTCAACCCGCAAACCAGTTCACGGGTGAAGCTGCTCTATGTCGAAAGCATTGAAAATCCGGAAAAACTATTGAAACACGCCTCCTCGCTCATTCGTAAAGGATGTCGCATCGCCGCCGTAAAATCGGGCGGTTCGGCAGCAGGAAGCCGGGCAGCTTCTTCCCATACCGGAGCTTTGGCCAGTCCGGATATTGCCGTAGAGGCTTTGTTCCGAAAAGCAGGCATCGTCCGATGTAAAGGACGGGACGAATTGGCGACGGTAGCCGGTATTTTCATGTATCCGTCCCTAAAAGGGAAAAACATGGCCATCGTTACCCATGCCGGCGGCCCGGCAGTCATGCTAACCGACTCTTTGTCAGATGGAAATATGGAAGTTCCACCCTTGGATGAGGTTAATGCGAAGAAACTACTGTTAAAATTATTTAATGGCTCTTCGGCAGGAAATCCGATCGATTTTTTAGCAACCGGTACCGCCGAACAATTGGGTTTCATTTTAGATGCCTGCAACCGGGATTTTGACAACATCGACGGGATTGCAGTCATTTTCGGAAGCCCCGGATTATTCCCGGTATTTGATGTTTACGACACACTGGCAGAAAAGATACGGACAAGCAGAAAACCCATTTTTCCCATCTTTCCTTCTTATACCATTGTGAAGGAAGAGATTAAAGAATTTGTCAAGAAAGGCTTGGTCTATTTCCCCGATGAAGTCATTTTCGGAAATGCCTTGGCCAAAATCAGCAATACCCCTGCTCCCCAACCGGAAAACGTAATTTTACCGGAAATGGATAAAGAAACGATTCGTAAAATCATTGACCAAGCAGACAATGGATACCTTTCTCCCGAAGAAATACATCAATTATTAGACGCAGCCGGAATCCAAAGGGCGAAGGAGAGTATTGCACTCACCCAAGAGGCGTGCGTCGCATCAGCCCGCGCCATCGGTTTTCCATTAGTCATGAAAGTTGTCGGTCCCGTACACAAATCAGACGTCGGGGGAGTAACACTGAACGTCCGGGATGAAGAAACGGTCGTCAGAGAATTCAACCGAATGATGAAAATCAAAGATACACAAGCCGTCATGTTAGCCCAGCAACTGAAAGGCACGGAAGTGTTTATCGGCGCCAAACGGGAAGCGAAATTCGGTCACATGGTATTGTGCGGCCTCGGCGGAATATTCATCGAAGTCCTGAAAGATATACAGGCGGGACTGGCTCCGTTATCGGAAAACGAAGCCCTCAACATGATACGGAATTTAAAATCCTATAAAATTATTCAGGGCATCCGGGGACAAGAGGCCGTCAATGAATGTAAATTTGCAGAAGCTATCGCAAGGGTATCCGTTTTAGTTAAAATTGCCCCTGAAATCTTTGAAATGGACCTGAACCCTTTGTTAGGCAACCGGGAGGGCGTAGTTGCCGTCGACGCGCGAATAAGAATTGAAAAAGATTAAGCTAAACGGAAAAATCATCCTGTATGAAAAAATGGAAAGAGTATTCTAAACCGGAACGGGCAATGCTGATTACTATCGGTATTTTGCTCCTGTTGATTTTACTTACCTCTAACCGGGTAAAAGAGGGCGTGCAGCAGGGATTCGACCATTTTTTCTCCGCTCCCGCCGAACGTGTCGAAAACAAATAATGAATCTCAACCTTTCCCCCGTTCTGCCGTATTTATAGTGGAAAACAGAAAAATTCACTCACTTAAATACGGTATTTATGGAAAACAACGAATGTCCCCAACTGACTGCCGATTTGGAAGGCAATTATCTGATTGACAAAGAGAGTGCCGGAGAAAAAGCCATCGGCCTTTTTTATGCCCCTTCGGGCGGCAGCGTACACAAAGTAGCCAAACGCATCAAGCAGAAAATAAAAGACCGGAAAGTAGATATGCTGTACATCCGGGATGTAAAACCCGAAGATTTTCTGAACTACCGAAATATCATTTTAGTTTCTTCCACTTCGGGCAAAGATGCCTGGAACAACGACGAAACCGATGAATGGGCGGCTTTTATGCCGGGACTGCAAAAACTCCGTCTGGACGGACGACGGATAGCCTTAGTGGGATTAGGCAATAGTGTCCTGTATCCGAACAACTTTGTAGACGGTTTGAGTAATTTTGCCGACCTGATTGAAGAAAAAGGCGGTATACTGATAGGAAAAACCGAAACGGACGGTTATACATACACCCTGTCAAGAAGCATACAGGACAATCTGTTTATGGGTCTCCCCTTAGATGAGGACAATGAAGCCAACCAAACGGATGCCCGTATTGAAAAATGGCTGTCCTTAGTATTGCCTGAAATGGAAAGCTAAAAAATTCCGGCTTTTAGCCGGGATTCTTTACAACTCTATGTCCGTCCGGCTTCCATATGGAATATCCACCGAAAAGGCATCCTCTACCGCAAGCCGTCCGGCATAAATCAAAGCACAACGTATTACGCCGCTATGTACAAACAGGCACACATTCCGGAAAGGCTGTTTTTTTAATTCATTCAAAAATTCCGTTACCCGCCGAAATTGATCCCGAAAACATTCTCCTCCTCCGGCAGGAATATTTACCCAATCTCTGTACCATTGTTCCAAAACAGGATCTTTGATCGCTTCCCAACGCTGCATTTCCCAATGCCCGAAGTTCAGCTCTTTTAAACGGGAGTCCGGAACGGAAGCCGGAAATCCGCAAGCTTCTGCCAATTTCCGGCACCGGGACAAAGGGCTGTGATACACGGCATCGAAAATTTCCCCCTCAATACTCCGATCCACCCGTGCTGCTTCCTCCGGAAAGGTGGAGGCAGTATCCACATCCGTAAAACCATACACAACGCCCGGCTCCACGGCAACACTCGTATGACGAATCAGCGTTACTCTCATTCTATAAACAATAGACAATCACCATCCCGGAATAGCATGCCAGCTCGGTAATTAAAAAAGAAGCCCCGCAACAATCACCGGTATACCCCCCGATTTTCTTTTTCATGTATATGCGCAGACAAAAGGACGCCACCACCGGAAAGGCCAACGCCGGGAGAATGCGGAAATCTTTTACCGCAAAAGCCGACAGCAAAGGGAAACCCTTCACAACAAAAAGAGGGACAAAAGCCGACACGGCAATAGGAAGGTAAGCCCACAGAGGATTACGTTTGTACACAACTTTCGTTTTTGCCTCTTCTTCCGTTCGGGCGTAGGGCAACGTATTTATCATGACGGAAGTACAGAATTTTGAAAAAATATCCGCCGAAAGAATCAGAATCCAGGCCGCCGGCATGTCCAGGCTATACAAAAAGGAGACGTACAGAAAAAAATAAACCACCAGACCGATGGTTCCATAACTCCCGATATGGGAATCTTTCATAATGGCAAGGATTTTCTCTTTGGAGGTACCTCCACCGAAACCGTCAAGGAAATCAGCCAAACCGTCTTCGTGCATCGCTCCCGTAAAAAGCAAACGGGCTGTAACCGCCAACACACAGGCAGGAAGCCAAGGCATCACCAATGAGGCTCCCCATAAGGTCAAAGCCGTGACACATCCGGTCAGATAGCCCACCAAAGGCCAATACATCAGCACGTCAGTAAAATACCGTTTGTCGATGCTGACTACCCGCCACAAAGGCAAGCGCGTAAGCATCATGACTGCCGCCAAAAAACCTTTCATGTTCAGTCAAAATATTTGGTTACCGCCGCTTTTTTAAAGTCGTTCATCTCGTTAATCATCCGCACCGCCGAGTCAATAATAGGAAATGCACAGATCGCCCCCGTCCCTTCTCCCAAGCGCAAATCCAGATGCAGCAGGGCACGCACACCCAGATAATCCAGTACCAGTTTGTGTCCCACCTCATCGCCCTGATGCCCAAAAATGCAATATTCCGTCACGGCAGGATAGAGTTTTTGTGCAGCCAGCAGACAATTGGTCATAATAAATCCGTCGATAATGATAATCATCCGGCGTTCCGCTGCCCGCAACATCGCCCCCACCGCTGCCACCATCTCATAGCCTCCGAAATAACGCAAAATATCCATTACGGAGGAATCACCGGGATAGTTTTCCATAGAGCGTTTCAATATATTGTATTTATGGCTGATGCCCGTCTTATCCAATCCGCTGCCCGCCCCCACACACTGTTCCAACGAAATACCCGTCAAATAAGTCATCCACAAGGAAGAGGAAGATGTATTGGCTATTCCCATTTCCCCGAAACTCACGATGTTTGTCCCTTCGCTGTGGACCAGGTCCACCATTTCCGCCCCAATAGCAATCGCCCGGTCAAATTCTTCCTCCGTCATTGCCGCCTCATACAGATAATTACGCGTCCCCATCCGGATTTTCCGGTCAATCAGACCGGACAGCCCGTTAAAATTGAAATTGACGCCACAATCCACAATCTTCAATTCAAAACGGTGCTGCCGGCAAAACATATTTATCCCCGCCCCTCCTTTCAAAAAATTCGGAATCGCCTGTGCCGTGACTTCGGGAGCTGAAAAGCTGACTCCCTCTTTCACAATGCCGTGGTCTGCCGCAAAAATAATGTTCTGCGGTTTTTCAAGCCGGGGGGACAAGGTCTGCTGTACGGTACCGATCTGCACCGCTAACTCTTCCAGACGCCCCAAAGAACCTTTGGGCTTGGTCAGGTTATTGATTTTATCTACTAACGACGGAACAATTTTTTTGTCCGGCTCCTGAATACAAAATGTTTGCATACGCTCTATTTTTACCGAATATCTCTTTCTACTTCAGCCTTTGATTTTCACAGGAATGCCCGATACCATGCACACCACTTCGTCCGCCCGCTCCGCCACATACTGGTTCATCCAGCCCAACAAATCCGTGAAATGTCGCTGAACGCGGTTTTCAGACACTCCGCCCAGTCCGATTTCGTTGGTAACAAAAATAAAAAAGGCATCTTGTGCGGTGAATCTGTCAAACTCTTCTTTTAACTGGACAAGCGATAAATCCGTTTGTCCGTCATTGTCAAAGAAAAAATTCGTACTCCACAAGGTAAGGCAATCCACCACAATCACCCGCCCTTTCAATTGCTGACGACTCAATTGTTTTTCCTCCTCAATATTGGTCCATTGCGGTCCCCTGTCCCGTTGATGCCGGCGGATACGCTCCCGGTATTCCTCATCCCACACCCGCGATGTCGCCAAGTACACCGGATTCTCTGCCTGTTGTAATGCCAGACTCTGGGCATAACTGCTCTTGCCGGAACGTTGCCCGCCGGTGATTAATATGATTTTCCTTTCCATACCGTTTTTTTACGGTCTGTAAAGATATAACGGGGAAATCAGAAATAAAAAGAATGTACGGAATCTTTGCTAACTTTGACCCTCCGAAATCAAAACAACATCACATGGCCCATACAGAACTATTACTGACCCGGCACGGCGAGACGGAAGAGAACAAGCAGGACATCATGCAGGGACACATACCCGGAAGGTTGTCTGAAAAAGGGATTCAGCAGGCACAGCAATTAGGTGAGTTACTGAAAGACCGGGAAATCAACGCGATTGTATGCAGCGACCTGGCACGCAGTTACGATACGGCAAAAATCATCGGTGAGGTGAAAGGGCTGACGCCCCGCCCCACTTCCCTGTTACGGGAAATCGACTGGGGCAAACATACCGGAGGCCGGCTTTCCTCTATCGACTGGAAAAATCTGCCAGAAGGCTGTGAAACGCTGGAACACCTGTCAGAGAGGGCAAAAGCCTTTATCCTCTGGATAAAACAGGAATATCCCGGCAAATGTGTACTAGCAGTGGGCCACGGAGCCATAGATCGGGCTATCCTCGCCTTTTTGGAAGGCAAAAGCGCCACCGAAATGGCAGACATGCCCATTATGAAAAACACCTCTTTCGTCTGTTTGAACATATAAGTGTCCATGAAGCTGAAACCTGTTATGTTTGTCGGCACCTGTTCGGATGCGGGAAAAAGTATCATCAATACCGCCTTCTGCCACATTTTCCGGCAAGACGGCTATTCTCCCGCTCCTTTCAAGGCCCAGAATATGTCCCTGAACTCCTATTCCACGCCCGAAGGGGGTGAAATCGGTCGGGCACAAGCCGTACAGGCAGAAGCCTGCGGGCTGCCTCCCCACACAGACATGAATCCTCTGTTGCTCAAACCAACCCACAACCAAAGTTCCCAAGTGGTGTTAAACGGCAAACCCGTTGGAAACATGACAGCCAAAGAGTATTTCACCAACAGCAAAACCGCTCTTCTCCAAGAAGCCCTTAAGGCTTTCAGGCGGTTGGCCTCCCGGCATAATCCGATTGTCCTGGAGGGTGCCGGAAGTATTTCGGAACTGAATTTACGTGACAAAGACATTACCAATATGCGGATGGCACGGGAGGTACAAGCTGCCACTTATTTAGTGGCAGACATCGACCGGGGAGGCGTATTTGCATCGGTCTACGGCTCTGTCGCTCTGCTGCCTCCGGAAGAAAAAGCGCTGCTCAAAGGAATTATTATCAATAAATTCCGTGGTGACATTTCCCTGTTTGAAGAGGGACGGAAAATGCTTGAGAATCTGACAGGCATACCTGTTGTCGGGGTCGTTCCCTATTTCGATGACATCCATATTGAAGCAGAAGATTCGGTCGCATTGAATAAAAAAAACACACAAGCTGTCCCCGGCAAAATTAATGTAGCTGTCGTACTGTTGAAATGTCTTTCGAATTTTACGGATTTCGATGTATTGGAACGGGACGAACGGTTTCACCTCTACTATACCGACCAGCCCGGCGAAATTGCCAAGGCCGACATTATTATTTTACCAGGGAGCAAAAATACGATAACCGATATGCAAGAACTCCGCGACAGCGGGGTGGCGGAAGCAATCATCCAGGCTTATAAAACCGGAAAAAAAGTCATCGGGATTTGCGGCGGGTATCAAATGCTTGGCATAAGCATCGACGACCCGGATGGCCTGGAAGGCGAACGAAAAACCGTAGCAGGTCTGGGACTTCTCCCGCTGCAAACGGTCATTACCCCAAAGAAAGTAACCGAACAACGGACATTCCGATTTCACAACCGCCAGGAAGTATGCCGGGGCTATGAAATCCACATGGGCAGGACTGTTCCACTCCCCGGTATTCCGGCATGCCCGCTGAATCACTTGGAAAACGGAGAACAGGACGGCTACCGGAAAGATGAAAATTGCTGGGGAACTTACCTGCACGGCATTTTAGACAATACTTCCATCCGCAATGCGCTGGCTTCCGGATTCAATGTTCGGAGTGGCTCTTCGTTCGACTATACCGCTTTTAAAGAACAACAGTACAACCTTCTTGCCGCCCATGTCCGCTCGGCGGTAGACATGGACTATATCTATTCCACATTGTATCCGGACAATCAATCGTTAACATTATGATCCACGGACACGGAGACGATTTATACAGATCAGGCAACGGAGTAATAGCCAATTTTTCAACCAACGTATGGTATGAAGCCGATTGTCAGTTGCTCGATAAACTGCTCCTGCAGCATGCAGACCGGATGCTCCACTATCCGGAACCGGATGCCGGTAGTTTCCGACAAGCGGTCGCCACATACCACAATCTATCTCCTGAGCACGTAATTGCCGGAAACGGCGCCACCGAATTGTTTTACCTCATCGCCCACGCTTTTGCCGGAGCTTCAACCGTGATTCCGGTTCCTTCTTTCCAGGAATACGAAGATGCCTGTACGTTATATCATCATCGCATTGACTTCATTTACGGTCCCATCCGGGAACGGATGCCAGAGCGCCCGCAACTGATGTTTATCTGCAATCCTAACAACCCGGACGGAAACATCCGGACAGAAGCAGACATCCTCTTTTTATTAGAACACTATCCGGACATGACGTTGGTGATAGACGAATCGTTCCTGCATTTTGCCCCCGGAATCCGGTCCGCCACCCATTTGCTGTCAGACTATGACAACCTGCTGGTGGTCCGCTCGATGACAAAAGATTTTGCCATTCCCGGACTCCGCTTAGGTTATATGTTAGGAAGCCCTGCCAAAACGGCATATATCTCTCACTTTAAACAACCCTGGACAGTAAATGCATTAGCCATTGAGATGGGGAAAGAGCTCCTGAAAAACGCCGGGAAGCTACTTCCCGACGCACATATCGTTCTGCAACGGCAGCAGGCTTTTGCCAAAGAAATAGCAACAATACCCGGCTTTGCCCCTTGCCCGTCGAACACCTCTTTCTTTTTGGTAAGAACAGATGCCGACGCCAGGGAACTGAAACAGTACCTGCTGGAAAAGGAAGGCATTCTTATCCGTGACGCATCCAATTTCCGGGGATTGGATCACCATTATTTCCGGATTAATACATTGCCCGACGAAAAAAACAATCTTTTAATCAAGGCTTTAAAAAATTATGTGGGGTGATTTTTATATGGTAGTAATTCCGCTGTTGGCAGGCTATGTGCTGGATTCATTTTTTGGAGACCCCCGCCGTCTACCCCATCCGGTTGTCGCTTTCGGTCGTCTGATTGCTTTTGCGGAAAAGAGATGGAACAAAGGAAAAGGACGCCGCTGGAAAGGATGCGCAATAGCTTTCCTGTATCCACTGGGTATCGGTCTTGCGTGCTGGGGGATAGCACACACCTGCCTGGCTCTCAATGCCTGGTGTTACTATGCAGTTGCTTCTGTTTTTGTTTTCTACAGCCTGGCAAATCGCAGTCTGATAGAAGAAAGCCGGGAAGTGATCCGTACTTTGGAGGAACAAGGCCTTGAAGCCGGCAGGAAACGGTTGTCCTGGATTGTCGGCAGAGAAACTTCCTCTCTGACATCCAAAGAAATCTATACCGCCGTTCTGGAGACTATGGCAGAAAATCTGAGCGACGGGGTCGTCGCTCCCCTGTTTTATTACGCCCTCGGAGGATTCCCCGCGATGATGGCGTATAAAATGGTGAATACCCTGGATTCCATGATTGGCTATAAGGATGAACGCTTCCGGCAGTTCGGTTGCTGTGCCGCCCGTCTTGACGACGTGCTGAATTTCATCCCGGCACGCTTAACAGCTCTGTTCATGTCCATTATCTGCTATCGCCCCGGATTGTTTAAATTCATCCTGCATTATGGTCGCCAACACGCCAGCCCCAATGCAGGCTATCCGGAAGCCGCTCTGGCAGGAATCCTGAATTGCCGTTTCGGAGGCACGCACGTGTATCACGGATTGGCCGTAAAGAAACCCTATATCGGAGACAATAACCGCAACCTCAACCGGCACGACCTCAACCAGGCTATCCGGATTAATCAAGGCGTGACGCTCCTGTCCGTAGCTTTAATTTTCCTCTGTGCCAGTATTTCTAAATTTTATTTCTAATTTCGCCATGTAAAAACAATTGAAATGAATATCTACAAATTCGGTGGTGCATCGGTACGGGACGCAGAAAGTATCAAAAATATCCTCCAGATCCTGAATACTCAAAAAACCAATCTGATTATCGTAGTCTCCGCGATGGGCAAGATGACCGATGCCCTGGAAATATTGTGCAACCATTATTTCAATAAAACAGGGGAAACGGCACAGGCTCTTCAAAATATCAAAGAGTATCATTTCAATATCATCCGGAATCTTTTTTCCGATACCGACCGGGAAGTCTATGAAAAAACCGAACACCTCTTCACAGCACTGGAAACCGTTTTAGAAACAGAACCGTCCCTGTGCTATGATTATGAATACGACCGGATTATCAGTTTCGGTGAATTGCTCTCCACGACTATCGTAGCCGCGTATCTGGAAAAACAGGGAAGGAAAGCCAAATTCGTGGATATACGCAAATGTATCAAAACGGATGTAAACTACCGGAACGCCAATGTGGATCCGGAATTGTCCGCACAACTATGCCGGAAGACATTTACCTTCCAGGATACGTTTATGTATATCACCCAGGGATTTATTGCCGGAACCACAACCAACCAGACCACAACTTTAGGCAGGGAAGGTTCGGATTATACGGCAGCATTGCTGGCAAACCTGCTGGATGCTGAAAATGTAACCATCTGGAAAGACGTGCCCGGCATTATGAGTGCCGACCCGAAAATATACGACAATACGGAAATCATATCGAAACTCTCCTACCGGGAAGCCATTGAGTTATCGAATTTCGGGGCGAAAGTGATTCACCCCAAAACGATTAAACCGATTCAAAACAAGAAAATACCTCTATACGTCAAATCATTTATGAATCCGGAGGCTCCGGGTTCTGTTATCCGGGAGTTGGACGAAAAACTAAAATTGCCCCCCATCTATATCAACAAAGACCATCAGCTTTTATTAACACTGACACCCCGTGATTTTTCCTTTATTGCCGAAGAAAAACTCAGCATGATTTTCAGTATCCTGGCGAAATACCGGTTGAAACTGAATCTGATGCAGAACTCTGCCATCAGTTTTTCTTTCTGTATTGACTATATAGAAGCTGTACTTGACGATTTTATTCGTGAACTGCAAGAGGAGTATGAAATTCTGTACAATAAAGACGTCCGCCTCATCACCATCCGTCATTACGACGATGCCATTATCCGCCGGCTCACGCAGGACAAGGTTATTTTAGTAGAACAGAAAAGCCGTCTCACCGCCCGCTTTGTCGTCACCGAAACAGCAAATTAAAATCACGGGACAATTGCTGTTTTCTGTGGTGTACTGCAATATCCGAAAAGAATTAAATGACGATAAGACAGCGACTTGATGAAATTCCCGCTAAAAAGCATATATTTGCACTCTGTAAAAAAGTCATATCGAATGAGTGGAAAAAACGGTAAACTTACCCCCTTAAAAACGGAAGAAATTGACCACCTAAATTTCCGAATACAAAGGTTTAAATTTGTCGTGCCCAATCATTAACCCCCAACGTATATGAAAAAACTTTCTATTATCATTCCAGCCTATAATGAGGAACGTTCCATTGTCCTTATCCTTGAAAAGATTGCCCGGACGGAGCTGGTTGGGAAGATTGGAAAAGAGATACTTATTATCGATGACGGTTCTAAAGACCTTACTTCGGAAAAATGCAAGCAATTTATTCAGGCTCATCCGGAGCTAAATATACATTATCATCTCCAGTCATCCAATCAGGGCAAAGGAGCCGCTTTACGCACAGGTATCGCGTTGGCAACAGGCGACTGGACTATTATTCAGGATGCTGATCTGGAATACGACCCGGAAGATTATAATGTTTTACTGCAACGTGCCATTGAACACGACGAAAAAGTTGTCTACGGTTCCCGTTTTTTGAATCCGTCCAACAAGCACTCCTACCTGCGCTTTTATATCGGCGGACGGCTGGTTACTTTTGTCACCAATTTGCTCTACCGCCAACATCTGACGGATGAACCTACCTGTTACAAATTTTTTGATACCCGGTTTTTAAAATCCATTCCCTTAACCTGCCAAGGATTTGAATTTTGTCCGGAAGTGACAGCCAAAGTGTGTAAACGGGGCATCAAAATCCACGAAGTGCCGATTCATTACTACCCCAGGAGCATCGCCGAAGGCAAGAAAATCAACTGGAAAGACGGACTGCAAGCTATCTGGACGCTATTAAAATACCGCTTTAAAAATTAAACCTATGAAGAAGAAAAACAGCTATTCTTTCAAACAGTTTTTTAACAGCCGGTTTTCGCTGTATGCCATGCTTATTGTCATTACCATAAGTTTTATCTGTACATATTCCAAAGTTTACGATGTCAAACTGGATCTGAACGGAGACAATATCCACTATTATGCTTTGGGGAAAGCTTTGACGGAAGGCAAGGGATTTACCAATATTATGTCTTTCAAAGAGACGCCCCACACCCATTTCCCTCCCGGTTATCCGGTATTCGTGGCAGGGGTGATGAAGTTTTTCCCCAACAATATCAACGCGGTCAAAATCGCCAACGGTTTGTTGCTTTTTGCTTCAATTCTCCTGTTATTCTTTCTATTAAAGAAATTATCCGGTAGCATCATTATCCCTTTTCTGACGTGTATTTTCTGCTCGATGCATGCTGAAATACTGCGTTATGCCACCATTATGATGAGCGAGATGCTTTTTCTTTTTTGCAGTATCTGCACTATTTATCTTATTCTCACGATTCGTCCCGAACGATTGTTTACGAAACAAGGCTATCGCGATACTTTGCTTTTGCTGCCCCTGTTATTTTTGAACAACTACATTTATTTTGTCAGAACGATGGGCACTTCCCTCATCCTGGCGGTTATCCTATACACCGGAATCCTCTTCTTCAAGCAAATCATACGGTACTTTCGAGAAAGGAAGCAAAAGCCTGAAAACCCAAACGGTTTACAGCGACTGTTACGCTACGGACTGCTGTTCCTCTTGCTTGCCGGTTCGTTTGCAGGTACAAAAGTGATGTGGGACATGCGGAACGAACATGTCGGCAAAACTAATAATGACTATGTTCACGATTTCCTTAAGAAACCAAAAGGGGAAGTCATGGCAACCTGGAACGATTGGAAAGAACGTATCGGGAACAATCTCATTACTTACACAAATAAGTATATCCCCAATGCCATCCTGTACACTTCTTATGATTTAAAGGTCAACTCCACGGCAGAAGTCATCCGGGGTATCGGCGTCATCCTGTTGCTGCTGACTGCTCTCTTTTTCCTCGGAGAGAAGGGCTTACTGTTATTCCTTTACTTGGGGGCAACTATGGCGGTATTGCTCGTATGGCCGGAACAATACGGCGGCCTCCGGTATTTCATCGCGACTATTCCGTTCCTTATTTTTCTGTTCTTCTATAGCATTCAAGCGATTTTCTGGTATATCGGGAAACGAAGAAAAAAAGAGTTCCCTGCCGCACTCCCCATTGCCTGCATAGTTGCCATTGCCATGTTTTTCATGTTCCCCGCCTATTCAAAAGCACTATTTGAAAAGAAAGAACTTGCCAAATACAAGAGCTGGAGCCCCCAAATCGCCGGCAATGCCTTTACGGAGTTCACAACAGCCATGCAATGGTGCGGAAAAAATTTGCCTGATTCTGCCCGAATGATCTGCCGGAAACCAGAACTTTATTTTATTTATTCCGGCGGGAAAAAATGCGGTAATTTTTCACAATATGGGAAACCAGAAGAGATTCTCCGGCAACTCATAGATCAGAAAGCGACCCATATTATCATAGATCACTGGTTCAGGCATGCTTACGTCACTGTTTATCCATTGATTAGTACCCACTATCCGGAGAAATTCAAATTCATAGGAAAATTTGAACAACAGGGCAAACAATCCAATGAACCTCCGACACTCATCTACGAATTTCATCCTGAAGGAAGAAAAATACCATCTTTAAGAAGCACTGAACGAAATTAGAATTTTTGATTTAACGTGTTGTTTGAAAACAACACGTTATCTTTAAAAAAAATGATTTACCGACAATAAGGGATACTTAAAAATAAAAGAAATTATGCGATTTAGGCCTACCTATATTTATGCGGGCATTCTTTTCCAAGGTTTCGGCACTGTTGTTTCCCATAAGGTAGTATAGAGCAAGACAGTAAACCACCACACAGGATTTTCAGCCCCCAACGAATTAAGCCAATTCCTCCAAAAGATATGCAAACGTTCCCCTTCGCAGTTCCGGAGAGAACAAATAACAAACATATCTGCCAAGAATTAAATCACGATAAGGCAACGACTTGATAGAATCTCCGCTAAAAATCATATATTTGCAACTTGTAAAAATATAAAACCAATCGTATGAGCCATAAATTTCCCGAATACAAAGGTTTGAATCTCTCGCAGATTAATAAAGACGTACTGAAGGTCTGGGCAGAGAACAATACGTTTGAAATGAGTTTGAAAACCCGTGAAGGGCATCCTTCTTTCATCTTTTTTGAAGGACCTCCCTCTGCCAACGGTATGCCGGGAATCCATCATGTGATGGCGCGGACGCTGAAAGATGTGATCTGCCGATACAAAACATTACAAGGTTTTTATGTGGAGAGAAAAGCCGGATGGGATACCCACGGACTGCCCGTAGAGTTAGGTGTCGAGAAAAAATTAGGCATCACGAAAGAGGCTATCGGTAAAACCATCAGCGTGGCGGAATATAACAAGGAATGTCGGGAAGATGTGATGAAGTTTACCAAAGAGTGGGAAGACCTGACGCAAAAAATGGGCTATTGGGTGGATATGAAAAACCCGTATATCACTTACGACAACCGTTATATCGAGACGCTTTGGTTCCTTCTGAAAAAATTATACGAAAAAGGATTTTTATATAAGGGCTATACGATACAACCCTATTCTCCGGCTGCCGGTACGGGCTTAAGTACACACGAACTGAATCAACCGGGCTGTTACCGCGATGTGAAGGACACAACGTGTGTCGCACAATTCAAAGTGGTACGGGATGAAAAATCAGAGAAGTTGTTTGCCGCAAGCGACACGGTGTATTTTCTGGCCTGGACAACTACGCCCTGGACGTTACCTTCGAATACAGCTCTTGCCGTAGGCCCGAATATCACATATTATGTTGTGAAAACCTACAATCCTTATACCTATTTGCCTGTCACGGTAGTTCTGGCAAAAGATTTGTTTAACTCTTATTTCAATCCGAAAGCGGAGGGATTGACACTGGAAGATTATAAGCCGGGTGATAAACTGATTCCTTATCAGAAGGTGGGCGAGTTTAAAGGTTCGGAGTTGGAAGGCATTCGTTATGAGCAGCTGATGCCGTGGATGAAGGTGGAAGGCGATGCTTTCCGCGTGATTTTAGGTGATTATGTGAGTACGGAGGACGGTACAGGAATCGTACACATCGCACCGACGTTCGGTGCGGACGATGACCGGGTTGCAAAAGCGGCAGGCATTCCACCGATGCTGCTTATTGACAAGGACGGCAATAAGCAACCGATGGTTGACAAGCAGGGACGTCTGTTTCCGTTGGAAGACATGGCCCCGGAGTTTGTACAGAATAATGTAGACACAACACTCTACGGCGAATATGCCGGACGGTTTGTGAAGAATGCTTATGACCCGAATCTCCGTGAGGAGGATGCCACACTCGACATCGACATCTCCGTTATGCTGAAAAAAGAAAACAAGGCATTCAAAGTGGAAAAACACGTCCACAATTACCCGCATTGCTGGCGTACGGACAAACCCGTGTTATATTATCCGCTGGATTCCTGGTTTATCAAAACAACTGCCGTGAAGGAGCGGATGTTGGAATTAAACCGAACCATCAACTGGAAACCGGCAAGTACGGGAGAAGGACGCTTTGGCAAGTGGCTGGAAAATTTGGTGGATTGGAACCTGTCACGCTCCCGTTATTGGGGTACTCCCCTGCCTATCTGGGTGAGCGAGGACGGCAGCGAGCAGAAGTGTATTGGTTCGGTTGCCGAACTTATCGAAGAGATTGAAAAGTCGGTGAAAGCCGGATTTATGCAGGAAAATCCATATAAGGAGTTTGTGCCGGGAGAGAATTCAAAGGAGAATTACGACCGTATCGATCTGCACCGCCCCTATGTGGACAATATCATTCTGGTTTCTTCCAAAGGCGAGAAGATGGTTCGGGAGAAGGATTTGATTGACGTTTGGTTCGATTCAGGCGCGATGCCTTATGCCCAACTCCATTACCCGTTTGAACACCAAGCGGACATCGAGGAACACCGTCGTTTCCCGGCTGATTTCATTGCGGAAGGGGTGGACCAAACGCGAGGCTGGTTCTTTACGCTGCATGCGATTGCCACGATGGCATTTGATTCCGTGGCTTTCAAAAATATCATTTCAAACGGTCTCGTATTGGACGCAAAAGGAAATAAGATGTCCAAGCGTCTGGGAAATGCTGTCGACCCGTTCACCACGATTGAAGAATACGGTTCCGACCCCCTGCGGTGGTATATGATTACGAACTCCCAACCGTGGGATAATCTGAAATTCGACGTCGCCGGGGTGGATGAAGTGAAACGTAAATTTTTCGGTACGTTGTATAACACGTACGGTTTCTTTGCACTGTATGCCAATGTGGACAAGTTCACCTATACAGAGGAGGAAGTTGCTATCGAAGAACGCCCGGAGATTGACCGCTGGATTTTATCGCTGCTGAACTCTTTGATCCTGGAGGTAACGGAAGCATACGAAAAGTATGAACCAACCCGTGCAGGGCGTGCTATTCAGGATTTTGTTATTGAAAATCTGTCTAACTGGTATGTCCGGCTGTCCCGGAAAAGATATTGGGGAGGCGAATTTACAAAGGATAAGTTGTCAGCTTACCAGACGCTTTACACTTGTCTGGAGACTGTCGCTTTGTTGTCCGCACCTATCGCTCCGTTTTATATGGAACAGGTGTTTGGCGATTTGAACAGCGTGACCGGAAAGCATCAAGGCAGTGTACATCTGGCAGCTTTCCCGGTAGCCGATACCCGGTTGATCGATAAGAAACTGGAGGAGAAGATGCAGCTTGCACAACAGATTTCTTCTATGGTTCTCGGATTGAGGCGGAAGGTACAAATCCGCGTACGCCAGCCATTGAGTAAGGTGATGATTCCTTTGATGAGCGAAGGAATGAAGGAGCAGATCGAGGCGGTGAAAAATATTATCCTGTCTGAAATCAATGTCAAAGAAATCGAGTATATCACCGATACGACAGGCGTTCTGATTAAGAAGATAAAACCCAATTTCAAGACGCTGGGACCGAAATACGGGAAATACATGAAACAGATTTCCGCCGCTTTTGCCGAAATGAACCAATCCGATATTTTCCAATTTGAGAAAAACGGTGAGTTCCAGCTGACAATTGGGGAGGAAAATATTATGCTGGGGCTGGAAGATGCCGATATCATGTCGGAAGATATTCCGGGATGGCTGGTGGCAAACGAGGGAAAGGTGACAGTAGCTCTGGATATCAATATTACCCAATCGCTGAAAGAGGAAGGTATTGCCCGCGAGTTCATCAACCGTATACAAAATCTGAGAAAGGAAAGCGATTTTGATGTCACTGATAAAATTATTCTCTATATTGGCAAACATCCCGAAACCGATTTGGCTGTGGAGAATTTTTCCCCATATATCGCCAGCCAGGTATTGGCAGAAAGGATTGAGTTAACGGACCACCTGGAAAACGGGAAAGAGGTGGAAATCGATGAAATCAAGACCTCTATAAAAATTGAAAAACTGTAACCTCCGGGCAATAAAATGAGTATATGAATTTCAAATTTCAGAAATAAAATTTTTTATTCATAGAGATTTATATTACTTTGGACAAAAACTTAGATGCTATGGCAGAAAAAACCAGATATTCCGATGAAGAGCTTCAGGAATTCAAAGAATTGATTCTTGAGAAGCTCGAAAAAGCCCGGAAGGATTATGATACGCTGAAAGCGGTTATTTCGGGCAGTGACGGCAATGATATTGCAGATACCTCTCCGACGTTCAAGGTGCTGGAAGAAGGCGCTTCCGTTCTTTCTAAGGAAGAAGCCGGCAGACTGGCACAGCGACAGGCTAAATTCATTTCACATCTGGAAGCCGCATTGGTACGGGTGGAAAACAAAACATACGGAATATGCCGGGTAACGGGCAAGCTGATTTCGAAAGAACGATTGCGCGCCGTTCCCCACGCAACGTTAAGTATGGAAGCTAAAGAAGGCCAAGAAAGAGTATGAGCGTACGCAGCAAATTATGTATTTTTGTTGCCGGTTTGTTAGTGCTGGATCAGGTTGTTAAAATCTGGATTAAAACACACATGATGATCGGAGACGAATTTAACGTCTTTGGTGATTGGTTTAAAATCCATTTTATCGAAAACAACGGCATGGCTTTCGGCATGGGAGCAGAAAACGGGCAAACAGGCAAAATATTGCTAAGTATTTTCCGAATTGGCGCAGTCGCCGCTATCGGTTGGTATATTTCCAGATTGGTGAAAGAAAAAGCCCCCACAGGCGTGATTTTTTCTTTTTCACTTATTTTTTGCGGAGCGGTGGGAAATATCCTGGACAGTATGTTTTATGGCCTCCTTTTCAATGACAGCCATATGCAAGTGGCCTCATTCCTGCCCGAAGGCGGGGGATATGCCCCTTTTTTACAAGGCAAAGTGGTGGATATGCTATATTTTCCTCTCTTTTCCGGTTATCTTCCGGAATGGGTACCGTTTTGGGGAAATGAATATTTCGAATTTTTCCGGCCTGTGTTTAATTTGGCCGATTCGTATATCACTGTCGGCGTTATCCTACTGATTCTTTTTTACAGAAGTTTTTTTTCAAGTAAAAAGTTGAAAGGTTGAAAAGGTACCGTAGACAAATTCCTTTTCAACCTTCAATAATTCCTTACTCCTCCCATAGATCACTGCCATATCTTATAGATACTACCGTATATCTACCGTATCACAGCCGTGTTCCAGCCGTTTCGGAACGGCTCAGAACAAGAAAAGATTTGTTTAGATATAAGAAGTATGTAAAAGAAAGATTAGTTTTAAATTATTGTTTTGGCAGCCATGATACAGTCCGACTCCGATTATTCTCCTTTCTTTTGCAAATAGGCATCATACATATCCAGCATCCAGGTGCCGTCTCCATCTTCTTTTGCCTCTTTCTTGCGGGCTTTCCCCTCTTTTCCTTTAAACCAGTTTTTACAAAATTCCTTCAACCCCGGTTTTTTGTCTTTCAGCAGAACGCTATTGACCAACAAGGGGGTGTAAACAATTTCTCCCTCTTCGCCTTCGTCGTGAAAACGGATGCCGTAATAAGTTACCAAACGCCGCCGTTGTCCCTTTGCATTTGTCACTACATCCCAATCTTTCCACCAATATACGGAAGCATGCTCTCCTGTTTTTAGCAGACATACAAGACGACGTAGTGTGCGGTAACGATTAGAGATGGAAGGCGAAGCAAGTTGGTGTGCTTCCCAGCGGATTCCATCGGGATTGTCTTCGTATTTCTCTGTGTAATCAATGCTCAGCACATCATCTGCCGTATATTTTACAGTCTCTTTCGAATCCGGTGCAGGTGTCATTTTAAAGGAATAGTTGCTTTTTTTGAATTGGGAGGCTTCAGCATGCCAACCTTTTTTCAGGTAACCATCCACTTTTTCTCCCGAAATCAAAGTCACGATAACATGACGATATTCCTGGTCCTTCGTTTTTTGCGCAACAGCATCACCACTCCATAGAGCCCAAGCAAAAATTGCCAAATACAACATTTTTTTCATAGCCATATAATTTAAAAGGTTAATTCCGGGGTTGATAGTCTTTCAGAAGCAGAAGTGTCTTTCCACGCCAAGTGTCGGAGCGCCGAATCTGATTACACAATACCTCATCGTCAGCAATATAACTACAAAGCTTTTCACGGAAAGCTTTTCCTGTGCGAGCTTTGACTTTCCCGGGAGAATAGAACTCTTTTTCCCCCGACTTGCGGATATAATATTTCACTTTGGAATGAGTAAAGATTCCCTGCCGTTGATAAACGCCAATCCCGCCATTTGTAGAAACACCATAACCTTTTTTTGAATAAATAAGAGCGATCATATGTGGTGTCTCAAAATACACCCAGCACCACCCAATCTGAGAAGATGGTAAAAATTTCCGCTGATATTCAGGCATCCGCGCATGCCAACAAACTACCGAGTCAATCTCTTCCATCGGATAGATTTCTTTTCGCCTGTTTTTTGCAAAAGCCTCACGCACCCCTTTTACATCACGGTGTTTAGAGGGTATCTTAAGTCGGTCATGTCCCTTAAACTCTATGCTACGTCCGTTCTTCAGATAAATAACGCCTTCCACTAAGGAGCCGGCCTGAACGGTCCACACCCCGATACACAAGAACAACAGGAATATGATTTTCATATAATAACGAATAAAAATTATTACAAATATAAAATTTTCCCAAAAAAATGTCTGTTTTTGAGTTATCAATTCTTCAACTCTTTAACTCGTTTCCAGACGATGATAAAAGTTTAAAGTTTTTTTCGTAGGTTTGCACCCTGATTTTGAATACTTAACTTTGGCGAATCATGTATTTGCTATATTAAATATGCAATATGATTGAGAATTTGGTTATCGTGGAGTCTCCGGCAAAAGCCAAAACTATCGAGCGTTTTTTAGGTAAAGATTATACAGTGAAATCCAGTTTCGGACACATCCGTGACCTGGAAAAGAAAGATCTCGGGATTGATATTAAAAATAATTTTCAACCTCAATATGAAGTTTCAGCCGATAAAAAGGCTGTTGTCAAGGAACTGAAGTCTTTAGCAAAAGAGGCCAAGACTGTCTGGCTGGCATCCGATGAGGACCGTGAAGGGGAAGCTATTGCCTGGCATCTTTTTGAAGTATTAAATCTGAAACCGGAAAATACAAAACGCATTGTTTTTCATGAGATTACGAAAGATGCTATTCTAAACGCCATCAAGAATCCGCGGAACATTGACCGGAACTTGGTCAATGCCCAACAAGCCCGCCGGGTACTTGACCGCTTAGTCGGATTCGAAGTTTCTCCCGTACTCTGGAAGAAAGTAAAACCCTCACTTTCTGCTGGCCGGGTACAATCTGTTGCCGTGAAGTTGATTGTGGAGAGGGAACGGGAAATCAATGCTTTCCAAGAACAACAATATTATAAGGTAACGGGAAATTTTGAAACCCTGCAAAATAAAACGGGATTCAAAGCAGAAGCCGAAGAAAGATTTAAAGATAAGGCGGCCACCCTTGCTTATTTGGAAACTTGCAAAAACGGGATTTTCACCGTAAACGATGTGGAGAAGAAGCCTGTGGTACGCAAGCCTGCTCCTCCCTTTACAACTTCTACCCTACAACAAGAAGCCTCGCGTAAATTAGGTTTTTCCGTATCCCAAACGATGTCGGTGGCTCAGAAATTGTATGAACACGGATACATCACCTATATGAGAACGGACTCCGTCAATCTGTCGGACCTGGCAGTAAAAAGTGCAAAGGCTGTTATCTGCCAGACGTTAGGAGAGAAGTATTCCCGGCCACGTAATTTTACGACCCACACCAAAGGAGCGCAGGAAGCCCATGAGGCTATCCGCCCGACCTATATGGATAAAACAGAGGTGGAGGGAGACCGGAATGAAAAGCTGTTGTATGACTTGGTTTATAAAAGGACACTGGCTTCTCAAATGGCTGAGGCCGAACTGGAAAAAACGAATGTCACCATCGAGGTATCCGGCAGTACCATCCCTTTTATTGCCAGCGGAGAAGTTGTTATTTTCGACGGTTTCCTAAAAATGTACAAAGAATCGCATGATGATGAACATGACGATGAAAAGACAGATTTACTCCCTCCTTTTCAAAAAGGTGATCAGGTAAACCGCACCAGTATTCTGGCTACGGAACAATATACGATGCATCCGCCACGTTATACGGAAGCCAGTCTGGTGAAGAAAATGGAAACTTTAGGTATTGGGCGACCGTCTACTTATGCCCCGACCATCACCACAATTCAGAACAGAGGCTATATTTTGCGTGAGTCGCGGGAGGGTGTGGAAAGGAAAACGGAAATTATCGAACTGAAAGGCAATGATATAAAATCTTCTTTCAGCAAAAAGACTTTCGGGTCGGAAAAAAAGAAGTTGTTTCCCTCGGATATGGGCATGGTGGTCACTGATTTCCTGTCCGCCCATTTTACCAATATTATGGACTACAATTTCACTGCAAAAGCGGAAGAAGCGTTGGATGATATTGCCGAAGGGGATATGGAATGGCAAAAAATGATCAGCCAGTTTTATAATCCTTTCCACGAAAATGTTGAGCTTACCCTGAAAAACTCAGAAAGAAATAGCGGAGAACGTATTTTGGGGAGTGATCCGCAAAGCGGGGAGAATGTAATCGTCCGCATCGGACGGTTCGGGCCGATGGCACAAATCGGCGAGGGGGAAAATGTGCGTTATGCAGGATTACGGAAGGGGCAACTGATGGAGACTATCACTTTAGAGGAAGCCTTGGAATTATTTAAGTTTCCCCGCAAACTGGGTATGTACGAAGATAAGGAAGTTAGTGTGGGGATAGGTCGCTTCGGCCCCTATATCAAACACAATAACAGTTTTGTTTCTCTGAAAAAAGGAGAAGATGATCCGGGAACCATTACTTTGGAAACAGCAATTACACGCATTGAAGAAAAAAGAGAAAGTGACCGGAATAAATTGATAAAAGCTTTCGACAACGGCATCCAGATTCTGAACGGACGGTTCGGGCCTTATATTTCATATGAAAAGAAAAATTTCAAAATACCCAAAACAAAACAGGCTGCCGAGTTGTCTTTAGAGGAGTGTATGGAGCTGATTGCAAAGGAAGATACGAAGAAAAAAACAGTAAAAAAAGCTGCTGCTTCCACAACAAAAAAAACAAAAACAGCAGCAAGCAAAACAAAGACAAAAAAGAAGTAAACGGATAACGGGAAGAAACACGCATCAGTCCTTGAGAATTAAGTTCAAATATTTGCAAAACAATAGAGCATTCCCTATATTCGTACGCTCAAAACAAAGATAAGAAACATTAAAATTTAATTATAAATGGCAACTTTACAAACTATCAGAAACCGTGGTGGACTACTTGTAAGTATTGTAATCGGTCTGGCTCTTGTGGCATTTATCATAGGTGATGCTTTAAGTTCGGGAGCCGGTATTTTCAACAGTTCCAGAAATGAAGTGGGAGAAATAGCAGGCGAAAGCATTTCCATCATGGATTATCAGAATAAGATAAACAAAAATGAGGAGATGGTGAAAATGATGAACGGCGCATCCGCTCTTAACGACGAACAGCAAACCATGTTGCGGGAAAATACCTGGCAGCAGATGGTGATGGATATCGTTATGAACCGGGAATATGACGAACTGGGCATCACAGTGAGCGGCGATGAACTTTATGACATGCTGCTGGGAGATAATATGAATCCTTCGGTACGCCAGATGTTCGGAAATGCCGACCCGAACCAGATCAGAGCTTATATCAAAAGTCTGATGGATCTTCCTGCCAGCAATCCGCAAAAAGCATTTTGGCTGAACCTGGAAGAACAGCTTACCACGACACGCAAATTGGCCAAATACAATGACCTTTTGGCCAAAGCATTATATACGACAGACGCCCAGGCAGAAGAGGCGGTTGAAAACGGAGCTGCCAAAGCAGATATCAGCTACATTGTAAAAAACTATGCGTCTGTTGAAGATTCTACGATTCAGGTAAGTAATGATGAAATTAAAAGTTATTACGAATCACACAAGAAATTGTTTGAACAGCCCGAATCCAGAAAAATCGTCTATGTTAATTTTGATGTAGAAGCCTCTGGAGAAGATTTCACTGAAACAGAGAAGTGGGTGGCAAAATTAATTCCGGAATTTGCCGAAACAGAAAATCCGCAGGAATTTGTAGACTTATCTTCAGACAAGAAGTTTGACGCTTTTTATTATAAGAAATCTGAAATTACAAACGATAAATTAGCCGATTTTCTTTTCAATGCTAAAAATACGGTTTACGGTCCTTATGTAGAAGACAATTCATATCGTATCAGCCGTGTAGCAAGCCGCAAGATGTTGCCCGACTCTGTCAGAGCACGCCATATCCTGATCGCTCCGGAGAACAACAATTATGCCCAGGCTAAAAATATAGCCGACAGTTTGGCCGGATTATTGAAAAAAGGTGCTGATTTCGAAACGCTGGCAAAACAATTTTCAGCTGATCAGAATTCTGCTGTGAATGGTGGAGATTTAGGGTGGTTTGGTCCCAGAATGATGGTTCAGCCGTTCAGCGATACCGCTTTTTTTGCTAAAGTGAGGGACATCAAGGTTGTTCTGACTCAATTCGGAGCACATGTACTACAGGTTACCAACCGCGCAAAACCTGTTGAAAAAATCCAGATAGCAACAATTGAGAAAGAGATTACTCCTTCACAGGCTACTATTAACAAAATCTATAATGAGGCCCGGAGTTTTGCCGCTCGCGTAAATAATCAAGCCGATTTTGATAAGAGTGTCAGCGATTTTAATCTGAGCAAACGGATTGCCACACTTAATAAAAACGATAAAAATATTGCAGGTATGGATAATGCCCGCGAATTGGTCAGACAGACTTATTTGTCCTCTACTCCGGGAGAGGTTATTTTGAACAATGAAGGTTCTAATATTTTTGACGCAGGTAATAAATTCACTATTGCTATTCTGACTGATGTGCAGGAGGAAGGTGTAGCTCCCGTAAACACGGTAGCAGGCACGATTAAACGTGAATTGATCCGCAAAAAGAAAGCAGAAGTACTGGAAAAAGAACTCCAGGCAGCAATCAACGGAAGTGAGAGTCTGTTGTCTGTTGCCCAAAAAGCAGGATTAGAGGTAAAAGAGGCCTCCGATTTATCTTTTAATTCTTTCCAGATTCCGGGAGCAGGTATCGAACCGAAAGTTATTGCTTCTGCAACTCTGGCAGAACAAGGAAAGATTTCCGAACCGATAGCTGGTAATCAAGGTGTTTATGTCATTATGGTTAATAACAAAACCGTAGAGGATGTAACTCCGGAATCAGTTGCCCAAAGCAAAACAGGCATGGACCAATCCAACAAATACCGCGCTAATTACCAGGCTGCACAAGCTCTTCTGAAAAATGCAGAAATCAAAGACACAAGATACAAGTTCTATTAATCTTTGACGAACCAAAAGTATATTTCAGGAGGAGTTCAGGCTCCTCCTGATTTTTTTATGTGCCGAATTATTTATAAAAGTTTTTTATGAACATTCCCTGAGGTTTCCTATGAAGGATTCCATACAGAAATACAGCATGTATAAAGCCGATGCCGTAAGCCGTCAATTGAATGAAAGAAGCAATTACCGATAAAAAAGCGACTTTTACATTTTTGTTCAAACGTAAAGAGTCTGTAAAGAAAAGAAGAGCTAACAAACCGATGGCCAATAGGTAATAAGGGGATAAAAAACAGCTTGCTGCCAAACATATTAAACATCCGATAACAAAAACAGAGGGCAAGAAATGTACCAACTTTAAGGATTGAGGATGCAAACGGAACAAGTTAATCCGCGCCATCCCGGAATTGTATACTTGTTTGAAAAATTTCCGGAAGGAGGTGCGCCGTTTATGGTAGACATACGCTTCAGGCAATAAGCAAGTGTCAAAACCAGCTTCCATAATCCGGATACTCATATCGATATCTTCCCCGAAACGCAAACCTCTGAAACCTTCGGTAAACTCAAAAACCTTTTTTGAAAATCCCATGTTGAAACTACGGGGATGGAACTTTTCCATGGTTTTTTTTTGTCCCCGTATGCCGCCAGTGGTGAAAAAAGAGGTCATGGAATAATTTATAGCCTTCTGAATGGAGGTGAAAGAATGATGTGCCCGATCCGGCCCACCAAAAGCATCTATTTTCTTTGTCCGACAAGCCTGCTTTATCACTGCTATGTATTCTGGCGGAACAATGCAATCAGAATCCAAAAACAGGAGATACTCTCCTCCTGCACAATTTGCCCCGTAATTCCGGCTTAACCCCGGTCCGCTATTCTCTTTGTAAAAATATTTGACGTCCAACAAATCCCCATAACTTGTAACAACCTGTTCGGAACGTTCCTGTGAACCGTCTTCAACGATGATTACTTCAAAATCCTTACAAGTCTGCACAGCCAAACTACCCAAGAGTTCTTTGACCTCTTGCGGACGGTTGTATACGGGAATGATAATCGAAAAATAGGCCATCACTTTGTTTTTAAACAATTCTTTTTATCCATTTCGCCCAATAAAAACGAATAGCAAACCAGAGGTGAAGAAAAAAAACAGGAATACGGCCATAATAAAATGCCATAATCCGGTAGCGCTCTTTTAAAGAGGTCTTCTGGTTGGAGGTTGTCAATCCTTCGTTCAGGTAATTAATCAGGCGTAAATGGGTATTTTGAATGTTTCCTGTCCTTTTCATACACCGGATGCACCAATCAAAATCCGAAGAATAATGATATTTCAAATCATACAAGGGAGCCAATGTGCGTTTCACCACAAATGCCTGGTGGCAAACGAGCATCCCCATCCGAAAGCTTTTCCAATTCAGCTGCTTCGGTGCCTTCAAGCGGCGATGGGCAATAAACCTGCCTTCCGTATCCACCAAATCCGTCTCCCCATATAAAATGTCAGGCAGTTGATTTTTTTGTGCTATTTCTGCTATTCCCGCAATGGTGTCCGGTCGCTGTAAAGTATCTCCAGCATTCAAAAACAGTACATAATCCCCTGATGCTTTCCGGAGGCCCTTGTTCATTGCATCATAAAGCCCTCTGTCCGGTTCACTCACCCAATAGGCCAATTGGCCGGCATAACGCTTGATGTTATCTACTGTCGCATCTTTCGAAGCTCCATCAATAATAATATATTCAATATTCGGATACGACTGCCGGAAAACACTTTCCATGGTTCGTTCCAGCACCTTTTCAGCATTAAAGGTAACTGTTATGATTGAAAAAGAAGGTGCCTTTGCTTCCATTATTTTTTCTTCTTCACGGCCCTCCAAACAGCCAATCCAACTAACCCCAGCAATGAGATTCCGACGATTATTGAACCTATCAATGAAATTTGTTTGCCACGCAAATAGACTTCATCTATACATTTCAGTTCTATCTTATGTTCTCCTGCCGGAATGGACAGACCCCGCAAAATATAATTCACCCGCACCAAGGGGACTTCTTTGCCATCTATATAAGCTTTCCAGGTTTTATAAAATACTTCCGAGAATACAGCAAAATGAGGCTGACTGCTTCGACTCTCATAGACAAGCTCACCGGGATTTACGTATTCTTTCAAACGAATAAAGTCGGCAGTATCCTGGACGGGCAACAAGGTCTCCCAAGCAATATTCTGCTTTTTCCATGCTTTATCAATCACAGCCGTTTTTGCCGGGTCAACATCTTTCAAGAAACGAATTTCCTCATCCGGAGTATCGACCCACTTCAATTCATCCACAAACCATACGTTTCCTAAAGCCTGTTCATTTTTCTGGACCTGTGGTCCTTGTTGCGAAGGGACTATAATATAACGTGTGTTGAGCATATTCAGCACGTTCATATTAATCTCTTTAGTAAAATAGTAATCGATGATATCTTGATAACGCCGCAGTTTAGCCGGGCTATACCCACCAATCGACTTATGAAAATAAGAGGTCATGGATTCATTAAAGGTATTGGTGGACAAATTCAATACCCGGTAGTCCGGATCTTTATCCTGTAAAATCAAACGATCGGCAGGCGTTGCAACAATCTCTTTTGCCTGTCGCTTCGGTACAAAGCTATCCTTGTTCAAGAAACGTTTATCCACCATCCATAAATCCAGAAGTATCAATATCCCCATCAAAATAAGTAAATGCTTCGTATGTAAGGATTTCTTTATGTAGAACCATAATCCCCCAAAAGCCGCAGCGATGAAAAAGAATGAACGCCAGGCATCTGCTGATAACAGATGCTGCCGATCAGCACGCAAAGCCTCTACCAATTGCGGATAATTCCGGTAAGTCGCATCTGTCGGAGAAGAAAAACTCATCAAACCGCTTCCAAATAAAGCAAAAAGCAAGCATAATCCCCCGGTAATACCCGCCGCCCTATACATCGGCCGAAGATACTGCATGCGGTTTTCTTTGTTACAGATAATCTCTTTCAGCGCCAAGACCGCCATAGTGACCATAGTCAATTCAGCTATAACCAAGGCCATCGCCGGCACCCGGAATTTATTGTATAATGGCAGATGATAAAACAGGAAATCATTGACTATAGCAAAGTTTCTCCCCCAAGACAGGACGAGCGAAATAATTGTAGCTGCTAAAAGCCACCATTTTTCACGTCCTTTTAAGATTTGCATACCTAAAAGAAAGAGAAAACAAATAATTGCACCCACATAGGTCGGTCCTCCAGTAAAAGGCTGGTCACCCCAATAGGTCGGTGCATGTTTGCAAAATTGGTCCGCCTGCCCAGAGGAACGCAGTAATTCATAGGTGTCGGATGTTTTCCCAATATTGTAATGGGAACTCGCACCATAAAAATCCGGTATTAACAGGGTCATGCTCTCCCCCTTTCCATAACTCCAGGCAAAAGCATAGTCAATATCTAATCCCGAACTCTCTTTTTGCCCCTGAGCATTATTCTGTAACACGGCTCCGCCTCTCATCGACTCCTTTGTATAGTCCATTGTAGTCAAAAGATGACCTACTGCCGGCAAAACAGCCAGACAGCCGACTACGAACAATATTGCCGATGATTTTAAAAAATCCTTTACCGTATGTTCACGAATGGCATAAATCAGATAAACAATTCCCAGTACCAAAATTATCAACAAAAGATAATAGGTTATCTGCTGATGATTCCAATATATGTTCAATCCGGCAAACATCAATGTTATAATTGTCCCCCACAGATATTTTTTACGATAACACAAAATAACCCCTCCGATAATCGGTGCCATAGTCGCCATCACCAGGGCTTTATTGACATGTCCGGCCTCAATAATCAGAATGTTATAGGTAGCAAAAGCATACGCCACCGCCCCTATAGCACTGAGCCAAGACTTACATCCTATGGAAATTAAGAAAATATAAAAGCCAAGCAGATAAAGAAATACAATACTTACATTGGGGAAAATATTCCATAACAACAAAGCCCGTCCTATTTCCGAAAAAAGATTGAAAACAGGAGGTAAAAAAGTATAGTTCGCAGGCATCCCACCAAACATCCGGTTCGACCAAAAAGCATATTCACCCGTCTCTTCATGATAATCCCTCAGGTCTTTCCCCATGCCTTGTGCACTTATCGCATCCCCCTGCGGTAAGGCTTTATTATCCAAAACCGCCGGGGCAAAATAAATTATGCCTATCACTATAAAAACCAATACAGCAATAATATGAGGTATCCTTTTTTTCAAAAATTCTTTCATCATTTTATTTCAAATTATTTACCAGTGCAACAAAGATAGAAAAACAAGACAAAGGGATGCTTACTTTGTTCTATTTTTGTAAGACAATAACTCCGAATATAATTGAGAAAAACGCTCTGCAATTAATTTCTCCGAATAATAATCAACCACTTTTTTACGTGCATTCTCAGACACTTCCTGAATGTCTGCCTGATTCAATAACCAGCATATTCCTTTCATCAAATCATGGCTATCCTTATAACGCGCCACATAGCCATTATATTTATGATCTATCATTTCGGGTATGCCTCCTGTATCAAATCCTACAACCGGCGTACCGCATGCCATAGATTCCATAATCATGTTCGGCAGATTTTCTTCTAAAGAAGGCAAGACAAACAAACTTGCCGCATTATACCAATCTGCTATTTTCTCCTCGTCCGTTAGAAAACCGGTAAAGTGTGCCGGATAAGGAATATCCTGAGGAATTTCAAGCCCGGCTTCCCCCATAAATATCAATTCCAGCCTTCCACGTAATTCCGGCATTGCGCGATTTAATAACCGCAACGCCTCAAAATAATATTCAAACCCTTTCCTTACATCTCCGACTTTGGCTGCACCGAAAAGTAAAAAATAGCTATCCATAGATAATCCCAGCCTTTTTCTGACTTCCAACTTATCTAAAGGCGAAAATAAATTTGTATCCAACGGATTAGGTATCGTTACGACTTTTGAGTACTTTAACAAACTACTTTTTTCAGTTCGGGATCTTAACCAATCACTGCAAGCAACAAAAAGTATATTTTCATACCCCACTCGAAGTTTCTTTTGAAAAACACGGTAAGAAAGATCTTTGTTCCCGGACAATTTTAGAAAAAAACAATTCCCGCAATTTTGTGTATAATGTGAACAATCCCGCGCATGATGACAAATTCCTGTACAAGGCCACATATCATGCATTGTCCAAACCATCGGCTTTCCTAATTCGACTAATCTATGAATATCTTTTAAAGATAACATCCCCTGGTTAATCCAATGCAAATGAATAATATCCGCTTCTTTTACTTCCTTCAACCGGGTAATATCCATACCAGTATTTGCGATGGAAACTGCAAACAAATTTTTTCTCGAAAAAAAATTATTCAACCCAATCACCAAACGTTCATATACGAAACGCACACGATTTATCCATTTCCGATTTTTCGATTCCCCGATTGATATTACATCCGGATCGGTAGTTTGTTTATCCCGAACCAACATCTTTACCGAAATTCCCTGCTTTTTCAAGGCTATCATCAGACGTTTACAGGCAACAGCCGCTCCCCCCCGATTCTCGGAAGTATTTACTAATAAAACTCTCATCTCAAAGATTCAAAGTATTTGATTTCATTCCATCAAATTGTTATTTTCTTTCAAAAAAAGCTCTATAAAACCACAAAATCAAAAGAGAATTTATACATTAACTTCTGCTTCAAGCCCCATATATCTTTACAAACTCCTATTTTTATCAAAGGAAAGATACATTAAAATTGGCTGTAAAAATGCTCTGGAATATGAATATATTTTATTTGATTCTTTATAATAAAATATTTTATCCCGATTTCGTATACAAAGCCTGCTGGCTTTCCAAAAAGAAAAAAAAGTTTGCCTAGCCAAACATTGGCAAAGTTTTTGCGCTTCTACAAAATCTTTTTCCGAAGAATTTAATGTACTTAAAAAACAATAACTGTTTGAAAAAAATTTTTTTATATTTTGTCTTGTTTGAAAAAATAATTTAAAGGCGCGTCCTACTAAACAAATTCCATGTAATACACTCCTCTGTGTATCCAAAGGCTTTAAATAAGTCACAGCAGAAACATGACGCCTTTGATCTACCAATTTTTCCGGCACAAAATAAACTTTATGAAAAGACGATGCAATATACGCTAATTGCCAGTCATACATCACCGGAGATTTTTCAGAAATATAGTTCAATATTTCTTTTTGAAGTAACATCGTATGTCCCGGAATTACGTTATAAAATATAAGTTTTAATACGGTATGATTAGGCACTCTTTCATCAAAATGCCCTACAAGCAATCCTTCACTTGAAAAAGGTTTGGAAAGACAGCAACATAACCAATTATTTCCAATCGCTTGAATTTGTTTTTCAATTTTATCAGGTGACCAAATATCATCTTGGTCAGAAATAGCAATATATTCTGTATCAACTTGACGTAAAGCCTCAAAAAAATTCTGATTTACTCCTAATTGAGCCTTATTTATTTTATAAAAGAGGTTAGAATGTTTCTCCGCATATTCTTTAATTATTTCTACTGTTTTATCCGTAGAACAATCATCCTGGATATAAATCTTTTCTATCGGATAAGTCTGACGAAGGATTGAATCTAATTGTTCCCGAATATATTTCTCACCATTATAAGTGCACATAACAACAGAAACAGACCTTATCTCTGAACTTAATTTTGTCATTTCAAACCACAAGTTAATTTCTCAAAAGCATCTATAAATGAAAGCGGATTCATGTTATAAATCTTTACCCTTTTTTTCTTTGCATATTCTTCTATATCCACATAATTTTTAAACACAATATAAAGAGAAGCTAATACCATATGAAGTTTCTGGCTATTATCACATATTTGTTTGCCTTCTTTGTTTTCTGAATAAAAATGGATCTCAGAATGTCTTATACGATTTTTTTCATCCACCCACACATTCTTCAACCAGTCATTATCTGCTCCAAAAAGATAAATTCTCTGATAACCGGAATATATCATAAGCATTAAGGCTACATTCAATACATTCTGTGGTCTCACAATACCCCATTGCAAATCATAAATTTTATATTTCAGCCAAGAGAAACCTTCAAAAGTTGTCTTGTTAAAATAATATACCTGAATATTAGAATTAGAAGATAATAATGCTTTGATTCCTGCTTTTTTTGCCTGATACGGAATATATAACTGTAAAGGCCAGGTCGTTTTATCTACCATGCTCTTAAAAGTTTCCTTAACCAATTGTTGTGGTATCTCATATCCTTTTGCAAACCAGAAAGCAGGATCACACAAAACATAAATACTCGGCTTAAATTTCTCATATTGAGCTGATCTTGCCATATGATTAACTGCCAAAAAGTCATATTTAGCCAATACGGCTTTATCCTCTTCCAATAATTTTAACAAAGAAGGTCCATTCCCCATAATAATACACTGAGTGTTCTTACTCTGTATCCGTGGCGTTTTTTTTAAACGGGACAAACCTAACAATCTGATTACCGACAATATAGTATCTATCAAATCATATATAATTTGTATCCGCTTATCCTTCATCGCTTATTTTATATTTTTTTCTCATCAGTAATTCTGCAAATTCATAATCCAACCAGTTATCTATATCCACAGATGATAAATCATCCATTACATATTTTTTTATCTTCTTAAAAGTCAACTTTCCTTCCCGTCTAAAAGAAGCAATATTTATAATATAAATGGCTCCATTATATTCATAATAATTCAGATTTTGACGCCGATCAGCCCCTTTATTCAAAGTCAACTCCAAATAACCTGCCGCATTTTCGGAGCAAATTACCGAAGCACTATGAGAAGATTTTACAGAAACAACCATATCCGTCGTACGGTCATACAACTCCAGAGCCTTACGAATATGTTCTACTGTACGAAACGGAGAAGTCGGTTGCAATAACAATAATGTTTCATAATGCTCTCCCTTACATTCATAAAAATCCAAAGCATGAAGCAATACCTCTGTCGTTTTAGAGGTATCTGTAGCTAAAGCCGAAGGTCTTAAAAAAGGAACTTTTAATCCATATCCTTCCACTATTCCCGTAATCTCCTTACTATCCGAAGATACGCATATGTCCTTATCTGGAAGAATTCCCCGTGCAGCGTCTATCGTATAACAAATCAACGGCTTGTCAGCCAGTAAACAGATATTCTTGCCAGGTAAACCTTTACTTCCTCCCCGTGCCGGTATAACCGCCAACATTTTTCCCCATGTATCACACATAACCTAAATTCCTTCTACAAATGTTTCGCAAATTCCTGAGCTTTCTTATAATCTTCCAGTTTACCAATATCTATCCAATAGCCCATCAAGGGGAAACGCACCACTTTACCTCCCCGGTCTACAACCATCCGGATAAGATCTGTAGCGTTAAGGTGTTGATTTTTAGGAATTAGCGAAAGAAGCTCACGCTTAATTAAATAAATACCGGAATTAGCATAATAGTTATAAACCGGTTTTTCTTCTACATCCACAACCCTATCGCCATCTATTTTAAATATCCCATACGGCACTGCAACAGAATAAGGAATAGCAGCCACAGCCATATCGGCCCCGCTTTCTTTAAAATACAAATAGAATTCTTCAAAATCGATGTTTGTAAAAAGATCCGAGTTCATCACCAGAATAAGATCATTTTCATACTCTTCAATCAAACCTGCCGCCCCTAAAGTACCCAGATATTCCTTTTCCCTAATACATCTGATTTTTACATTTCCCCGTTTATCCTTAAAATGTTCTTCCAATTGCTCTGCCAAATAATTTACAGTCACATACAGATGTTCAATCCCACAGTCCAGCAAACGTTCTATATTGTAATCAATAATGGTTTTATCCCCTATTTTTAACAAAGGCTTTGGAACTGAATCCGTTAACGGACGAAGACGTTCACCCCGACCTCCGGCCATAAGCACCACATCCAAAGGCAAGACAGAATAAGTTTTTTTCAAATTATAAACTTTACATATTTTCCCTTCACTATCCAAACAGGGCAAAAGAACAATTCCCGATACCCTGCAACGCCGGATTATTCCAACATCTATTTGTCCCGCTTTTAAAAAAGAAAAATTTTTATGCATTACCCAGGATACTGATTCTTCCAGAGAAATACCTTCTATTATTTTCCTGCGGATATCCCCGTCAGTTAAGGTTCCTACCATAACTTCATTATCATCAACCACTAATAGTGTCAAAGCATCTCCGGATAAAGTATTTAATACTTTCAGAGCTTCCTTAATGGTCAAATGTTCCGATATGATATGATTCTTTACTAATTCCCCCATCATCACAATTTCATTTCTGGCTGATCATAAAAAGACTTCCGAAGTATTTTCTCCGGCTCAATCTGTTTAAGTGTCTCAAATATAGTTTTTAATGTACCGGGCTTTTCATAAGGATTATCTGCTTTATCCGCTTGCCTCCTGAACTCCGGCGTAAGTATCTTTTGTAACCCTCTAATAATGCTATCTTTGACTGGCAAACAATCGAACACCCCTTCCCCTCGTACACGTCCCTTTTGCCGATCTCCAATATTCAAAACTGGTTTGCCGAAATAAGGTGCTTCTACCAAACCACTGGAAGAATTACCCACAACTGCCGTCACATAACGTAAAGCCGCATAATATCTTCTTTTACCTAACGAAGTTACACTTATCGCCCGACCAGAATTTTTCCTTACAAAATCCCTAATCAAGTTGTTTATCACTTGACCCTGTGCATCTGAATTTGCCAAAGTGAACAACAGCCTGTACTCCTTAAACTCTTCCAAAGCAGCCAATAATTCACGACATTGAATCTCTGCTGTATTATTTTCCATGGTAACCGGATGAAACGTTATTAACAAAGAATTTATTCCTAAATTAAACCCTAAACTTTCTTCTAGCTCATCCTGCCGCATGATTTTCTCCCTCCGTATATTATCTATCCCCAATGCTCCTACCCAAAAAACATGTTCCGGATGCTCCCCCATCTGTATCACCCTTTGTCGGTAAATTTCCGTCGAAGTAAAATGCACATGACTTAACTTAGTTATCGCATGCCGTATCGCATTATCCCATGCTCCCTCCGTTATCTCTCCCCCATACAAATGAACTACAGGAATCCGGTACATCAAAGCTACTTCAACTGCAACCAATATTTCGTAACGATCCCCTAAAACAAGCATCAAATCGGGAGCCAATTCTCCCAAAGCATCCGCCAATCCAATCATTCCAACACCCATAGATTTAACAATCCCATTCGGAGTAACAGACGAAAGAAGCATCTCTACTTTTTTATCAATACGAAAACCATCTTTTTCAATCTCCCGATATGTTAACCCAAATTCAGGCGAAAGATGCATGTTGGTTACAATAATCTGCAACTCCAATTGCTCATCTTCACTAATCAGACGCATTAAATCACTCAATATCCCATACTCAGCCCGGGTACCTGTAACAACACAAATTTTCCTCATATTTCTATTAATTCATCCTCCAGAAAATCTCTTTGCGCCCTTCTTCCCAAAATCTCATCCCAGTACATCGGACTAATACCATTCCCGGGACGTTTCACCGTAATATTATCTTCCGTAAAAACCTCTCCAGCCCGAATCGAACGATAAGCCACTATACTCTTTCTGGCAATATCCACATTTTTTCTCTCGGAATATGATATTTGCTTTAATCCACTTCCCAATGCTCTTTCAACATGTCGAATGCTTTCTATCATCGCCTTCAACTCCCGAGGTTCCAACGAAGCTTTATGATCCGGTCCTCCTAAATCCCGATCCAAAGTAAAATGCTTTTCAATCACACTTGCCCCCATAGCAACAGCAGCTATCGGGATTTCAATTCCCAAAGTATGGTCGGAATAACCAACTCGAGTAGAAAAACTCTGGGACAATGTTTGCATTGCTTTTAAATTCACATCCTCATAAGGTGTCGGATACTCCGTATTACAATGCAACAAAATAATTTTCTCTCTTCCCAATCCATTCCCTTCCAATATCCCTATAGCTTTCTCTATTTCCCCCAAATTACTCATACCTGTAGAAAGAATTACCGGTATCCCTAAACCTGCGATTTTTCGTAAATAAGGCAAATTCGTAATCTCTCCCGAAGGTATTTTCATAAAATCCATCCGCAATTCTTCCAAAACATCTATAGAAACCAAATCAAAAGGGGTAGACAGGAATTTGATTCCCTCCCGCTCACAATCCCATTTCAACCGCTGATAATCTCCCAGAGGCAAATGAATCCTTCGACACATATCCAATTGCGACTCTTCTACACCAGTATTCTCTTTCTGATAGTCAGCCTGAACTGCATATTTAGATATCACCAATTCCGGAACAGCCGTCTGAAATTTTATATAATCCGCTCCGGCCTCTTTAGCTGCAATAATCATTTGTTTTGCTAACTCATAACTTCCATTATGATTTACTCCGGCCTCTGCAATGATAATAACCTTATCCATGACTTTTCTCTTCAAGAAATTTACCTATAACATCCCAATTATCTTCAAACTGAAAAGCCCGATCGTCAATCCATATATCTCCTATCGGTTTACCCATAATTAGCTGATGATACTTTATTCCGTATCTTTTTAGCCAATCCACCGTCATCTCATATTCCACCCATGTGCGAGCCGAATATATAATAATCGTATGCCCCTGCTCATAAAGCGAATTTATAGTTTCTTTAGCATTCTTCTTGGGCTTTGCCAGACACCGACTATACGTCCTTTCTTCAGAACATATCGTGCCATCCATATCAATAATGATCTGCATAAAATACAACTTCTTTTAAATACCGAGTCATTAAAGTTCCTGCTTTCCAATCATCTACACGCGTTATTTCTTCTCCTAATGCTTCTTTCACAATAAAAGAGATCATTCCAGAACCTGCTGAAATACTAGCAATTACCCCACCACCCAAGCGAGGATTAATTTCCATAATATAAAGCTTTTCTTTTTTATTATCTTTTATAAACTGCAACGTTACAGGTCCTCTGAACTCCCCAGCCTTTAAAATTTTCTCCGCAATTTCTATAACAGCTAGCTCTCTAACCACCCGGCTTCTTGTCACCTCCCCTCCTGCCACTTCTTCCCGGATTCGTGGCACAATGGATATGATTTCCTGATTTTTCCCGACATAACAATCAACCGTAAACTCAGTCCTGTCAGCAATGTATTCCTGGATGATGTATTTATCCCTATTTAAACTGATTGGAAATTCCTCTTCTCTTGAAATCACCCGTATTCCCCTGGAAGCAGAGCCCCATCTCGGTTTCAAAATAACTGGATAGGCATAGTTATTTTTCCCCTCATAAAAAATAGGCTGACCAATCTGATGCTCTGCAAACCAATGAGCAGCCAATATTTTGTCAAACATCACATTACAAATACCAGCTTCCGAAACAGGTATAAAAACAGAATTACACTCTGTTTTCAAATAACTTGCCACTTCCACTGACGGATCAACAAACGGAAGAACAATAGCGATTCTTTTCTGACAAATCACCCGTTTCAAATCTTCAATAACTCCCTTCTCATTCCACCTCATCCCGATAATGACTTCTCCTTCAATTGCTATTGGGACCTCTCTTATCAGCTCGTAAGAAAATATATTAATCTTTATGCCATAGGCTTCTCCATATTGCTTAAAATATTGAGCAATAGAAACCCTCTTCCCTCCTCCTAAAAATAAAATATTAATTTCTTTTTTATTATTCATCTTTTTGCTCTTTAAGCTAAATTCCAGCAAATCTCCGAACACTACTGGGTATATTTACCATTCGCTCCCCTAACCATTCTGCATTACACAAATCCCCACGCACAGCATTCTCAAACATGGATAAACGATGCATCAGACGCCAAGCAGGACGAGTCATAATCCCCGCATCATTGGTTTCCTGTAAAAACAAATCACAACTAGCTTTATCTTTCAATATAAGCGTGTTGAGCCAATAATTGGAACGGCAATTCTTAGGCTCCTTAAAAAAGGTCATATTTTTGCTTTCGAAAAACCGGGCATACAAACAAGCCAATTGCCGCTTATTCCGGATAAACTCCTCCAAATGCTCCATCTGTGCACACCCCAAAGCTGCATTAATATTAGGCATTCGATAATTATACCCTACCTGATCATGCACAAATTCCCAACGATGAGGAAGTTTCGCCTGAGTTGTCAAATGTTTAGCATAAGCACCTAAGTCTTCATTATTAAAAAGTAAGATCCCCCCCCCCCCCGTCGTAATAGTTTTATTCCCGTTAAAACTAATAACACCTATTTTACCAAATGTACCCGTGTGTTTCCCTTTATAAAAACTACCCAAACTTTCAGCCGCATCTTCCAGCAATTCCAAATGATATTCTTCACATACCTCCAATAATTCATCCAACACAACAGAATGTCCGAAAGTATGCATAGGGACACAAGCTCTAACTCTCCGTCCAGTTATTTTATTATAACATTCTCCATTCCTAATTTCCGCATTCGCTTGCAGCCAAAGTTTCAATTTCTCAGGAGACAATCCTAAAGTCTGCCGATCCACATCAATAAAGACCGGACGGGCTCCAATATAACTGATTGCATTGAGCGTGGCAATAAACGTTAGCGGCTGGGTTATCACTTCATCTTCCCGTTCAACTCCAACCAACAACATAGCCATATGAAGAGCATTTGTCCCATTCACACATACTACCGCTCGCTTGGCTCCTGTATACTGAGCCACCATTTCTTCAAAGCGATTGACAAAAGGCCCTACACTCGATACGAAGGTAGAATCAATACATTCTTCCAAATATTTTTTTTCATTCCCTACAAAACAAGGAGCATGCAACGGAATATCCCTCTCCTTTTCCCCGAACGTTTCCCGAATAAATTCAATAACATCCTTATACATTGTAAATGTCAGATTTATACTTTTTCAAATTTTCTCCCCAAGAAAACCAATTAATCGTCTCCAGCAATCCTTCCTCTAACGTATAAGAAGGTACAAATCCAGTCAGACTTTTTATCTTTGTATTATCTCCCCACAAACGAAAAACCTCTGAATCTCGAGGCCGGAGACGTTGCCGATCTTCTATAAATTTTACATCCGAATTCATCAGTCTGGCTATCATCTCCAAAGTATCGCGCATCGAAATTTCATAATTGCTGCATACATTCACTTCCTGTCCGATAGCAGCATCACATTGCGACAACTCTATAAAGCCTTTACAAGTATCCTTTACAAAATTAAAATCCCGCGTAGGCGTCAAATCCCCCAGCATGATTTCTTTTTTACCAACAGCAATTTGTGTAATAATAGTAGGAATGATCGCACGAGCCGACTGGCGAGGTCCATAGGTGTTAAAAGGCCGTACAATCACTACTGGCAAGCCGAATGTGTTATAAAAGCTCATAGCCATTGCATCTGCACCGATTTTCGAAGCAGAATAAGGTGATTGAGGTTGCTTGGGATGAACTTCATCTATAGGTACATAACGAGCCGTACCATACACTTCGGAAGTAGAAGCCACCAAGACTCGTTGCACATTATTTTCTTTGGCAGCCTGACAAATATTCAAAGTTCCCTTGACATTTGTATCCACATAACTATCCGGAGCTATATAGGAATAGGGAATAGCTATCAATGCTGCCAAATGAAACACTATATCCATTCCTTGGGTTATGTGCCTACAAAAATGGGGATCCCTTACATCTCCCGTCACCACCTCCAAACGCGAATGTTTTACATCATCCAGCCATCCCCAATAATTAAATGAATTATAATAAGATAATGCCCTTACCTCATAACCTTGCTGCAAAAGTATTTCTGTCAAATGAGAACCGATAAAGCCATCAGCTCCTGTTACCAATACCCGATGTACACTACTCTCCATTTTATCTGGTTTATTTTCTAAGCACACAAATATAAAGAATAAAAACAACAGATAAACCACTGAAACGTCCTTTTAAACTATAATTGTCTCCAAGAACCTTCCCTACAAGCTATTTTATATATTTCCTCAATAACAAAGACATCTCATCGGATATTTTCAGCCTATAAGTCAAATATATCCACAAAAGGATTATAACGGATGTACGATAAAAAATATCCACAAAAGGATTACTACTCCAGGAAGGCAAAATAATATCCACACCCAATAAAAACAAGATTAAAAAAGATTGCTTTACAATTCCAATGGTATAAGGATTACCCTTTACTTTTTTCAGGACTATCCATTGCTGCCAGGAGTAACTGATCAGACAGGTAATAAAGGTCGCTAAGGCAGCTCCGGTCATTCCCAAACGTGGAATTAACAAATAATTGGTGTATATTGTCAACCCCGTTAAGAAAAAAGTGAAATAAAGTCCCCAATAATAATAGCGGGAAAAAGAAATCAGTGTACCTCCGAATCCGAAGGTAACCGATACCAATTTAGATAAAGCAATAAAGAAAACAACCCACTTCCCAGCCTCATAGGTGGTACCGTTCGGAATAATGGCAAAAATATTGTCGATATTAATCCAGATAAACAGAAACAATGTACTCCCGGCAATGAATTGATGCAGAGATACCTTTTTATATAATTCATTGGCCTTTGCCAAATCACCCTCTTTTAAAGCCGCTGCCGCTATCGGAGAAGATATAGCTGTCATCGAACGGGCAGGCATTTCAATCACTGCCGCCATATAAAAAGCAATGGTATAAATTCCGGTAAAACTGAGCCCCATTTGCGAACTCACCATAAAAATATCCAGTTGGTTAATAATCGTTCCCCCCAATGCCCCTGCTATTAAAAACAAGGTATATTTCAATATTTTTATCCGCAACGGCTTATTCACAAAAGAAAAATCATGTTTTAACGAAAGCGTGCCGATACGAGAAACATATAGTAAAGTCAACACCAGAGCAATGCCATAGACAAAAACATATGCCATCACAAAACCGTTGAGATTCAAATAATGAAATGCATAGAGGAAATAAATCGCCACAAGCATAAGCCTCACACCCACTTCCCGAATCAGTTTCGGGACAACGATACGCATTAATAAATTCGAATAGGTCTCAAATACAATCCAAAATACCAAAAATACGATGAGAATACCAGCATAATTATAATAATCTACAAACAAAGATGAATTGTGAATAAAAAAATCCGTAATAGGATCCCGGAACAGATAATATAAAGAAAGAAAGATAACTGTACCAACAGAAGGCATCAACAACAAGTAAAAAAAGAAACCGTTATTATTCTTTTCCGGATCCCGGAAATAGGGGAAAAAACGCATCGCCGAAGCTGACGTACCTAATTGAGCCAAACTTGCAAATAAAAAAGACACTTCATAAATGACTTTCGTCAAACCGATTTCTTCCGGCTTCAGAAATTTCGTCACGACAAACATTGTGGTCAGGAAACCAATGAATGCACCAACATAATTTACAAATGTCCCTTTTATACTTTGACGAATAACAATACCCATGAGTACCTCTTTCAGATAGGCAAAAATAAACATTCCAACCTATAAAACATACATCCGGCATTGAAATTCAAACAAATATCCGAACGAGTGGGCTCCGGATGTATAATCATTGAACGAGAACTTATCCCAACATCTCCTCCAAGAGATAATACGGTACAAAATGGACGAATGTATCGCCTAATTTCAATTCTCCGTTGTAGGATAAATTCACGACAAAAGCCTTCCGAGGTTTATATTTTTCCACAAAATTCCGGAAAGAACGCGACAAGGTGCTTGTTTTCAAATCGGCATACTTTACCTCCACGGGAATGACCTCCTGTGTTCTGTCAATAACAAAATCCACTTCTGCTCCATCAGTTGTTCGCCAATAATGCAATGTAGCAGCACTATTACGCAGAGCTTTATTCAATATCCGGAAAATGAAATTCTGAAAAACAAAACCATCCCGCATGCCAGAATTGTATTGAAAACTCCCCAGCATATAATTCCGGAAACCCAAATCCGTAAAGTAATAAACCGGAGCCTTTACTATTTCCTTCATCCGATTCCCGCTATAGGGCCGGACAGCTTTCAATATAAATGTATTTTCCGCATACCATAAATATTTATGGACGGTCGGCACCGACAAACCCGTATCCGACGCCAAACGAGAAATATTAACCAATCCGCCGGCTCCCGCAGCCAGCAATCGCAACATACGGCTATAATATTCCGGTTGCTGCATTCCCAAAAGAGAGGAAATATCCCGCATCATATAAGCGGAATAGATTTCATCCATAATCCGTATCTTATCCTCAACGGTTGAAGCCGTCACTACTGCCGGATAACCACCATAAGCCAAATATTCCTGCAACAAAAAATTCCCCTTTTCTTTTTCCAACGACAAAAACAAATTCAACCTCCCCGTATATTTATAATCCGTACGGTAATCCAGAAATTCCTCGAAACTGATTGTATCTACAGGTACTATCAATTTCCTGCCTGCCAGGGATTCTCCGATTTTTTCCTTCAACTCAATACTCCCTGAACCGCTTAAAACAAATTTATATGGCAAATCCATATCATACAAACCTTTGAAATACACCCCTGCATTCGGTTTCCGTTGTATCTCATCAATAAAAACATAGCCGGTCTCTCCCAACTCCAAGCGGATTTTATTTAACAGTGTCTGCTGACTCTGCAAATAAGCCGCATCGGATTCTATGTCCATATTCAAATAAAGTACCGCAGTTTTTCGAGCCTGCAAATCCTGCTCCAATTGTTTCATCAATGTAGTTTTCCCCGCCTGCCGCGGACCTACCAACAATGTGATTTCCTTTCTTTGCAAGTCTTTCCGCAATAATTCCAGCTGCTTTCTCCGTATAGTTTTCATAACTTACGCGTTTTATGCTCTGTTTTCAACCACAAATTTAAAGAATAATCGGGTTATTTACAAACTACACTTTAAGAATAATCGGGTTATTTACAAACTACACTTTAAGAATAATCGGGTTATTTGTTAAAAATGTAAATTATTGCATGAGGTCAGGAGTTGTCTCCACCCACTTGTAGAATTTATCTCCACGCCGGATTTTGCGGGAAACAGGCATAGAAAAAAGAGTTCCTTTCGATACCTTTTGCACAGGCTTCAAATCCACCCGCATTTCCGGAACTGTCATCTGAATCACGCCAGTTGTTTCTCCCACAATCAGAATTTCATCCCCCACCTGCAAATCAAAAGACTCTATCTTAAATTCCCCCACCTGAAGATTGGAAAAATAATTGGTTATTTTTCCCAAGGCTATTTTTTTACGAGTCGCCTTTGAACCATAGACTTCACTCCATTCTCCCAAACGACGCCCCAGGTAATAACCATCCCAAAAGCCCCGATTAAACACTGTAGACAAACGTTCTTTCCACTTCTCTATCTTCTCCGCCGAATAGCTCCCGTCCAGGATAGCATATAAGGCTTCATTATAACATTCACAAAGCGTCAACACATATTCCGCAGGACGAGCACGTCCTTCTAACTTAAATACCCGTACTCCAGCATCAGCCATTTTATTGAGAAAACCGATAGTACATAAATCCTTCGGAGACATGATGTACTCATTCTCAATATCCAACTCCACTTCATTATCCTTGTCTTTCACAGTATAGCCACGGCGACAAATCTGGTAACAGGCTCCCCTGTTGGCAGAAGCATTCTTTTCATGCAGACTCAGGTAACACTTCCCCGACACAGCCATACACAATGCCCCATGGGCAAACATCTCAATCCGGATCAATTCCCCCTTGGGTCCCCGCAAATCCTCCTCCACAATTTTCCGATGAATAGCCGCCACCTGATTCATATTCAGCTCCCGGGCCAACACAACCACATCTGCATATCCGGCAAAAAACCGCACCGCTTCGTAATTCGTGATATTACATTGTGTACTGACATGAATTTCCACCCCCACGCTATGAGCATACCGGATAGCAGCCATATCCGAAGCAATAATCGCCGTCACCCCCGCCCCTTTTGCCGCATCAATAACGTTCCTCATCTTTTCCAACTCATCATCATAGATGATTGTATTCACAGTCAGATAAGTCTTTACACCTTTCTTGTCGCAGATATGAACGATATTTTTCAAATCATCCAACGTAAAATTAGCCGAAGAACGCGCACGCATATTCAAACCTTCCACACCAAAGTAAACCGAATCCGCTCCTCCTTGTAAAGCAGCCGTCAATGATTCATACGAACCCACCGGCGCCATAATTTCAAAATCCTTTCTTGTCATGCTCTGATTAAAACTGAAATATCTTACAACAAAGGTATGAAATATTATCATCATGATTAAAAATTACACCAAAACTAATTTTTTAGTTGCAAAACTAAAAAAATAGTTATACATTTGTCGTAGTAAAACTTTAATAGAACGTATTATGAAGGAATTAACGAAGGCTGAAGAACAGATCATGCAGATACTCTGGGACTTAAAAAAAGGATTTGTCAAAGATATTCTGGAGCGGCTACCGGATCCAAAACCGGCCTACAACACCGTTTCCACTATTGTTCGCATCTTACAGGAAAAAGGATTTGTCGGTCATGAAACTTTCGGAAAAAGCCATTGTTATTTCCCGATGTTAGACAAAGAGACCTACACCCGCAAATTCCTTCGTAATTTCATCGGAAACTACTTTAACAACTCTTTCCCGCAAATGGTTTCCTTTTTTGCCAAAGAAGAAAAAATCGATTTAAAGGAAATGGAAGAAATTCTGGAATTTATCAAAAATACCCCCAACAAATAAAACAGTATGACTCCTTCTTGGCCTTATATTATCAAATCGTCAGTTTTACTGTCTGCTTTTTTACTCTATTATATATTTTTTCTGAAAAAGCAGACCTTCTTTACCTGGAACAGGGTGTATCTACTTGCCACACTGATCCTATCGGTTTGCACCCCCCTTTTCCATTTTAACTTGACAATAAACAACACAACAACGGAATCCGCTCTTCCCACCCTTTATTACGTATCGGGATTTATGGAAGAAATTTCCGTGTCCGGGAGTAAGGCTTCAACCCATAGTCTATTTTATCATTTGACTTTGATTTACATCAGCGGAATCTGCTTTCTCATCCTCCGCTACCTCAAAGGATTATTCCAAATCAGCAAACTAATCCGTTCCCATAAATGCAAACGTATACATAAACTAAAAATTATTCCGGTACCTTCCGGTTACCCCGTATTTTCTTTTTTCAATTGCATTTTTATCAATACAGCTTCTTTTGGAAAATCCGGAGCTAAAAGTGTATTTGAGCATGAACGGATACATGTTCGCCAAGGCCACAGCTTTGATCTTTTAATCACGGAAATCATCTGCACACTGAACTGGTTTAACCCCTTAGTATGGATATACAAAAAAAACATTGCTGAAAATCACGAATATATAGCCGATAGGCAAGTCACTGTAAAGTATCAGACCGGTAGATATCTTCAGCTTCTTGTCAATCAGGCTCTCAAAGGAAATGCTTTTTCCTTTACCAACTGTTTTTCATGTTCAAACTTAAAAAAACGAATGATTATGATGACTAAAAAACAATCGAATAAATTCAACATTCTGAATTATATTCCAGCTCTGTTTATTGGCGGAATATTATGTACTGCCTTTACCTGTATTGCCACAGAAACTCCGGCATTACCCTTTATTTCAGAAAACAAAACTGTCACGACAGAAGAAATTCTGGCATCTCCTGCTGATACATCGGCTATTTTCCAAGTGGTAGAAACCATGCCGCAATTCAATGGAAATATGCAAACCTGGCTGAAGAATAATGTGAAATACCCCGTAAAAGCCATTGCAAACAAAGAAAAGGGAAGAGTTTTCGTTTCTTTCGTAGTTGAAAGAAACGGAAATATCTCAAATACCAAAGTCACCAAGGGGGTAAGCCCTCTATTGGATGCAGAAGCTCTTCGTGTTGTAAAGTCAATGCCAGCTTGGATTCCCGGCAAACAGGGAGGACAAACGGTGAGGGTTGCTTTCGCTGTACCCATTAACTTTAACCTGTCTGAGTCTCCTGTCTTTACTGTCGTGGAAACCATGCCCCGGTTTAACGGAAATATGGAAGCCTGGATAAAAGATAATCTGAAATATCCTGAAAAATCCCAGAAAGCAAAAGAAGAAGGACTGACATTTGTCGGTTTCGTGGTTAATGAAGACGGTTCCCTTTCCGATTTCAAAATCCAACGCTCTTCCGGCCACCAAGCATTAGACGAGGAAGCCTTGAGGACTACAAAAGCCATGCCCAACTGGATTCCTGGCAAGCAACAGGGGAAAGCTGTCAAAGTCTCCTTTGTCGTACCTTTCAATTTCAAGTTATAAAACCACCAAACCCGGAAGACAAAACAGCTTCCGGGTCTCCTCCTTCACAAACTCCGGCAGCATATTTCCTCCGTAATTTTTTTTTTCTATCTTTGTTTGTCAAGAGTCTTAACGGAAAAAATGGCTTCCAAGCTATTTCAAACAGTTTTGAAAACTCCGCACACATTTAAATGATTCATATATGAACGAAGAAGTAAAATTATTTATGGACGAAGCCAAAGAGTTGATGCAGAATGCACTCACTCATTTGGAAAGTGAATTGGCTAAAATCAGGGCCGGAAGGGCTAATCCGAAAATTTTGAATGATGTTCTGGTAGAATACTATGGCACACCGACTCCTCTTGCACAAGTAGCCAATATCTCAGTTCCGGATCCGCGTACTATCTCTGTTCAACCTTGGGAAAAACAGATGATTGGCCCCATTGAAAAAGCTATCCGCAATGCAAATTTAGGGCTGAACCCGGACAATAACGGCGAAGTAGTACGAATCAATATTCCTGCATTGACAGAAGAAAGAAGAAAAGAATTGGTAAAGCAATCCAGAAGTGTAGGAGAAACTGCTAAAGTCAGTATCCGAAATGCAAGACGGGATGCTATCGACGAATTCAAAAAAATGACAAAAGACGGGCTCCCCGAAGATGTTGCCAAAGATGCAGAAGCAGAAGTCCAGAAGATGACCGACAACTATTCCAAGAAAGTCGAAGATATTCTTGCTGTAAAAGAAAAAGACATCATGACGATATAAAAAAAGCCGCTTGTGCGGCTTTTTTTATTATAATAACGCTTTGGCCTTCTCCAAATCCTCCGGAGTATCAATACCTATCGACTCGTGATCCGTAACACTAACAGCAATCGTATAACCATTTTCCAACCATCGTAACTGCTCCAAAGACTCTACTTTCTCCAGTTTTCCTGCAGGCAAGCGGGTAATTTCTTGCAAAACGGCAGGACGGTAAGCATACATCCCCACATGCTTATAATATGTTGTGACATCCAGCCAGTCTGTTCCCTCCACACCCCGAGCAAAAGGGATAGGTGACCTTGAAAAATAAATCGCTGTATTCTGTGAAGAAAATACCACTTTCACCTTATTCGGATCAAATAGAGCCTCCGTGTCTTCAAATGGTTTTGCCAAAGTAGCAATTTGTACCCCAGGATTTTCAAAACAATTAATCAACTGCTGAATTTGTCGGGGTACAATAAAAGGCTCATCCCCCTGCACATTAACTATCACATCATAATCCGCACACTTCTCCCCAACAACCTTTTCATAAGCTTCAAAACAACGGTCCGTACCACTACGATGCGCCGAAGAAGTTATAATCGCTTTTCCGCCGAACTCCGCCACTTTTTCAAAAATACGCCTGTCATCGGTAGCAACATATACATCTTCCGACACCAAACGTGCTTTCTCCACCACATGCTGGATCATGGGTTTTCCCCCTATCTCTGCCAACGGCTTTCCCGGAAACCGGGTCGAAGCATAGCGGGCCGGTATCAGTATGAGTACTTTCATGATATAAATCCTGACAATGGATAAACTATAAAAACAAATGAACACACATCATCTGTCCATCCACAATTTTCCAGTACGACAAAAAACAATTGATTTACTTTGCAGCCTCTTTACTTTCATGCCCTTCTTTCTTCACCATCTGACAGTTCCCATTAAACATCACTCCGGGTTCTACAGCCAATACAGCCGAAACAATATTACCCATCACCCGGGCAGGTGCTTTCAACGACACAGTTCCGCTGGCAGTAATATTTCCCATCACTACCCCCATGACATCAATATTTCCACACTCTACATCACCTTCTATCTTTGCGGTATTCCCCACCACCAAACGACCTGAGGTCAGGATTTTACCCTTGATCATCCCGTCAATACGAATATCATTTTTCGTTTTTACATCCCCGACAATCATTGTCCCTTCACACAACAAATTCACGGCATTGCTATTCACTTCTTTACCCATATTGCACTACTATTTATTATTTATTCCTTTAATCTCAATCCTTTTTCAACTACAGCTTCCGGATGTATCAACAAACAAGAAGTCTGCAGAAAACCTTTAACTACAGCATTTGCTGTCAGACAGGTTCTTTCGTCTGCCTGGACATCACCGGTTATCAATCCGTCCAACACCAACTCCCGGCACACAACATTTCCTTCCACAAATCCGTCCCTGTCAATCACCAATTTGCCTTCACACTCTACATCTCCCCTTATTATCCCTTTCAGGAACATATCTTTTCCGGTCCGGATGTTTCCCCGGATTTCAGCTCCTTCCTGCAGAACAGAGCCACCCGCACTTATTTCTGATTGATCCAGACTCATACCTTTTTACGTAAGCGAAGACGAATATATAAAAAATGGGGATTCACACCCCATTTTTATTTATTTTTTATCATAAGCCCATTTCAGCCACACCGCTCCCCATGTAAATCCCGCACCAAATGCAGCCAAAATCAGGTTATCTCCTTTATGCAGACGGTCTTCCCATTCATATAGACACAAAGGAATCGTGGCAGAAGTCGTATTTCCATACTTCTGTATATTAATCATTACCTTTGATTCATCCACTCCCATACGACGAGCCGTAGCGTCAATGATACGTAAATTAGCCTGATGGGGTACCAAATAAGCTACATCATCGGCAGACAAATGATTCTTTTCCATAATTTCCACTGAAACATCCGCCATTTTAGATACCGCATGTTTAAAAACATACTGTCCGTCCTGGTAAATAAAATGCTCCCGGTTTGTTACAGTTTCTATACTTGGCGGATTCAAAGAACCTCCGGATTTCATAAACAGATGATCACGCCCGATTCCGTCAGAACGTAAAATATGATCCATCACCCCCAAATCCTCATACGTCGGTTCCAACAACACGGCAGCCGAAGCATCACCAAACAAAGGGCAGGTTTTGCGATCCGTATAATCCGTAATCACCGACATCTTTTCTGCACCGACAAAAACCACTTTCTTATATCTCCCGCTTTCCACATACTGGGTAGCAGTCACCAATCCGAAAATAAACCCTGAACATCCGGCATTCAAATCAAAACCGAAAGCATTTTTTATTCCCACCATATCAGCAATAACCTGAGCATTGGCCGGAAAATGCATATCAGGAGTCACCGTAGCACAAATTAATAAATCTACCTCTTCCGGTTTGGTATTTGTCTTTTCCAACAGATTTTCCACTGCTCTTGCACCCAACCAGGCACTTCCCTTATCTTTATCTTTCAAAATCCGCCTCTCCTTGATTCCGACACGGGTCATAATCCATTCATCGGTAGTATCCACCATCCGGCTCAACTCATCATTATTGAGAACATAATCGGGATAATAGGCACCCACACCAGTTATTATAGCTTTTGGCCTTTCCATAAAATTTATTTTAGAATGAAATGTTTTCCGGCTCCAACCGACCGGAAATCTTATAAACGAGCATAGCCCCCTAAACTATAGGGGGCTGTGTATGATAATACAATCCCGTATAGTCAGAATTATGCAACTACCGGTTTTTCGATAGCCAACTTACCTCTGTAATATCCGCATTCCGGGCATACAGTATGATACTGTACAGCAGCACCACAATTTGAACACTTAGCGATTGCAGCAACAGTCAATGCATCGTGAGTTCTTCTCTTGTTTCTTCTCTGTTTGGAGATTTTTCGTTTCGGATGTGCCATTTCTCTCTACTTTTATTTAGTTATTAATTAATTTCTTCAACTCTTCCCAACGGGGATCCGTCGGTTTATTATCTTCTTCTACAATATATTTATCCAGAACTTCTTTCATTTCCGCCTCACACTCTCCCTCCTCATGTACCACTCGTATCGGGTAATTCAGTATATACGTCTCATACAAATATGAACTCAGATCCAAATAATCGTCGTCGGAAGCTATCACAATATAGTCATCATCATTCCCACTGTCACGCTCCGCCTGTTTCACATAAAGGTTCATCCTCCCCCTTACCATCAAATCAAATACACCCAGACACCGGTCACATGTCGCTTTTACAGTCCCCTCTATATTTACTTTTACTTCCATCAGCAAAGAAGTCTTTATAATCTCTACAAGAGCTTTTATATTGGCCTCCGCGCCTCTCGTCGCTTCAAAACAATCAAAAAAACGATTGTCAAGCATATACTCAAAATTGTGCTTCCCTTCACTTAAGCCTCTGAAGGCCACCTTATATTCTTTCAGTTTATCCACAATTATAGAAGTAAAACGGCGCAAAGATAGAATAAAAAGTAAGAAGTAAAAAGTAAACGATAAAAAAAATCAACCGGACGGGATGCCACTCTTCTGCTACGCCCGACACCCTCCTCGCCTTTTTATGCATTTCGGATATTTTTTCAATCAAACTATTTGAGTATAAGAATATTTTATATATTTTTGCCCTCCATTTTGGAGTGGTCTATGCTTTAAACTGTAAGATTGAACCTTAGCCATTTGTCTTGCAGGCATATTCCGGAAACAAAAATTTCAAGTCTGCCCGACTACCGCGTTGTTTTTGTTTCTTCGGGATTGCGAGCATTCATCACACTGAAATACAAACAGATGTATAATTTAAATTAACAAAGAAGTGGATCAAATTAGTTACAAAACGACTTACGTCAACAAAGCCACTGCTCAGAAAGAATGGGTTTTGATTGACGCAGAAAACGAGGTTTTGGGACGTCTTGCTTCTAAAGTTGCGAAACTTTTAAGAGGTAAGTATAAACCGTCTTTCACTCCTCATGTTGATTGCGGCGACAACGTAATCATTATCAATGCAGAAAAAATTGCTCTGACCGGTAACAAATTAACCGACAAGCAGTACACCCGTCACACCGGATACCCCGGAGGACAGCGTCACACAACTCCGGCAGCCGTACTGGCAACACACCCGGAACGAGTGATTGAACATGCCGTAAAAGGTATGCTTCCGAAAAGCCGTCTTGGAAGAGCGGTAATGAAAAACCTTCACATTTTTGTTGGCGGAGAGCACCACATGGAAGCTCAAAAACCGAAGAAAATTGATTTAAACTCACTTAATTAATAAGGTATGGAAGTAGTTAACGCAATCGGCAGAAGAAAAGCAGCAGTAGCTCGCGTTTATGTTAGTGAAGGAAAAGGTAATATCGTTATCAACAAAAAAAGAAGTGTTGAAGAATACTTCACATTACCTACACTTCAGTGTATTGTAAAACAACCTCTTGAATTACTGGGCGTAAGCGGTCAGTATGACATCAAAGTAAACCTTGACGGAGGCGGTTTTAAAGGGCAGGCAGAAGCTTTACGCTTAGGTATTGCCAGAGCCTTGGTGGAAATTAATGCAGAAAACAAATCTCAACTGAAAGCAGCCGGATTCCTAACCCGCGATCCCCGCGAAGTGGAACGTAAAAAACCGGGTCAGCCGAAAGCTCGTAAGAGATTCCAGTTCTCTAAACGTTAATAGCAGTTTAGTATCTAAATTGACGGGACTTCTCGTAAGAACTACCCGGCAATTGCTAAAAATGAAGAATGTAAACTTTTTAAAAAATTACCTATGTCAGCAAGTTTTGACGAATTATTAAATGCAGGTTGTCACTTCGGACACCTTACCCGTAAATGGAATCCTAAAATGGCTCCGTACATTTTCATGGAGCGTAACGATATCCACATCATTGACCTGAACAAAACAGCAATTATGCTTGACAAAGCCTCTGCAGCTTTAAAACAAATTGCCAAATCAGGTAGAAAAATTCTGTTTGTTGCAACAAAAAAACAGGCTAAGGACATTGTTGCAGAAAAAATTTCAAACATCAACATGCCGTTCGTAACCGAAAGATGGCCGGGCGGTATGTTAACCAACTTCCCGACAATCCGGAAAGCTGTGAAAAAAATGACCACCATCGACAAGATGGAAAAAGACGGTACTTTTGATCACCTGTCAAAAAGAGAAAAACTTCAGATTGCACGCCAGCGTGCCAAATTGGAGAAAAACTTAGGAAGCATCGCTGACTTAAGCCGTCTTCCGGCTGCTCTTTTTGTGGTAGACGTGATGAAAGAATACATCGCCGTAAAAGAGGCCAAAACGTTAGGTATCCCGGTATTTGCTATGGTTGATACCAACTCCAACCCGGACAACATCGATTTTGTTATCCCGTGTAACGACGATGCTTCTACCTCTATCTCTTTAATCATCGAAAAAGTAGCCGATGCCATTAAAGAAGGTATGAGCGAAAGAAAAGCTGAACGGGAAAAAGAAGGAGACAAAAAACCGGGAGCGAAAAAAGCTGAAAAAGTAAATCCGGAAGAAGAGGAAATAGAAGTGGAGGAAGTGGAAGTTGAAGAAACTGAAACAACGGAAGAATAAGTAAAATGCGATTTCGGGTCCCGGTAAAACCGGGATCTGAAAATCTTAAATTCAAAATCAATTAACATGGAAATAAAAGCAGCTGATGTGATGAAGTTGCGTCACGCAACAAACGCAGGAATGATGGACTGTAAACATGCCCTTCAGGAAGCTGAAGGTGATTTTGACAAAGCAGTTGACATCATCCGTAAAAGAGGCCTTATCGTTGCCAGCAAACGGGCAGACCGCGAAGCAAAAGAAGGCTGTGTATTAGCTCGTGCAGAAGGTAAAAAAGCCGCTTTGGTGAGCTTAAATTGCGAAACGGACTTCGTTGCTAAAAACGAAAACTTCGTAAAATTCACCCAGAGTATCCTGGACACTGCATTCACCAATATGCCTGCTGATCTGAATGCTTTATTGGCATTACAAATCGACGGCAGAAGCATCTCCGACCAGATTGCAGAACAGACAGGTGTAATCGGTGAAAAATTAGAACTGAGCTTCTATGGCAAAGTAGAAGGTGAAGATACGGTCGCTTACATCCATCCGGGTAACAAACTGGCTACTATCGTTGCTTTCAACAAAACAGCTGACGCACAGGTGAAAAAAGACGTAGCCATGCAGGCAGCTGCTATGGCTCCTATTGCCGTAGATAAAACCGACGTTCCGGAAAACGTCATTGCTCACGAACTGGAAATCGGTAAAGAAAAAGCACGCGAAGAAGGGAAACCCGAAAATATGCTTGAAAAAATTGCACAGGGCCGCCTGAATAAATTCTTCCAGGAATCTACCCTGCTGAATCAGGCATTCGTAAAAGAACCGAAAGAAACCGTAAAAACTTACATGCAAAGCCATGACAAAGACCTTACGGTTACCTCATTCGTAAGATTCACTTTGAACGACTGATCTCATCAAAGTATATTCAATAAAAAAGTCCCGGATTACGGGACTTTTTTCATTTCCAGCAAAGTAACATAGCGGACAAATATGTCCGAATGCCATTTGGTATTTGCTTTCCGGCGATTATCATCAAATTTACCGATAAATGTCATATTCACGCGGGGTTTAAGCGTGTCTGGCAGTACCTCATCCGCACTGCGGGCAGAAACCAATACCATCGGCGAAACAGGTAACGTTTCACTTGCAGAGAGATCCCACGGCAAAATCCTTCTTCCCGCCTCATACACCAATTCTATTCTCAACTCTTCGTCTTCCGGATAATAGAACGGGACATTCCGTAAAACTTCTACATCCCGAACCGCTTTTATACTTTTCATATCCGGATTATTAAAAAGGCCTGCCACTGAAGGCATCAAAAAAGCTTCCACAATAAAAAACAGAAACACCACTCCCCCTAAAAAAGACAATGGACGCACTTTCACAGCAGACCGGAACAAAACATAGGCAACCCCCAAAAACAACAACGTTGATAAAAAGAATACAACCATTCCAATCCCACCCCCGCTCAATACAAAACAATACACATAAATTCCGACAGGCAGACAACACGCAACAAATACTATCAATAAAGTATTGACACGGAAAAACAATTTATCCCATCCCAGCAACAACTTTCTTTCCACCAATTTTTCATGCCAGTAAAAAAAGACATGAGCCACGACCATCGCAGAGGGGATAAGAATCGGCAACAAATAGCGGGTTTTCTTCTCCGGCAAAAACGACAACAAAATCAATATGGCAAAAGTCCAGCTTACCGTCAAAACATACTCTCTCCTGAAATGCATCCTTTTCTTCCAATAGGGCCATAACAACCCTGTAATCAAAAACAGAGACCAAATACCCGATTCAAGGAAAAACTTCCAATAATAATACCAGGGACGCACATTTCGTTCCAGCCAGGCCGTAGATTCCTTGGCCGCCACAAACATTGCCATGTCCCTGTGATACAAATACAGGTAGACAGGCCACCACAAACTTATCGCCAGACAAATTAACACCATCGCCAATAAAGGAAGGACCTTCCCTTTGACCGAAGGACGATAGAGAGGAAAATAACAAAGTAAAAAAGGCAAAAGCAAAGCATAAAACGAAACTGGCCCTTTCCCCAAAAAGGACAATCCCATAAAAGTCCCTGCCAATAGAAAATCCCGCCAGCATGCCCCTTCCGACTCAAAAGCCCGGAAGAAAAAATAAATGGCTCCCAGCATAAAACTATGGCAATAGATATCCCAAGATGCCGTTCTCCCCATCAGAATAATATTAAAGGAAGTACACAACACCAATGCAGAAACCAATCCATAGAGGGGTCTCTTAGTCATTCCCGTTCCCAAAAAATACATGAAAAACACCAGCAACATAGCCATCATACCTGCTGCTGTTCTTTGAAGGGCAATATTATCCGGCGCTATCCATTCTATTACACCGGCAATCCACGTCGGCAAAGGAGGTTTTTCCAAGCGGAGCGTTCCGTTCATGGTTGGCACCAACCAATTGTTATATTCCACCATCTCCCGCGCCGTAATCAGATTCCGGGACTCCATAATATCCGGATAAACCACTTTGTTATGGATGAAAAATGTAAAGAAACAAACTAACAACAAAAGACATAAATGAAGTTTCCGGTTCGTCTGCATATATTCAAAATTTATCTTGTACTCCCTAATAAAAACGTACGTTTCCCGAGGCGTATATTTTTATAAATTTCCGGCAAAAATATAAATTCTTTTTGCTTATCTATCAATATTTTATCTTTTCTTCTTGCTGCATTATTCCTTTTTTATCCGTATCCAAAAAAAACGTACCTTTTATTTGTCATCTTCACCCCCAAAAAATACAACAAAAAAACCGGAAAGAACTACATCGCATTCTTTCCGGTTTCCACCTGAAATTCTCTCAGATTCTAATACATATCCGTAATATTCCAGACAAAAGCCCGGATTCCGTTTTCTTTATTCACATTATCCAGCTTTTCAACATATTTAAGAATCAACGGAACCATTTCATCCTTCACAATCGTCATCGTTGCGGAATTCATTTCCGGCCACGTATGGTTCCCCATACGCGGTTCTCCGGTATCCGTACCCGCCCCATTCACCAAAGGCCATTGCGTAAATCCTTTAATTTGCAATTGTTCCAGAATATAAGACACTCGTTCTGTCAGGGCCTGATTATAAGTTATAAACACTGCTTTCATCATCCATCATTTTAAATTACTCCTTCGGCAAATCGCGTTCCGGATCAAAATCACTCATAAACTTAAACTGCTTGGCAAGCGCCTTTTTCTTATTACGGCTTCCACTCTTATCCATCGCTGCATATACCACCGGTACAATCACCAACGTAATAATCGTTGAGAAGACCATACCACCGATAACGGCAACACCCATCGGACGCCAGGTTTCGGAACCCTCTCCCACACTCAACGCCATCGGAACCATACCCAGAATCGTAGTCAATGAAGTCATTAACACCGGACGCAAACGGGAACGGCAAGCCTGAGCTACAGCATCATACAAACGAATACCCCTTTCACGCATCAAGTTGATAAAGTCAATCAATACAATACCGTTCTTCGTCACAATACCCACCAACATAATAGCTCCCAACGCTGCAATCACACTCAACGTTGTATTCGTAAGCAACAGAGCCAAAATAACCCCAGTAAACGCAAACGGGATAGCCAACATGATGATAAACGGCATCTTAAATGACTCAAACTGTGCTGCCATCACAATATATACCAACATCAAAGAAAGAAGCAACAAAACAATCAAAGAACTAAACGACTCCTGCTGGTCTTCATAACCTCCACCGATATAAACACTCACTTCTTGAGGTATATTCTCCATATTGTCTATCACCTTCTGAGCCTGCATAGCAATCTCACCCATAGCAACACCGGCAGCAGGAGTAATGGAAACTTTCAACATACGCTGTTTACTTTTTCTCTCAATATTAGGCGGAGAATAATATTCCCGGATCTCACCCAATTCCTTCAGACGTACCTTCTGTCCCTTACCGTCCGTAATCAATATATTCTCCAATTCAGTAATGGAAGAACGGAATTTCTCCTCAAAACGGACAATAATGTCATATTCCTCTCCGTCCTCTTTGAATTTACTGTTCCGATAACCATAAATACGATTACGCAATGCCTGTCCAACCTCTGACGTCGTCAAAGCATGCTGGGCCAATTTATCCTTATTCAGGAACAATCTCAACTCCGGTTTATCGTTGTCCCGGCTGATTTTAATATCCTCAGCTCCCGGTATCTCCCTCGCCTTATTGGCAATCTCATTTGCCAGACGGGTCGTCATATCGAACTCATGTCCCATAATTTCAATATCCACCGTATTGCTGCTCATCGAGTTGGAAGATGTAGACACCGTGTATTCCAAAACATCCGGGAAACGTTTCAAAATACCACGCAACTGGTCTGCAATCTCAAACACACTTCTGTCACGCTCTTTCAAATCCTTCACCCTGACACGCATATTGAGGATATTATTTCCCGTACTGTTCATCATGGAAGCAAAAGAAGCCTCTTCCTCACTACCGTAAGACAGATTGACAATAGTCAGCTCCGGAATCTCCGCCCTCATCACAGAGTCAATCTCCAAAGCCACCCGTTTCGTTTCCTCAACCCGCTGCCCGGTCTGCATCTTGGCATACACGCTCATTGAACCCTGGTCATTTTGGGGCATAAAGTCCGTCTTAATGTATTTCATCATACTGCAAGAACCCAGGAACACACCAAACATACAGCAAATAATAAACGTCTTGTGTCTCAAAGACCACCGAACCAAACGTTCATACCAATTATCCAAACGATCCAACGTAGCCGTTACAAAATGATAAAAACTGAATTTACCGCTCTTTTGAGCCTCCTGTATTTTCAACAACTGAGAACACAACATCGGCGTCAAAGAAATAGCCGTAACCGTTGAAGTACAAACCGTGATACATACAATCCAACCCAACTGTTTAAACAGAATCCCGGTCATTCCCGTTACCAAAGTCAGCGGAAAGAACACAGCCACTGTCACCAAAGTCGTCACAATCACCGACAACCACACTTCATTCGTTCCATACTTGGCTGCTTCACGCGGACGACTGCCCCGGTCGATGTGTTTCGTTACATTCTCCAATACCACAATAGCATCATCCACCACCATACCAATCGCAATAGAGAGCGAAGAAAGAGAAATTACATTCAACGACTCACCGGTTGCAAACAAGTAAATAAATGCAACAATCAACGAAATCGGAATCGTCAAAGCAATAATAAACGTTGCACGCCAACGCCCCAAAAACATAAACACCACCAACACCACAAATATCAAAGCATACATCAAAGAATCCTGCAGATTGTTGATGGACTTCACGATAAAATCGGAATTATCAACAATAATCTCAAAATTAATATCGGTAGGCAAATCCTTTTGTGCAGCCGCTAACTCTTTCTTTACCTGTTTGGCAATAGCCACCGCATTAGCGTCCGTTTGTTTCGTTACCAGCAAAACACCACCCCTTCCCCGGTTGATTGTCTGCTCCAGGGTAATATCCTTCAATGTATCACGGACTGTTGCGATGTCGTGCAAAAAAATAGTCTTATTATTCCGGGTACCCAATACGATATTTTTTATCTCCTCGCTCTCCTCAAATTCCCCCTCTACACGGAAAGTATAATCCGACAGCCCCATTTTCACATTTCCCGACGGCACATCCTTGTTTTCCGCCAAAATCGTATTACCAATCTGCTCCAGATTCAAATTATAGGCATCCATCTTGTTGGGGTCTATTTCTACATAAACCACCCGTTCCGGGGCACCTGCCAACGTTACGGAAGCCACACCATCCACCCGGTTCAAGCGGGTAACCAGCTTATCATCCAGAATTTTATCCAACCCCGGATACGACTCCTTTGCTGTCACCGCATAAATCAAAATGGGCATCATAGACGTATTGAAACGCATAATTGTCGGACGGTCAATATCATCCGGCAAATTCTGCATCGCTTTATCTACCGCATCACGCACATCATTGGAAGCCTCATCCAGATTCGCCTCCCACTCAAATTCCAAAGATACTACCGCCAAATTATCGTACGACGTAGAAGTCAGTTCTTTCAAATCGTCTACGGAATTCAACTGGTCTTCCAAAATTTTCGTCACATTCTCCTCAATATCCGAAGCATTCGCCCCCGGATAGGTAGCCATTACCGTGATATAAGGAGGATCCATTTTCGGATACTGATCCACCGGCAACTGTACATAGGAGAAAATTCCCAGTACCAAAATGGCCAGAAAAACCATTAAGGTGGAAATCGGCTTATTTACCGCTGTATTATATATACTCATTCCTCAAATTGCATATTAAATTAAACATATAAGCATTACCGCTTCACAGCAATAGCCTTGCCATCAACCAGTTTTCCCTGTCCAACAACGACCAACTCGTCTCCTTCATGAATCTCATCGCTGATAATCTCTACCTGGTCTTCAAAACGACGTCCCAAGGTCACTTCCACCCGTTTGGCCTTACCGCCCTTATTCAAAAATACATAGCGATTGTTGGCACCCTGCAATTTCAACACGGCAAGAGCAGGAACCACGACCGTTTCCGTCTCCCCGATAAAGAAATTTATCGTACCATACATTCCGGGACGTAAAGCTTCGTCGCTGTTCGGGATTTTTACCTCAACGGTAAACGTACGCGAAGCCGGATCAATAGTCGGATATACAATACTTACTGTTCCCTCAAAAACACGATCCGGATAAATATTGCTTCTCAGTTCCACCTTCGTACCCTTCTTTACCGCCAAAAAATACTGTTCGGAAAGACTCACATACGCTTTCAACGGATTGATTTTCTCAATGGCAATAATAGAAGGCTTGGCAGCTCCCCCTACGGCAGCTCCGGTATACAACTCGCCGTCTTCAAAATACTTTCCGGTGACAATACCGTCAAAAGGCGCCAGCATTTTCGTATTCTCTTCCAAAAAATCATAATTAGACTTTGCCACCTCATAATTCGTTACTGCCGCATCATAAGCCTGCTTGGAAATACTTCCAGTCTCATTCAATTTCACTGCACGGTTGTACTCCGTTTCCAGATTCTTCAACTGCACCTTTGCCTGCAAGAAATTGGTTGGATCCATTTCCACCAACAACTGGCCCTTCTTGATACGGTCTCCCACTTCTACATAAATCTTACCAATTCTGCCTGTCGATGCCGGAGCATAATATACCTGCTCATCAGCCTGAAGCGTTGCCGTATAATCCAACGTCTTAGCGATATTCCGCTTCTCCAATTTCATCACTTTCACCGGAACAGCCTCTACCGTTTCCGTTTTCTGATTTTCCTCCTTTTTTGACGAACAACCCGTTAATAACGCTATTGTCAGTCCGGTTAAAACAATATTCCTTACCATTTGTATTATTATTTTTCGTTTCTCCATTTAATAACTCAATTCATTATACAACCGTTCAAGCTGAATTTCCGCCTGCAACAACGTCAGGCACGCATTTGTGTAATTATTCTCAGCCTCCAGATAATTATTATTTGCCTGTGTCAAATCCAGACTGGACATTGCTCCGAACTCATATTTGCGCTGTGCATTTTCAAGAACCCGCTTGGCAACTCCGATATTCTCTTTCTGCAAAAGATAATTTTCCGTTGCATTTTTCAGCTCATACTTGTACTGCCTTTCATTCACATTTAACTGATCCTCCAGCAAACTCTTGTTCAGAGACGTCTGTTCCAACTCTATTTTAGCCTGCTCCAACTGAGACTTCCGCTGCAAACCCGAAAAAATAGGGATATTCATCGTCAAAGAAGCCGAATGCTTCGGGCTCATATCAAATGACGGCTTCAAAATCTTATAATTATATCCGTAATTACCCGTAATCGTCGGAGCATAACTCCAACGCTGCAACCCTACCATTTTCTTACTCAGCTCCTCCTGTGTCTGCATCAACTGAAACTCCGCATTATTGTTGATTTCAAACTGTTTTACCGATAATTTTACATAATCTTCCCGGCCTAAAAAATGATCCAGCGTTTCCGTAAGTTTCACCGCACTCCCCGCCTGCAAACCCAGCTGAAGACGCAATAAATTATAACTCACTTCAATCGTCCGCTCCAGGGCCAACAAACTGTTTTTCAACTGACCGACAGTAATACGGATCTGGTCTACATCCGTCAGCTCCACAGTTCCGGCATCATACATATTCTGAGTATGTTTGTAAATATCTTCCATATTACTCATATTCTGACGTACAATGTCCCGCAACCGCTCACTCACTAAAATAGTATAATAAGTATTACACACATTCTCTTTGATGTCCAACTCCGTGATATCCACCTGCTGATTGGCAATCTTTTCCGCAATCTTACTGGTTTGCACACCCAAAATCCACTGACCGCTGAAAATCAACTGCGAAACACTGACCCCCACATTCGACTGGTCTTTCATCTTGATCGCATTTCCGCCGAAATTCATCTCGTACCCGAAATTGGTACTGTAATCCAATTTCCCGTTCACCTGAGGCAACCCCTGCGAAACAGACTCTCTCACTTTCTGCTTATACAAATCAATATCTTTCCGGGATACCTGTAATTGTTTATTGTTCTCAATAGCAAATTCCACCGCTTTTGCCAGCGTCAACTCCTGTGTTTCCGTTTGCGCCATCAAAAGCAAAGGAAAAAGTAATGCACTTAAAGTTACTCTTATTCCTTTTTTCATATACCTCATTTATTTGTAATTCCACATGCTGTCTTCACTCTTCAAAATCCATGCCAATAAAAATATTTATAGGCGACAAATCACTTACAGTCCTCTTTTATCAGAATATCTTTTCATCTTTAACACATTATTATTCAACATTTTTACCCTCGTTTTCTTCTTTTCTTATTTTTTCAAATTCATCTCTTCCTTTCTCCGTTGCCAGAGCCAAAATAAAATTATCAATGATCACTGAAACCATATCGGCCTTAGGATACTCCATAACATTCGCCAACTCCTGTTCCTTAAAAAAGCTGAACTGTTTGGTCAGCAGATACGTCTGCAACTTCATATCCGTATCGCTCCGCAAAAAGCCTTCCGCAACCCCTCTGTTCAACACGGCTGCCATGATAGTCTCCATAAATTTCGACTCCTCCCGTAAAATTTTCCCATATACCTCTGGATGATACTTCTTGACATCGAAATAATTGGCAGGCAATTGTGTGTTCAAATCCGCCAAAATATGCCTTTTTATATTATATAAAAACTGAACCGGCGACATCCGCATAAGCTCATCCGGAGCATTCTCTTCCCGTCTTTTCTCAAAACGGTAAAAAACAACCTGCTCCACCACATCGTCTTTATTCTCAAAGATCTGGTAAAGTGTCTTCTTCGACACCTTCAAATGAGCAGCAATATCATCCATCGACGTACTGCGCAAACCATAGGTCAGAAACAATCCCGATATGGCTGCCACCAATTCCTCTTTCAAATGCGTATTCTCGTGCATGTAAATCAGACTTCAAAAACAATAACCGATGGAAACGTTTTGTAGCAAAATCGTTTCCGCAAAAACAGCACAAAAGTAGAAAAATACACAAAAAAACAGCCTACTATCATGTTAAAAATAAAGAATTGTTATAAAAATTACCATCCCGCATCTCCTTTTCTTTTATAAAACCACTGTTATTTCATTTTCGGGAAAACTTCCTTGTTTATCCATTATATCGTATCTTTGCTGCATGATTGATCAGGCGACCATACAGAAAATATTCGATGCAGCAGACATTTATGAAGTAGTTTCCGATTTTGTCAGTCTGAAAAAAAGAGGAATCAACTACGTCGGCTGCTGTCCTTTTCATAATGAAAAGACAGGCTCCTTCACCGTATCGCCTGCCAAAGGCATATACAAATGCTTCGGTTGCGGCAAAGGGGGAAATGTCGTGAACTTCATTATGGAACACGAACAGATGTCGTATGTCGAAGCCCTGCGTTACCTTGCCGCCCGGTATAACATCCTGATTGAAGAAAAGGAACTCAGCGAAGAAGAGAAAAAGGAAAAAAGCGAGCGGGAAAGCATGCTGATTGTCACCAATTACGCCGAAGATTTTTTTGTCAGCCAACTGTTTGACACCGATGAAGGCAAATCGGTAGGCATGAGCTATCTGACACGCCGGGGTCTGGACGAAGAAACCATAAAAAAATTCGGATTGGGATACAACCCGGAAAACTGGGACAGCTTTACGAAATCAGCCCTCGAAAAAGGATATAAAAAAGAATTCCTGGTCAAAACAGGACTTACCATTGAGTCAGAAAAAGGACTCTTCGATCGCTTTCGGGCAAGAGTCATGTTCCCGATACGCGACATCGCCGGCAAAATCATTGCCTTCGGCGGACGTATCATGACCAATGATAAAAAAAGCGCCAAATACCTGAATTCTCCCGAATCGGAAATATACCATAAAAGCCGTACTCTGTACGGTATCTATTTCGCAAAAAAAAGCATCATCCAGCAAAACCGCTGTTATCTCGTAGAAGGCTATCTGGATGTTATTTCCTTCCACAGAAAAGGGATTGAAAACACGGTAGCCTCATCGGGTACCTCTCTGACCATTGAACAAATCCGTTTAATCCGACGGCTTACTCCGAACGTGACCATCATCTACGACGGAGATGCAGCAGGCATAAAAGCATCCTTGCGGGGAATAGATTTGGTGCTGGAAGAAGGCCTGAATGTCCGGGTTGTTTCACTGCCCGACGGAGAAGACCCCGATTCATTCGCTTTGTCCCACACCCCGGAAGAACTCCTCACCTACATACAGGAACACGAAACCGATTTTATTAACTTCAAAACCAAACTGCTTTTAGGACAAGCCGGAGACGACCCCATCGAAAAAGCCAAACTCATCACCGACATCGTACACAGCATCTCACTGATCCCCGATGCCATTACACGCTCCGTATACGTAAGGGAAACGGCCAACATGATGAAAGTAGAGGAAAACATCCTTTACAATGAAATCGCACGCCTCCGGACAGAGAAAAATACAGAGACCGCCCACAAAAACTACAAAACGGTCCAACCCCAAATAAAATCCGACCCCCAGACTCCAGCATCACAAAATTACAGCAACGAAAACCTGTGTGAAATCGAAGAAATGGTCCTCATCCGTTACCTTCTGCTGTTCGGAGACCTGGAACTCTATGAAGAGACACATGAAGGCATCACGCACTCCGTCAGTGTGGGAGAATACATCATCCGGGAATTGTGCGAAGACGATCTGGAATTATTTAATCCGGGACTCTGCAAAATACAAAACGAATACCAGAATCACTATAAAACAGCAGGCTTTATTCCAGCCAAATTCTTTATCGGACACACCGACCCCTCTGTCAGCAGCATCGCAGCCAACATATTAAGCGAACCTTACGAACTGAGTAAAATGTGGAAAATACAGGATTCCGCTTCCGGCTCAGAAGAAAACATACTTTCAGAACTACTCCCCAAAATTTTAGATAACTATAAAATGAGACGAGTAGAAATACTAACCCACGAAGCAGACGATAAAATCCTGGAACACCAGAAAAGCGGCAACACCGAAGAAATCCTGTTTTGGATCAAACAGAAAAACGCCATCAACGCCATCCGCCTCCGCCTCAACGAAAAACTCCACCGAACCGGAGTAACAAAATAAAAGCGTCCCTTTCAACTTGTTCAACTCTTTAACTTTTCCCATAGAATAGTCATGGGATGGTCATAGGTTTCGCTATATGATAAGCGTAGCAACTCCGCCACCAGCCGCACGAAAGGCGAAGGTGGCACGAAAGAGATCCAGGGAAACCCTTTAGGAACCCCAGGGAATAGTATAAGAATTTTTCCGCTTTTTTCTTACCTTTGTTCCGTTGCGAATCGGAGTAAGCGTATTCCGTCACAGCAGACATATTTTAATTTGAAGCGTTTAGATTTATCCTTATTCAGGAAATCGCCAATTTTCAGTACAACAAGGATAAGCAGTACAAACGCTCGCGTTTGCCGTATATACACATCTATATACCCG